>OGUO01001865.1_pt1 | contig 13459 bp, 10 predicted proteins | sample 1553641 | NCBI WGS metagenome assembly OGUO01 (sample SAMEA2579980, study PRJEB22360) | human gut metagenome | biome: human gut; feature: human-associated habitat; material: faeces | place: Denmark | collected 2008/2010 | reverse complement strand
GCAATATAATAGCGCGGGCAAAACCTAGGGGGAGGCCGTCGCCAGCCGCTGGTTGATGAAGACCCCTATGCCCGAGAGCGTTAAAAAGATGGTCGTGCTGGACGCCGCCAATGTGGAAGAGGTCGCCGCCAAGGTCGATTTCGTCTTTTGCGCCGTCAACATGAAGAAGGACGAGATCAAGGCACTGGAGGAGGCCTACGCCAAGGCCGAGTGCCCGGTCGTGTCCAACAACAGCGCGCACCGCTTTACCCCTGACGTGCCGATGGTCGTACCCGAGATCAACGCCGACCACATCGACATCATCCCTGCCCAGCGCAAGCGCCTGGGCACCAAGCGCGGCTTTGTGGCCGTCAAGTCCAACTGCAGCCTGCAGAGCTATGTGCCTGCCCTGCATCCCCTGCGCAAATACGGCATCTCTGACGTGCTCGTCTGCACCTATCAGGCCATCTCCGGTGCAGGCAAAACGTTTGAGACCTTCCCCGACATTCTCGACAACGTCATCCCCTACATCGGCGGCGAGGAAGAAAAGAGCGAGCAGGAGCCGCTGAAGATCTGGGGCAAGGTCGAAGGCGGCAGGATCATCAAAGCGGACGCGCCGGTCTTCTCCGCGCAGTGCATCCGCGTTCCCGTCACCGACGGACATACGGCAGCCGTCTTCGTCAAGTTCAAAAACAAGCCGACCAAGGAGCAGATCATCGCCGACTGGCGCGCTTTCTCCGGCAAGCCGCAGTCCCTCGGACTGCCGAGCGCTCCCGAGCACTTCATCACCTATTTTGAAGAGGAAAACCGCCCGCAGGCAAAGCTCGACCGCGACCTGTACGGCGGCATGGGTATCTCGGCAGGCAGACTGCGCGAGGATGTCATCTTTGACTACAAGTTTGTCGGACTTTCGCACAACACCCTGCGCGGTGCCGCGGGCGGCGCGGTGCTCATCGCCGAGCTGCTCTACCGTGAAGGCTATATCGTCAAGAAATAAAGATATACGACAAAAAGCCGCCTCATCCGAGGCGGCTTTTTGTCCCAACATATTGATTATATCACAGGAATGTGCCCCGTGTCAATTCGCTTTTTTCATAGTTCCGACGCATGAAATTCATCTGCTTTGCCGATAGTATTTTCCCGCGTTTTCAGGTATACTGTAAGCGGAAGGAGGAAAACAAAATAAAAATTCTTCAAAAGGGGTACACGGTATGAAACTTACGATCAGCGGTCGCGATATGACCGTCCGAAACGACCTCAGAAGCATCACGGAAAAACGGATTGCAAAACTCACGAAGTTCTTCGATGACAATGCGGAAGTCAATGTCATCTACTCCAAGAAGCGCAATCTGCAGATCGCGGAGATCACCGTCTATGCAAACGGTACGTATTTCCGCAGCGAAGTGGAGGGCGACACCTTCAACAATTCGCTGGACGAGGCGATTGAAGCCATCGTTCGCCAGATCCGTAAGAACAAGACACGCCTTGCCAAGTTGCTCCGCGCCGATGCATTCGACTATGCAGCGGATGAGCCGGAGCTGGACGAGGCGCCCGAGTTCCTCATCCGCACAAAGTCCTTCCCCATCAAACCCATGTCGGTGGAGGAAGCCATTTTGCAGATGAACCTGCTCGATCACATGTTCTTCGTCTTCCGGGATGCACAAAGTATGGAAATCTGCGTGGTTTACAAGCGGAAAGACGGCGCTTATGGTCTCATAGCGCCGCAGTAGATAGAAGGAAGCGCAAACCCCCGTGCCCGGCACGGGGGTTTGTGCTTTATTCGGAACAAAAGCAAGAAAAAACGCATTTGCAGACCGCAAATGCGTTTTTTGGTGACCCGTGGGAGAATCGAACTCCCGTTTTCGCCGTGAGAGGGCGATGTCTTAGCCGCTTGACCAACGGGCCGTGGCTTGACAACAATAGGATTATAGCACATCCGAAAACAAATTGCAAGCCTTTTTTGAAAATTTCCGTCGGTTTTTTTACAAATGTGCGAAGCGACAAAAGAGGCGCGGTTTCCCCGCGCCTCTTTGTTCATTTTTGCTCTGTGTTCTCCGCGTCCGCCTGCTGCTCTTCCAGATACTTTGCAAAGATCCGGGTAAGCGCCCGCAAGGGATCCTCGGTCTTCTTCGGTCGATAGGAAACATACGCCTTCGCCGCCGTGATGATGCGCACCTCGTTTTTGAACGCGAAGGAGACGGCAGCCCATGTGGCAAGGTCAAACTTATCCGCGAAAATGCGGATCTCCCCGTTTTCCACCTTGACAAGGCTCATGCCCGCACGTTCCGCCATATGGCGCACGAGCGAGATCTGCATGAGGTTTTTCACCGGCTTGCCGAATTCGCCGTAGCGGTCGATCATCTCGTCGGCAACATCCTCCATGTCCGCCTCGGTCTCGATGAGCGCAATGCGTTTGTACATCTCCATGCGCCCGGCGGAGGAATAGATGTAGTTGTCCGGAATATAGGCATCGAGCGGAATGTCGATCTTGCACTCCTTGCGCTCCGGCAGCTTTTCGCCCTTTTCTTCCAGCACCGCCTCGTTCAGAAGGCGGATGTACATGTCGTAGCCGACGGCGTCCAGATGTCCGTGCTGCTCCGCGCCGAGCAGGTTGCCCGCGCCGCGGATCTCGAGGTCGCGCAGAGCAATGCGGAAGCCCGCGCCGAACTCGGCATATTCCCGGATGGCGGCAAGACGTTTTTCCGCGATCTCGGAGACGACCTTGCCCTGTCTGTATGTGAAATACGCATAGGCGCGCCGCCCCGAGCGCCCGACTCTGCCGCGCAGCTGGTGCAGTTGCGAAAGACCCATGCGATCGGCGTCCTCGATGATCAGCGTGTTCGCATTCGGCACATCGACGCCGGTCTCGATGATGGTCGTGCAGACGAGAATGTCAATTTCCCCGTCGATCAGCGCCTGCCAGATCTCCTCGATCTCCTCACGCTCCATCTTGCCGTGCGCCACGGCGACGTTGGCGCTCGGGTTCTCCCGCGCGATCCGCGCCGCAACATACTCGATCGACTCCACGCGGTTGTACAGATAGAAGACCTGCCCGCCGCGTGCAAGCTCGCGCCGGATGGCTTCGCCGATGATGATGTTGTCATGCTCGAGCACATAGGTCTGCACGGGCAACCGATCCTCCGGCGGCTCATCCAGCACGGACATGTCGCGGATGCCGCCCATCGCCATATTCAGCGTGCGCGGGATCGGCGTTGCCGACAGCGTCAGCACATCAATGTCCTTCGCCATCTGCTTGAGTTTTTCCTTCTGCGCAACGCCGAAGCGCTGCTCCTCGTCCACGATGAGCAGACCGAGGTCCTTGAACTCCACGTCGGAAGAAATGATGCGGTGCGTGCCGATGATCATATCGGTCTCACCGCGCTTTAGGGAGCGCAGAATCTCCTTCTGCTGCTTTGCCGTGCGGAAGCGGGACAGCATCTCCACCTTGACCGGAAAATTGCGCATGCGGGAGAGCGCCGTATGATAGTGCTGCAGCGCCAGAATCGTCGTCGGCACAAGCAGCGCAACCTGCTTGCCCGCCTCGATCGCCTTGAACGCGCCGCGCAGCGCCACTTCGGTCTTGCCGAAGCCAACGTCGCCGCACAGCAGTCTGTCCATCGGCACGGGACGCATCATGTCGCGCTTGATGTCCTCGATCGCCGAGAGCTGGCTGTCGGTCTCATCGTATTCAAATGCCGCCTCAAAGTCGTGCTGCATTTTGTCGTCCGCCGGGAACGCATAGCCGCTCTTGCGCATACGCTCTGCATAGAGCGCGATCAGCTCCTTCGCCATGTCCTTGACTGCCGCCTTGGCACGCGACTTCGCCTTCTGCCAGTCGCCGCCGCCCATCTTGGAGAGCTTCAGAAGCCCGTCGTCCGAATGTGCGCCGATGTATTTCGACACCATATCGAGGTTGTCCACAGGCAGAAACAGCTTATCCGTTCCGGCATATTGAATATTGATGTAATCGCGCGAAACGCCGCCGACCGTCAAATTCTGAATGCCGAGGTACTTGCCGATACCGTAAGCCGTGTGCACCACATAGTCGCCCACCTCGAGATCGGCATAGGACAGGATCTTCTGCCCGCTTTTCATCTTCTTTTTGCTCTTTCGGCGGACAAGCGAAGGCTTCTCTTCCTCACCGCCCGAGAGCGTCAGCGCCGCAAAGCGCGCCGCGCTCAGTTCATAGCCGCATTCCAGCGGCTCGACCGAGAGATAGACCACACCGGGGATCAGATCCTCGATGTCCGCGCCTTCGCCGAGCGAGACCGCCTGGATCCCATCGTTGCCGAGCGCCTCCAGCAGGCTTTTGACCTCGGCGTCCGCACGGCATGCCAGAAGGATCCGATATTTGTTTTTGATGAAGCCGGTCAGATCCTCCTTCATCAATTCATATTTCTTAAAGGAAGATGCCAGCTGCCGACAGCGGAAAGCGAACATGCCGCCGATGCGTTCGCCGGCAAGCCCGACCGCGAAGGTATTCAGGTGTACGGCGACATTTGCCGCAAAGAAATGCTCAGCGCGGACAGGCTCTGCCGAAAATGCGGTGTGCCCGCCGCGGATCACGCCGTGCTCCAGCAGGTTTGCAATCAGCTCGCCGTCATACCGCGCAGTCGCCTCCAGCCGATCGCGGATCGCGTTCGTCCCGCACAGAAGCACCGCCGTGCGCAGGTCAAAATAGTCAAAGAGGCATTCCTTTTGCGGGTAGATCTGCGCGACGTATTTGTCCGTGAAATTCAACGGCTGCCCGCCGTCGATCGCGGCAAGCTCCTTTTCCAGCTCCTCGCGCGCATCGACGGTTTCACACTTTGCCAGACAGTCTTTCACGGTTTTGCGCACGACTGCCAGCGCCCGCGCGTCGCAGAGCACCTCGCGCACCGGCAAAAGTTCCAGATCGTCGCGGTTTTCGATCACGCGCTGCGTCATGCGGTCAAACACGCAGATGCGGTCGATCTCGTTGTCAAAGAACTCGATGCGGTAGGGCTGTTTTTCGCCATCGCTCTCCTCGGGCGGAAACATATCAATGATACCGCCGCGCTGCGAATACTGCCCTACATTGTCCACCGTTTCCACGCGGACATAGCCCATCGCGGCAAGCGCCGCCGCCAGCTCCGCAGGCTCGATCACATCGCCGATGCCGTAGCGGAAGCGGTTGCGATCCAACACCTCGCGCGGCATGGTAAAACGCAGCGCCGCCGCCGGCGTGGTGACCACCGCGTCAAAATCCCCGCTCTGCACGCGGGCAAGCACCAAAAGCCTCTCATGTTCATTCTCATGAGAGGCGGTAATGTTATAAATGTTCAGTTCGCGCTCGGAAAACCGATAGGCGCGCAGTCCGCTGCTCTGCAAGTGCGCGGTCATACGGATCGCCGCCTTGTCATCCTTGACAAGGACAAGCGCGCCCCGTTTGTACGTCGTCGCGAAATCCGATATAAACGCATCGAGAAACGCCTTTTCAATGACGGGCGGCATCCCGCTCACCACAATGGGCAGCGGATTCTGCCGCATCTGCGTGCCGAGGCAGTCCCAAATCTGCGCGTATTCCCTGTCCAGTCTGAGCGACTGTGCACAAATACTCATTGCTTTTTACCTGTTGTATAAATTCATTGCCTTGTCGATCTGTCCCGACAGAATCAATTCCACTCCATCATACACCCGCGAAAACATCGAAAACAGGGTCTTTTTGTCGGCATCCGAATAGGTGCCGAGAACATAATCGGCAAGATCATAGTCTGGCGACGGCTTTTTGCCCACGCCGATCTTGACGCGCGGGAACGCGTCCGAGTTCAGCTGATAAATGATGCTCTTGATTCCGTTGTGCCCGCCGTCGCTCCCGTTTCTGCGGATGCGCATCACGCCGACGTCAAAATTGATGTCGTCAAACAGGACAAGGATGTTTTCCGGCGGGATCTTGTAGAAATCCGCCGCCTCGCGCACCGCCTCACCGGACAAATTCATGAAGGTCTGCGGCTTCATCAGAAGGACGCGATGCTCCCCGATGCGCGCATCGGCGCACAATGACTTAAATCGCGCGCGATCGACCCGAACGCCGCATTTTTCGGCAATAAAATCGAGCGCCATGAATCCCGTGTTATGTCTTGTAAAGGTATATTTGTCCCCCGGGTTGCCGAGACCGACCACAAGGTGAGTCAGATTCCCCGCGGCAGGCGTGTCTTTTTTCTCGATCTGCTTAAATAAATCAAATATATTGCTCATACAGCGCACATAGCCTCCGCACTACTTTCTCAGCTTACTACTTTATCACAAATTTTCCGAAATTGCAAGATTTTCGGAAAAAATACAATTTTGAGTGTAAAAAACTTCACAATTTTAATACTATTTCACCTATGAAATTTTTCCAAACCTATAGATATTTCCCAAAAAACGTGGTATACTATTGGCTGCGGTTCGCATAGGTGCGGTGCCGTGATATAAGTCGGGCTTCCGACTTGTCGTTTGAAAAATTGTGTTTGCAATTTTACAATATTTTTGGAGGTTCAAAACAGTATGAGCAAAAAGTATGTCTACCTTTTCTCGGAAGGCAACGCGAAGATGCGTGAGCTTCTCGGCGGTAAGGGCGCAAACCTTGCTGAAATGACCGGTCTCGGTCTTCCCGTTCCGCAAGGCTTCACCATCTCCACCGAAGCGTGCACCCAGTATTACGAGGACGGCAAGCAGATCAATCCTGAAATCCAGGGACAGATCATGGAGTACATCGAGAAGATGGAGCAGATCACCGGCAAGAAGTTCGGCGATCTCGAGAATCCGCTGCTCGTTTCCGTCCGTTCCGGCGCACGCGCATCGATGCCCGGCATGATGGACACCATTCTTAACCTCGGTCTCAACGAGGAAGTCGTTGAGGTCATGGCAAAGAAGTCCGGCAACCCGAGATGGGCGTGGGACTGCTACAGAAGATTCATTCAGATGTACTCCGACGTCGTTATGGAAGTCGGCAAGAAGTACTTTGAAGAGCTCATCGACAAGATGAAGCACAAGAAGGGCATCACCCAGGACGTCGACCTCACTGCCGACGACCTCAAGGTGCTGGCTGAACAGTTCAAGGCTGAATACAAGTCCAAGATCGGTGAGGACTTCCCGACCGATCCTAAGGAACAGCTGATGGGCGCTATCAAGGCGGTCTTCCGTTCCTGGGACAACCCCCGTGCAAACGTCTATCGCCGCGACAACGACATTCCCTACTCCTGGGGTACCGCAGTCAACGTACAGATGATGGCGTTCGGCAACATGGGCGAGACCTCCGGTACCGGCGTTGCATTCACCCGTGACCCCGCAACCGGCGAGAAGAAGCTGATGGGCGAGTTCCTGATGAATGCACAGGGCGAAGACGTCGTTGCAGGCGTCCGCACGCCTATGCCGATCTCCAAGCTGCATGAGGTTATGCCCGCAGTTTACGACCAGTTCGTCGAGATCTGCCACACGCTTGAAAACCACTACAGAGACATGCAGGACATGGAGTTCACCATCGAGGACAGAAAGCTCTACATGCTCCAGACCCGTAACGGCAAGAGAACCGCTAAGGCAGCACTCAAGATCGCCTGCGACCTCGTTGACGAGGGCATGATCACCGAGGAAGAAGCCGTCCTCATGATCGACCCGAGAAACCTCGACACCCTGCTCCACCCGCAGTTCGACGCAAAGGCACTGAAGGCTGCAACGCCGGTTGCAAAGGCACTGGCTGCATCGCCCGGAGCTGCTTGCGGTAAGATCGTCTTCACCGCTGAGGATGCAAAGGAGTGGAAGGCACGCGGCGAGAAGGTCGTTCTTGTCCGTCTTGAGACTTCGCCCGAGGACATCGAGGGCATGAAGGCATCGCAGGGTATCCTGACGGTCCGCGGCGGTATGACCTCCCACGCGGCAGTCGTTGCCCGCGGCATGGGTACCTGCTGCGTATCCGGCTGCTCCGCAATCGCCATGGATGAAGCAAACAAGCAGTTCACGCTTGCCGGCAAGACCTATCACGAGGGTGACTTCCTCTCGATCGACGGCTCCACCGGCTGCATCTACGACGGCATTATCCCGACCGTTGACGCCTCTATCGTCGGCGAATTCGGCAGAATCATGGGCTGGGCTGATAAGTTCAGAAGACTGCAGGTCCGCACCAATGCCGATACGCCCCGCGATGCGAAGAAGGCATTTGAGCTCGGCGCACAGGGCATCGGTCTGTGCCGCACCGAGCACATGTTCTTCAACGATGACAGAATCGCTGCCATCCGCGAGATGATCTGCTCCGACACCGTTGAGCAGAGAGAAGCCGCTCTCGATAAGCTGCTGCCCATGCAGCAGGGCGACTTTGAGGAGCTCTATGAGGCTATGCAGGGTCTGCCGGTAACCATCCGCTTCCTGGATCCCCCGCTCCACGAGTTCGTTCCCACTGAGGAAAAGGACATCGAGCTGCTCGCAAAGACGCAGCACAAGACTGTTGCCGAGATCAAGAACATCATCGCAGGTCTGCATGAGTTCAACCCGATGATGGGTCACCGCGGCTGCCGTCTGGCTGTCACTTACCCCGAGATTGCAAAGATGCAGACCCGTGCGGTCATTCGCGCTGCGATCAACACGAAGAAGAAGCACCCCGATTGGGACATCGTTCCCGAGATCATGATCCCGCTGGTCGGCGAAGTCAAGGAGCTGAAGTACGTCAAGGACGTTGTTACCTCCGTCGCTGACGAAGAGATCAAGAATGCCGGTGTTGATCTGCACTACAAGGTCGGTACGATGATCGAGATCCCGCGCGCCGCTCTGACTGCGGACGAGATCGCAACCGAGGCAGAATTCTTCAGCTTCGGCACGAACGACCTGACGCAGATGACCTTCGGCTTCAGCCGTGACGATGCCGGCAAGTTCCTCGGCGCGTACTATGACAAGAAGATCTACGAGAACGATCCCTTCGCAAAGCTCGACCAGAAGGGTGTCGGCAAGCTCGTAAAGATGGCTTGCGAGCTTGGCCGTTCGGTTCGCCCCGACATCAAGCTCGGTATCTGCGGTGAGCACGGCGGTGACCCGTCCACGGTGGAATTCTGCCACAAGACCGGTCTGACCTATGTTTCCTGCTCGCCCTTCCGTGTGCCGATTGCAAGACTCGCAGCAGCGCAGGCAGCCATCAAGGAAAGCAAGTAAGCGATCGCCTACAGGCTAACCGAATAAACTTATAAAAACGGAGAGGATGTATTGCATCCTCTCCGTTTTTCTTTATCCGCGCACTGTACTTTCAAAGGGCATTGCTCTATTTTCTGCCGAGATACCGAAAGACGTGCTTTTTATAGTCCGTGTACGCTTTTCCGAATGTCGCGGTTATATATTTTTCTTCCTATATTGAAGAAAAACGATATTGTCAAGAGGCTTCCTATAACAAATTAAAAATTCTCGGCTATGTATGCTTTGCGCCGCTTCCGCTCGGCATCACCCGCATGGAAGCCGCTGTAATGGGCGCTGTGCTCGATGCTGTTTCTCCGGTATTGCACTTTCCCTCTTTTTTGAGACCGCTTATGCAATGGGCACCTGATCCGTGCGTCTCTGCTCCGAAAATCCGAAACGCGGGATTGAACCGATCCAGGAATTGTGCTACAATAGATCTGTCCATTCAACCGATCGGAGGTTTTAACATGAAGGTTTGCGTCATCACGGGCGGCAGCTCGGGCATCGGCAAGTATACGGCGATCGAGCTTGTGCGCCGCGGGTATACGGTGTATGCGCTGTCACGCCATGCAGGGGACGCCGCAAGCGTGCGGTATCTGACGGCGGACGTCACGCGCGATGCAGACATCCGCGCAGCAGTCGACACCGTGCTGCGCGAATGCGGCAGAATTGATCTGCTCATCAACAACGCAGGCTTCGGCATTTCTGGTGCGATTGAGTTCACCGATACGGATGCCGCCATCCGGCAGTTTGACGTCAACTTTTTCGGCGCCGTGCGGATGTGCCGTGCCGTGCTGCCGATCTTACGGAAACAGGGCGGCGGTCGCATCGTCAACATCGGCTCGGTTGCCGGCGTGGTTGCAATCCCGTTTCAGGCATACTATTCCGCCGCAAAATCCGCGCTGTGCGCCTATACGCTGGCACTGGCAAACGAGGTGCGCCCGTTCGGCATCACGGCGATCTGCATGCAGCCTGGCGACATCCGCACCGGCTTTACCGCCGCCCGTGAAAAAGAAGTGCTTGGCGACGACATCTACAGCGGGCGGATCTCACGCTCGGTTGCCGGTATGGAACGCGACGAACAGAACGGCATGTCCGCGGAGGCTGCCGCAAAATACATCGCCAAAGTTGCCGACAGCCGGGACAAAAGGCCCGTGCGCACCATCGGATTCTCCTACAAACTCGTCTGCGTGCTGGCAAAGCTGCTCCCCGTGCGCGCAGTCAACCGTCTTATCGGTATGCTTTACGCAAAATAAGTAAGGGCGGCAGCGTTTCTGCCGCACTTTACAGCTCCAGCCGCATCAGGAGCAGCGACTGCCATCCGGTCGTGCGAGAACGGAAACCGAGCGGGTTTCTGCCGTACTCCGTAAATCCCATGCTTTTGTACAGCGCGACCGCCGCAGCGTTGTCGGCAACGACTTGCAGTTCAAGCTGCGCATACCCTGCTTCTCCGGCGATGGAAATGCACGCCGCCGTCAACGCGCGGCCAATGCCCTGCCCCCAGTACGCTTTCTCGATGCTGATGCCGAATTCCGCGCGATGGCGGAGTTTTTCACGCGCGCCGATCGGTCCGACACCTGCCGTGCCGACAAGCTTGCCGTCCACAACGGCACACAGCTCGACCGCGTTCTCGCTGTCAGCCGTCTTTTGCAGGAAACCCGCCTCTTCGTCCACGGTCATCTTGGATTCGTCCGGATAGGTCCGCAGATTGTCCGTTTCGGCATGCGTCTGCAGAAAGCTGCGGCGCACCTCGGCGGCATCGGCAGCTTCCGCATGACGGATGATGCACGCCTTTCCGCTTTTAAGCATCAACGTCTGTTTGAATTTCATCTTGTTCGCCTTTGTGTCTTTTCGACAAAATTATTCCGGTTTCTGCCCCTAATTCTGCGTTTCTATTGACAGAAATCGTGCAGAGTGGTAAAACTATATTGTAAAATTTTTAACGGAGGTACCGACATGGGTATTTTTGAAGGCAAGGTCGCCATCATCACCGGCGGCGGCAAGGCAAAAAGCATCGGCTACGGCGTGGCTACGGCATACGCCAAGGAAGGCGCAAACCTCGTCATCACGGGGCGCAACGTGCAAAAGCTGATTGACGGCAAGGAAGAACTTGAGCGCCAGTACGGCATCAAGGTTTTGGCGATGCAGTGTGAGGGCGGCGATGAAGAAGCCGTGAAGGCGACCGTCAAAAAGACGATCGAGACCTTCGGCAGAATCGACGTGCTCATCAACAATGCGCAGGCATCCAAGTCCGGCGTGCTGCTTGAAAACCACACGAAGGAGGACTTTGATCTCGCAATCTATTCGGGTCTGTATGCAACCTTCTTCTTCATGCGGGAATGCTTCCCCTATCTGAAGGAAACCAAGGGCGCCGTCATCAACTTTGCATCCGGCGCAGGTCTGTTCGGCAGAGTTGCGCAGTCGTCCTATGCGGCTGCCAAGGAAGGCATCCGCGGTCTCTCCCGCGTTGCGGCAACCGAGTGGGCTCCCTACGGCGTCAATGTCAACATCGTTTGCCCGCTTGCCATGACGAGCGAGCTGGAGCACTTCAAAGCCAATTACCCTGACGCATACAATGCAACGCTGAAGGGTGTGCCGATGGGTCGTTTCGGCGATCCCGAGAAGGACATCGGCAGAGTCTGCGTGTTCCTCGGCTCTGAGGACGCAAAGTATATGTCCGGCGAGACGCTCACGCTCCAGGGCGGCAGCGGTCAAAGACCGTAAAGATGATAGATGCAGAAGGCTGCGCGGCTTGCCGCACAGCCTTCTATTTTTTCTTCGGCTGCGGGATCAGCGCATACAGCCGCGGAATCAGCGCATCAAGCAGGTCTCTGTCTTCGATATCAAGGATGTAATGCTCTTTCGCGCCGTCATACGGAAAGCCGCATTCCGCTGCGGCGAGCAGCTCCGCAAGCGCCGGCAGCTTTTTGACATAGACGATGTTGTCGCAGACTACGAGAATCGGCTTCCCACCAAGGTAAACCATATATTCACCGAACATTTTCTTCGCCCGTACATCGCCGAAGCGATCGAGCTGTTCCAAAACAAATGCAATATACGATGCGGATGTTGCCATAAGCCTTCTCCTTAAAGTACAAATTCGCGCAGAAGCCCGATGATCGTCAGGTGCAGCGGATAATACACGTAGAATCCCCATTTCATGATGCGGTTGAGCTTCGGATCGGCGCCGCGCCTGCCGTTATAAAGCCCGAGCAGCGGAACGGAGAGCACCGCGCATAGCTGCAAAAGACCGTAGAGCGGATCAAGCGCAAGCGCATAGACCGCTGCGTAGATTGACACATAGAACACGCACCATGCGATCTGTCGGCGCGCATTGCCGCGGTTTGCACCGATGGAGAGCACACAGAGCGATGCAATGCAGCTCCAGTCCGCGGGGAATGCGACAAGGCAGATCAGCAGCACAAGCAGCGTTTTCGCCCACGTTTGCAGCCGTTCGGCGTCGTTAATGCACAGCATCACAAGCCCCCATGCAAGCGACCACATCACGCCGGTCTGATTAAAAAACGAGCCGCGCGAAAACGGCACGAAGGACCATGCGTCCACATAATCGCCGGACGCGAAGATATAGGCAAAATGCGAGATAAAAGCGAAGATAAACAGCCGCGCCGCATATCGCCGGACGCTGCGCGTATAGTGATACCCCTCGGCAATAAAATAGCACATGATCGGGCAGGTCAGCCGCCCGATGACATGCAGAAAAAGCGCAATCGGCACGGTCGAATACCCGGGAAACAGCAGCCATGCCAGATGATCCGCCGTCATTGCCAGAATGGCGATCAGCTTCAGCATATTGGCGTCAAGTCTGTGCGCATAGGTTTGTTGCAGCATATGTAAAACCTCATATCCGATGTTATGTAACAATCGTTATTATACAGCATACACCATGCTTTGTCAACCCCGCAAAAACGATCGTCCTTCTTGACTTGCGGCAGAGATTGCATTATAATGAAGAAAATGTGAGGTGGCTTTCATGACGGACATATTTGACTATCTGAACTGGCGCGGCGACCTGCCGATGCAGGCCGTACCTATGAACGAAGTGGACGGTATGGTCTTTGCGCGCATTGCGTATCTGCCCTTTGAAGCCTTTGATGTGCTGCACGGCGAAACCACCGTAAAAGATGCCGCAGCTTCCCTGCTCGCTGCCGACGACCCGGATGGACGCATCCGACAGAAAAACGACGCGCCGCTGCTCCGCGCACTGCGCGAAAGCGACCGGTTCGGCAATGCACAGATCGTCGATTTTGAAAGCAGGACGGACACCGTTTCGCAGACGCAGTTTGCCGCCGTAACGCTGCGGCTG
>OGUO01001864.1_pt1 | contig 13465 bp, 10 predicted proteins | sample 1553641 | NCBI WGS metagenome assembly OGUO01 (sample SAMEA2579980, study PRJEB22360) | human gut metagenome | biome: human gut; feature: human-associated habitat; material: faeces | place: Denmark | collected 2008/2010 | reverse complement strand
CCACCATCCCCGTGAAGAAGAGCCAGATCTTCTCCACCGCCGCCGACAACCAGACCAGCGTTGAGGTCAACGTCCTGCAGGGCGAGCGTGAGATGGCTGCCGCCAATAAGAGCCTCGGCCGCTTCCACCTCGACGGCATCGCTCCGGCGCGCCGCGGCGTGCCGCAGATCGAGGTCACCTTTGACATCGACGCGAACGGCATCGTGAACGTCAGCGCGAAGGATCTCGGCACCGGCAAGGAGCAGCACATCACCATCACCTCCTCCACCAACATGAGCAAGGAGGACATTGAGAAGGCCGTCAAGGAAGCGGAGCAGTATGCCGCCGAGGACGCCAAGGTCAAGGAGAAGGTCGAGGTCCGCAATCAGGCCGACCAAATGGTCTACCAGAGCGAGAAGACCCTCGGCGAGGTGGGCGACAAGATCCCCGCGGACGAGAAGAGCAAGGTCCAGGCGGGCATCGACAAGCTCAAGGAGACCCTCAAGGGCGACGACACCGACGCCATCAAGGCCGCGACCGAGGAGCTCACGCAGCTCTTCTACGCGATGAGCGAGAAGCTCTACCAGCAGGCGAACCCGCAGGGCGCGCAGGGCGCAGGCCCCGACATGGGCGGCGCTCAGGGCGGCGCTCAGACCGGCCCCGACGGTCAGCAGTATTACGACGCCGACTACAAGGTGGTTGACGACGACGAGAACAAGAAGTAAAATAGACCAACCAACGCAGCGGGGACAGTATTCTACTGCCCCCGATTGCGGCGTTTTTAGGAGCATAGTCTATGGCTGAGAATAAAAGAGACTATTATGAGGTCCTCGGCGTCTCCAAGGGCGCTTCCGAGGAAGAGATCAAAAAAGCATATAAAAAGCTGGCGCGCAAGTACCACCCCGACATGAACCCCGGCGACAAGGAAGCCGAGGAGAAGTTCAAGGAGGTCAACGAGGCCAACGAGGTGCTCTCCGATCCCGAGAAGAAGGCGCGCTACGACCAGTTCGGCTTTGCCGGCGTGGACCCAAGCTATGGCGCGGGTGCGGGCGGCGGAGCCTACGGCGCGGGCGGCTTCGACTTCGGCGACCTCGGCGACATCTTCGGCAGCTTTTTCGGCGGCGGCTTCGGCGGCACACGGGCGAATCCCAACGCGCCGCAGCGCGGCGAGAGCCTGCGCACGAGCGTCACCATCAGCTTTGAGGAGGCTGCCTTCGGCTGCGAAAAGGAGATCAGCATCGAGCGCGTCGAGCAGTGCGACACCTGCCGCGGCACCGGCTGCGAAAAGGGCACGACCGCCGAGGTCTGTCCCGACTGCCGCGGCACCGGCATGGTGCAGCAGCGCCGCCAGACGCCGCTGGGCTATATGTCGACGTCGGCACCCTGCCAGCGCTGCGGCGGCAAGGGCAAGATCATTCATCAGCCCTGCCCCAAGTGCGGCGGCAAGGGCATGATCCGCCACCGCAAGACCATCAAGGTCAACATCCCCGCCGGCATCGACCACGGCCAGACCATCTCTCTGCGGGGCCAGGGCAACGCCGGCAAAAACGGCGGCAGCGCCGGCGACCTGCTGATCACCGTCATGGTGCAGCCGGACGAGACATTCCGCCGGGAGGGCGTGGACGTGTTCTGCGACGCGCCCATCACCTTCGCCCAGGCGGTGCTGGGCGCCACGCTGGAGATCCCCACCATTGACGGCAAGGTGAAATACGACCTGCCGGAGGGCACCCAGACGGGCACGGTGTTCCGGCTGCGGGGCAAGGGTATCCCGGTGCTGAACGGCAGAGGCCGCGGCGACCAGTATGTCACCGTGAACGTAGAGACGCCGCGAAATCTGACGAAGGAGCAGAAGGAGGCCCTGCGGAGCTTCAGCGATATGCTGGGCGAGAGCAACTACGAAAAGCGCAAGAGCTTCTTTAAGAAGAAATGAGCAGGTGAAGGATGTATCTGGCGGACTATCATACCCACTCGGCCACGTCGCCGGACGGACAGCTGACGGTCAGTGAGCTGGCGGAAGCAGCGGTGCGGGCCGGGCTGAACGAGATCTGCGTGACGGACCACGTGGACACGGTGCTGTGGGGCGACCACCGGCCCCGGGAGCATTTCGACTGGTCGCGGCTGCTGCGGGAGCTGCCGGAGGCGCGGGAGACATACACCGGGCGGCTGGCCATCCGGCTGGGGGCGGAGCTGGGCGAGGCTCCCATGGGCTTTGACCGGGCGGAGAAACTGCTGGGCGAGGCGCCAAAGCTGGACTTTGTTATAGGCTCCGTGCATATGGCAGGCGAAAAATTCAAACATTTTGACCTGTATTACATTGAAAAAAACAGCGAAACGTATTATCATAGGGTCATAGACAGCTACTTGGAGGACGTACTGCGTCTGGCGCGGTGGGGTAGGTTCAGTGTGCTGGGCCACCTGACGCTGCCGCTGCGGTACATGAATGAAAATCTGGGCGAGCAGATGACCTTCGACGGGCATTACGACCAGTGCCGGGAGATTTTCCGGGCACTGATCGAAAGCGGGTGCGGCATCGAGTGCAACACCAACCGGGGCAACGTGCCCCTGCCGGACGCGCCGCTGTTGAAGCTGTACCGGGAGATGGGCGGCGAGATCATCACCATCGGCTCGGACGCGCACTCCGCCGAATATGTAGGCTGCTGCGTCCGGGAAACGCAGGCGCTGCTGCGGACGTGCGGGTTCCGGTATTTCTGCACGTTTGAGGGCGGAAAGCCCACGTTCCGGAAGCTGTAAAAACACAAAGGAGACGACCACTATGAAAATTGCCATCGCCTGTGACCACGGCGGCTACCTGCTGAAGCAGGACATCCTCATCTGGCTGGAGGAGAACGACATCGACTACGAGGATTTCGGGTGCTACTCCACCGAGAGCGTGGACTATCCCGTATTCGCTGAAAGGGCCGCCCGGGCGGTGGCTGCCGGGGAATGCGACAAGGGCATCGTGATCTGCACCACGGGTATCGGCGTTTCCATCGCCGCCAACAAGGTGAAGGGCATACGCTGCGCGCTGTGCACCGACTCTCTCCAGGCGGAGATGACGCGGCGGCACAACGACGCCAACATGATGGCGCTTGGTGCCGGCATCACCGGCAGCAATCTGGCCAAGCGGATGGTGGAGATTTTCCTGCACACGGAGTTTGAAGGTGGACGTCACGCCCGGCGTGTGGCGCTGCTGGACGCGATACAGTAAACAGGAAAACGTATTTGTGAGGTAAACGCCTATGGCAACAAAGGGATACAACAGCTACCGTGGCCGAATGTCCGGCGGAAAGATCGTGCTGATCGTGGTGCTGGCGCTGGTGCTGGTGGGCGCGGTGGCCTATCTGGCATTGCAGAACTATGTGGTGTACGATGAGGCGGGCAACGCCACCATCGACCTTCCTTTTTTCCACAGGAAGGACGACCGTGGTGAAAAAACGGATGACAGCACCGTCGACGGCACCGGAGACCGGGATGACATCGTGGACACGGTGATGCCGGAGCATCCCCATGTGAAGGTGGCGGCGCTGCACGGCACGCGGCTGCCGGACGACTGCCTGTGGTGGGGCGCGGACTACATCATGAACACGCTGGCGCCGGAGGACCTGGTGCTGGCGCTAAAGCGTACCACCGGCGGCATCACCTACGCCACTGGCGTGGAGACGCCGCAGGGCGTGGTGGTGGAGACGGGACGGCCCATCGAATGTCTGCGTACACTACTGAGCAGCGGACGGTACACCGTGGGGCACATCGTGTGCTTCCGGGACAGCGCCTACGCCCGGAGCGTGCCGGAAACGGCGCTGGTCCGGGAGGACGGGCAGCTGTGGTACGACGCGGAGGGGCAGGCCTGGCTGGACCCCACCGACCCGCAGGTGCTGCAATACATCACCGCGCTGGTGAAGGAGTGCGGCGAGCTGGGCTTTAAGGAGGTCCTGCTGGACCAGTTCTGCTACCCGGCGGATACGACGGGCGTTGCCAACACGGCGGCGGACCCGGTGCAGGTGCTGGCCGACTTTGCCGAAAATCTGCGGTCGGCACTGCCGGAGGGCACAGCCCTGTCGGTGGTAGTGCGAAGCACGGACAGTCTGTCCGTGGAGCAGATGGCTGAGCTGTTCGACCGGCTGTATGTGCCGTCGGCGGACACACTGGCCGCGGTGAAGGCCGCACTGCCGGAGGGCTATGACCCGGAGACGCGGGTGGTGGCCATGACGGCGGAGGCACCGCAAAGCGGAAGCTATGTGATCGTAAGCTGAACAAAAAAAGAAGCACCCGGGCGGGTGCTTCTTTTTTGCCTGATTTATTCCTGAGGCGGTGTGCTGTCGGCCGGGGCACTGTCCTTGGGGGCGGAGCAGTGGGGGCAGACGCCATTTTCCAGCTTGGCACCGCACTGGCCGCAGAAGTTGGCGGGCTGGCTCTGTGCCGCCTGTGCCGCAGCTTGTGCCGCCTGTGCCGCTTCACGGCGCTGGCGGAGGGCCTCCTTCATCTCCTGCATATTCGGGGCGGCGAACACATCGCCGCTGCCGTTGCCGGTCTGATCGGCCAGCTTGTGGTTGATGGAGATGACGTTCTTCAGCAGCAGGATGGCCATCATCATCAATTCATAGCTGAGGCGGATCGCAATGGGCCCCAGGATGATGATCAGCAGACCATAGCCGCCCATCCAGATGCGGTCGCCGGTCCAGTAGTTGTACTCGGTGCGGAAGAGCATGAGCACGCCGAAGATGATAACGGCGGCGGTGGTGAAGATGTACAGGGCCTGAAGGATCTTTTCCACCATCAGGTACTTGAAGTTGCAGGTATCGTGGAGGAACTTGCCAAAGGCGCCCAGCTTCTCCCGCTTCTTCTCCGGGACCACATAGATGAAGGCCAGGACAGTGGCGACGAGGGCCAGGACACCGGCGATAATGAGCATGGTGGTAGGCATCATGATTTCTCTCTCCTTTTTATATGTGATATCCTCAATATATCGGGAAACCGGACTATTGTCAAGGCAAAAACGTCCCGCGGCGAGAGCCGCGGGATGTTTCGTTTTCTCTGTTGATCAGTTGTTGTCCTCGGGACGGGGCCGGCGGTACTCCTGGGCCTTTTCCTCGCCCTTCAGGACGCGCAGGGCACCCTGGGCCAGGGCCAGCAGCTCGTCTTCACCGGGATAGACGGTGATGGGAGCGATCCAGCCGACCATCTCGGAGATGGCGTCCACGGTCTCCTTGCCGTAGGCGATGCCGCCGGTGAGGATGATCTGGTCCACCTTGCCGTGCATGACGGCGGCCATGGCGCCGATCTCCTTGCCGATCTGGTAGTGGAAGGCATCCACCACGCCGGCGATCTTCTTATCGTGCTCGGCCTGCGACAGCAGATAGCGCATATCGTTGGAGCCGGTGTAGGCCACCAGACCGCCGCGGCCGGAGAGCATGCGGTGCATCTCCCCCTCGGTGTACTTGCCGGAGAAGCACTGCTTCACCAGCTGACCGGTGGGCAGGGAGCCGGAGCGCTCGGGAGAGAAGGGACCCTCGCCGTCCAGCGCGTTCTGGGTGTCCACCACGCTGCCCTTCATGTGCGCGCCGATGGAAACGCCGCCGCCCATGTGGCAGACGATGAGGTTCAGATCCTCATACTTCTTGCCCTGCTCCTTGGCGAAGCGCTTGGCCACGGCCTTCTGGTTCAGAGCGTGGAAAATGCTGACGCGCTGGAACAGGGGGTGGCCGGCATAGCGGGCCACGTCTGTCATTTCATCGATGACCACAGGGTCGACGATGTAGGAGGGGATGCCCAGCTCGTCGCCGATCTCGCGGGCGATCAGGCCGCCCAGATTGGAGGCGTGCTGTCCCTGCACGCCGATGGTGCAGTCCTTGACCATGTTGTCGTTGACAGCGTATGTACCGCCGCGAATGGGGCGCAGCAGACCGCCGCGGCCGGAGACGGCGGAGAGGGTGCGGGCGTCGAAGCCCTGCTCGCGCAGCGCCTTCATTACCAGGTCGCGGCGCCAGTCCTTCTGGGCGGGGATAGTGTTGAACTGGGCGATCTCCTCCGCACTGTGGCGCAGGGTCTTGTCGAAGAGAAGCTGCTCATCCTCATAGACACCGATCTTGGTGGAGGTGGAGCCGGGATTGACTACAAGAATTCTGTAAGACACGTTTGTTTTCCTCCTATGCTCTTTTGTTCCGCGGCACAGCGGGTAAAATCAACATTCCTTATTATACAGAATATGATGCCGTCTGTAAATGGGTTTTTACGCAAAAATGCGGTATTTTACATACGGGGCTGATTGACAAAGCGCATAGTGTGGGCTAAAATGATATATGTGAGTTTATACCGTTCTTCCATTCGGAACGGGGAAAAGGAGAACTATCCTATGGAGAAGAAGACGTTTTATATCACCACGCCCATCTATTACCCCTCGGACAAGCTGCACATCGGCCACAGCTACTGCACCGTGGCTACCGACGCTATCGCGCGTTACAAGCGTTTGCAGGGCTATGACGTCATGTTCCTGACCGGCACCGACGAGCACGGCCAGAAGATCGAGACGAAGGCCAAGGAGGCCGGCATGACGCCCCAGGCGTTCGTGGATCACATCGTGGAGGGCGAGAAGGGCATTCTGGACCTGTGGAAGCTGATGAACATCAGCAACGACCGGTTTATCCGCACCACCGATGACTATCACTGCGCCGCCGTGCAAAAGATCTTCAAGACCATGTACGAGAAGGGCGACATCTATAAGGGCACCTACAAGGGTAAGTACTGCACCCCCTGCGAGAGCTTCTGGACCGAGAGCCAGCTGGTGGACGGCAAGTGCCCCGACTGCGGCCGCGAGGTCAAGGACGCGGAGGAGGAGGCCTATTTCTTCCGGCTGAGCAAGTACGCCGACCGGATACAGCATCTGCTGGAGGATACGGACTTCCTGCAGCCCCGCACCCGCGTAAACGAGATGGTCAACAACTTCATCAAGCCCGGCCTGGAGGACCTGTGCGTCAGCCGCACCAGCTTCAGCTGGGGTATTCCCGTGGACTTTGATCCCGGCCACGTGGTGTATGTGTGGGTGGACGCGCTGTTCAACTACTGCACCGCCCTGGGCTTTGACAACGACAAGTATAACGACTACGACAAGTACTGGCCCGCCGATTACCACATCGTGGGCAAGGAGATCGTGCGCTTCCACAGCATCATCTGGCCCGCCATGCTGATGAGCATGGGTATGCCTCTGCCCAAGCATGTGTACGGTCACGGATGGCTGGTCATCGACGGCGGCAAAATGTCCAAGTCCAAGGGCAACGTCGTCGATCCCTACGCCCTGTCCGAGATGTTCGGCGTGGACGCCCTGCGGTTCTTCCTGCTGCGGACGTTCCCCTTCGGCAGCGACGGCAACTTCAGCAACGAGCTGCTGATCGGCACGATCAACACCGACCTGGCCAACAAGCTGGGCAACCTGGTCAGCCGCACCACCGGCATGGCGGAAAAGTACTTCGGCGGCAAGCTGCCCGTACAGCGGGAGGACGCTCCGGAGGACTGCGAGCTGAAGAAGATGGCCTGCGCGCTGCGTGACCGCTATCAGGCGGAGATGGACAAGCTGCAGCTGCAGAACGGACTGGACGAGGTGTTCAAGGTCATCGACCGGGCCAACAAGTATATCGACGAGACGGCCCCCTGGGCGCTGGGCAAGGATGAGAACAAGCGCGAGCGCCTGGCCGCCGTGCTGTACAACCTGCTGGAGACCATCCGCATCTGCACGACCCTGCTGCTGCCGGTCATGCCCGACACCTGCGATAAGATATTCGCCAAGCTGGGCGCGGACGAGGCCTGCCGCAGCTGGGACAACGCCAACGTGTGGGGCGTGCTGCCCAACCAGGCGGTCATCAGCAAGGGTGATAATCTGTTCCCCCGCATCGATGTGGATGAAGCCCTGGCCAAGCTGAACGAGCTGCAGGAGCAGCAGAAGAAGGCCGCCCTGCCGGCCGTGGAGCTGGAGCCCTATGTGGAGGACGAGGTAGACTTCGATACGTTTCTGAAGTCCGATTTCCGCGCCGTGAAGATCAAGAACTGCGAGGCGGTGAAGAAGAGCGACAAGCTGCTGAAGTTCACCCTGGACGACGGCAGCGGCACGGACCGCATCATCCTCTCCGGCATCCACCAGTACTATGAGCCGGAGCAGCTGATCGGCAAGACGGCCATCGCCATCCTGAACCTGCCGCCGCGGAAGATGATGGGAATTCCCTCCTGCGGCATGCTGATCTCCGCCGTGCACAAGGAGAAGGGTGAGGAGAAGCTGCATCTGATGCTGATCGACGACAGCGTCCCCGCCGGCGCCAAGCTGTGCTGACAAAAAGTGACCGAAGGAGCACCCCGCCAGGGGTGCTCCTTTTTTCGCATCTCAAAATCCGCGCGTTCGAACTGGAGACGGTCATGCCGGAGAAGCTGAGAGCTGCCTCCTCCGATGTGAACGCTTTATCCTGCTTGTTGGCGGCGATCTGACCATCGCTGGAACAATTGATTGCAGCACGGAACAGCACTTCTACTTGACGCAGGATGCGAAAACCGGGAAATGGGAGATCATCGACAACGCCTCGCCGAACACAAGACCATAAAAGCAATGCGCGGCCGACCCTTTTCCGCGGCATATCCGCGCCCGTTTCCGTGGGATATATCGGGTGCAGACACAAAAAGAGCGCTTAGGCGCTCTTTTTACTATATAATATACTTCGTAAGAATTTTGAAAGGAAGCGTCATATCCTGCTTCAAAAGGGTAGTTAATGTGTGAAGAAGGGGAAAGGAGGTACGTCGCCCCATGGAGGACCAACAGATCATACGCCTGTTTTTTGAGCGCTCGGAGCAGGCGATCACCGAGCTGTCACGGAAGTACGGCGCACTGTGCTTCCAAATCGCCGACAACATTCTGGATGACCCGCAGGACGCGGAGGAATGCGTCAACGACGCCTGGCTCGGTGCGTGGAACAGCATTCCCCCGCAGCGCCCCGACCCGCTGAGAGCCTACGTCTGCCGTATCGTCCGCAACCTTTCTTTGAAAAAGCTGCGGGCAAATTCCGCGCTGAAGCGGAGCAGCCGGTTTGAGGTCTCGCTATCCGAACTGGAGGACTGTATTTCCGCCCATTCCCTCGACGAGCAGCTTGCCGCAGGTGAGCTGTCCGCGCAGATCAATGCGTTTCTCGCTGCCCTGCGCCGGGATGACCGGGTCATGTTCGTCAGGCGGTACTGGTTCGCGCAGCCGTTGTCCGAGATCGCGGATGCCTTCGGTACCACTGAAAACAACGTATCTGTCCGGCTGGGCAGAATTCGCAGGAAATTACATACGTACCTGGAACGTAAGGAGGTAACCCTATGATGGAGCACAACACTGAAAAGCTGCTCTCCGCCATCGGAGACGTGGATGCGGCGTATCTGGAGGAGGCCCTTGATTTTGATGCCGCGAACGCGGGCCGGAAACGGGCAGCCCGCTTCCCTAAATTATCCGCCGCGTGCGTGGCGGTGCTGGTCATACTGGGCGTATCCGTGACCGCCTTTGCCGTCAGCAGACTGCCGCTGTCATGGCGCGACATCTTTTCTCCTGAACAGACCGTCATCGGTGACGATGACGAGGTTCCGGTGGTCTCCCAACAGCAACCCACGGCAGCTGCGGAGGAGCTGCACATCCGTGTGGAAAAGGTGATCTCGGACGAGCGCACCCTGTATCTTCTCTATTCTGTGAAGGCCAACGAGGGGGCTGTGCTGGATCAGAGCGGCCAATTCGCCGACTTCGAGCTGTACTTCCCCGGTCAGATGATGTCCGGCGCGTATGTGTCGTCCTTCCTCCCGCGGAAGGAGGGCGTGCCGGAGAACGAGCTGGAAGGCGTCGTATACGCCAACTGGCAGCCGGGCAGCAGTGCCAACGGTCTGGTGATGACCTTCGCCAACTGGCAGGAGAAACGGTGGTTCGACGACGAGACGATCGACTTCAACGTGGCGGAGATGGTGGAAAACGCCGGGAAAAACGCCAGACTGCCCCAGTGCCAGGAGCGTTCTCGCAACGGAACGGTGCGGTATTACTGGCAGCCGGGGGACGCGGATGTGCAGCTGCCCTGCGGCGCGTCCATCTGCAACGCCGGGTGGGGGGACGGCGTCCTCCAGCTGGTGATGAAAGAGCCGCGGGGTTCGGATGAATGGTCCGCGTCCTGGGAGAAGAGCTGGTATTTCCTGGACACGCGGACGGACACGGTCATCTACCCGGAGTCCCACTGTCATTTCGGACAGCCCGACGAGTTTGACCCGGATGCCACGGATGCCGACTGGCGATACTTTTGGCGGGACGTGACCGTTGACAGGGAAGCGCTCCCCTATTTGGAGCTGCACTGGGGCGGAAAGGAGATCACCACCACCGTGCTGCCGGGACGCTGGAAGGTCACGCTGGAGGAAACGCCCGTCACCGTGCAGAGCGAGGTGCTGGCGGAGAGCGTTTCCCTCTCCTATGGCGGGGAGGTGCTCACGGCGGAGAAAATCGAATGCTCCAAGCTGTCCATGGCGGTGTACTTCGCCGATTATGTGGACTCCACCACCGGCATCCTCAGCGCGTTCAGGGTATTTGACGCGGATGGTGCGCCTATCCCGTGCCAATGGAGCTTTATCGCAGATCAAACCGACGATAGCTGCATGATCTGGACGCGGTTCGATGAGCCCATGGAGCCGGAGCGTATCTGCAGGCTGACGTTCAACGGAGAGACTGTGTTTGCGCGCTGACGGTTCCGCGCAATCCGCTTCGGAAACGGCAGAACAAAAGAGGGGTGGTCACACCCCTCTTTTGTTGTCTATTATTGTTCCGAAACCACGCGGAAGTCACTGCCCCACCGGCGGAACGCCGAATTCTCCCACGTCGGCTTGCAAGGCGCCGCCCGGTTTGCTATAATGGTGCCATCATGGATGGCAAGGAGGGACAGGCTGTGGGCGACGGCTATTTTCTGCTGACAAATCTGCTTTCTGAGGACGAGAAACGGGTGATCACCAGCATCACGGCACATATCGAGCGCGGCGAGAAGCGCGTGGGTATCCAGCAGATCGCCAACGAGAACTTTCTCTCCACCACCACCATCGTCAAGATGTGCAAGCGGCTGGGCTTTGACGGATACAGCGAGCTGTACTACTACCTCAGCCGTCAGTTCAACTCCCACGGCCAGGACCGCAGCGCGGAGAATATCAAGAGCCTGATCGACAATTATTCCGACGAGCTGCTGGACCGGTTCTGCGGCCTGCTGGACCAGTCGCGCCGGGCCAAGCTGTTCACCACCGGCGAGGGATTTTCCAACATTGTGGGCGCCTATATCGCCCAGCGGCTGTCTATCTGCGGCTTTATGGTGTTCAACAACGTCCATTTCTATGACTATATGCTGTTCCGCGACGCGCACCACCTGTCCGACGCGGCGGAGGCCCCGCCGGTGATGTTCGCCGTCAGTCAGAGCGGCGAGACGGAGCCGGTGCTGAACGACGTGCGTCACGCCCGGCAGAACGGCCACAAGATCGTCACGTTCACCAAGCGGAGCGACTCTACCCTGGCGCAGATGTCGGACATCGTGTTTGTGGTGGACGGCTCGCGGCAGACACTGGCCGGCAGCCTGCCCAACAGCTTTTTCGGCCATGTGATACTGGCGTTCGAGGAGCTGGTGGCGTTCTACTTCGGGCGGGAGAGGGACGCCTGAGATATTACTTTTTTTACCAAATCGGAAAATTTTTCTCTATAAAGGTGTGCTATACTGTGAGACGGTATGGTGCGCCTTTTGCTGTGCCATGCCGCTGTACACGTCCCGGAGAACTACTCCGGGCAAGGGAACAACACTTTATGGAGGAAAAAAGAATGAAAAAGTTTTTTGCTCTGCTGCTGGCGCTGGTCATGGCGCTCGGCCTGCTGGCCGGCTGCGGTGACAAGACCGATGGCGACAATACCGGCGACACCGACGGCGCGAAGAAGATCGAGACCCTGAAGGTCGCGTTCGTGCCCTCCCGCGAGCCGGAGGAGATCATTACCGTTACCGAGCCCCTGAAGCAGATGCTGAAGGACGAGCTGGCCAAGCAGGGCTACGAGGTGGGCGACGTGGAGATCACTGTCGGCACCACCTATGAGGCCGTGGGCGAGGGCCTTGAGGCCGGCACCATCGACGTGGGTCTGATCCCCGGCGGCACCTATGTGCTGTATGACGACGGCGCCGAGGTCATTCTGACCGCTACCCGCGACGGCTTGAGCAAGGACTCCGACAACGCCAAGGACTGGAATGACGGCCAGCCCACCGAGGCTTCCGACAAGCAGGCCGTTTCCTACCGCGCCCTGTTCATCGCCGGCCCCTCTGACAAGGGCCAGGAGCTGGTGAAGAAGGTCAACGCCGGCGAAGAGCTGACCTGGGAGGACCTGGACAGCGCCAACTGGAGCGTCATGGGCACCTCTTCCCCCGCCGGCTACATCTATCCCGCCCTGTGGCTGCAGGATCACTACGGCAAGGGCATCTCTGACCTGAAGAGCGCCGTGCAGTCCGACTCCTACGCCAGCGCCTTTGCCCGTCTGGCCTCCGGCCAGGTGGACGTGCTGGTGACCTATGCCGACGCGCGCCGCGACTATGCCGAGCGCTGGAACACCGAGTTCAGCCGCGAGGGCTCCATCTGGGAGGAGACCGGCGTGATCGGCGTGACCGCCCCCATTTACAACGACACCATCTCCGTCAGCAAGAACTCCGAGATCATGGACGCTGACCTGATCGCCGCGCTGCAGCAGGCGTTCATCAGCATCGGCAACACCGATGCCGGTAAGGAAGTCATCGCTATCTACAGCCACAACGGCTATCAGGTGGCACAGGCTTCCGATTACGACAACGAGCGCGCCGCGCAGAAGCTCATCCAGGAGCTGTCTGCCGCCAACTAAAGCACTTTCCCAAGCGCGGGGAGGACTGCACAGCCATGACCTTCCGCTGTGCAGCCCTCCCCGTGTGCTATTTCAGGAAAAGAGGAGACCATATGATCATTTTCGACCATGTATCCAAGGTGTATCCCAACGGTACGGTGGGTCTGGACGACGTGGACCTGACCATTCAGGACGGCGAGTTTGTGGCCATCATCGGCCGTTCCGGCGCGGGCAAGTCCACGCTGCTGCGCTCCGTGAACCGGATGCACCAGATCACCTCCGGCACGCTGACGGTGAACGGCACCGATGTCAGCACCCTGTCGGGCAAGAGCCTGCGCCGGTTCCGCCGGGGCATCGGTATGGTGTTCCAGTCCTTCAATCTGGTGACCCGCACCACCGTCATCAAGAACGTGCTGTCCGCCTGCGTGCCGGATATGCCCTTCTGGCGGGTGCTGCTGGGCGCCTTCCGAAAGGCGGACAAGATCAAGGCGCTGGAATCGCTGGATAAGGTGGGTATTCTGGACAAGGCCTACATCCGCGCCGACCAGCTCTCCGGCGGTCAGCAGCAGCGGGTGGCGCTGGCCCGCACACTGACCCAGAACCCCCGGATCATTCTGGCAG
>OGUO01001851.1_pt1 | contig 13513 bp, 9 predicted proteins | sample 1553641 | NCBI WGS metagenome assembly OGUO01 (sample SAMEA2579980, study PRJEB22360) | human gut metagenome | biome: human gut; feature: human-associated habitat; material: faeces | place: Denmark | collected 2008/2010 | reverse complement strand
GGGAAGAAGCGAGCCGCTTCGGCATCATGAATACGGACGCGGACGACAACATTGTTGAATTTGAAGAAAAGCCCAAGCAGCCCAAGTCCAACAAGGCGTCCATGGGCATTTACATCTTCTCGTGGGCGAAGCTCCGCGCGTACCTGACCGCGGACGAGGCAGACAAGACATCCGCCAACGACTTCGGCAAGAACATCATCCCCGCGATGCTGAACGACAAGCAGGTCATGGTGGCATACAACTTCGAGGGCTACTGGAAGGACGTCGGCACGATTGAATCCCTGTGGGAAGCAAACATGGACTTGCTCAGCGTGCCCATGCCGATTGACCTGCATGACAAGAAGTGGCGCATCTATGCCAAGAATCCGGGCCTTGCGCCGCACTACATCGCCAAGGGCGCTGTCGTGAGCGATTCGCTGGTTACGGAAGGCTCGGAAGTCTACGGCTCTGTGCAGCACTCCGTGATTTTCGCAGGCGTGACCATTGAAGAGGGTGCAAGCGTCATTGACTCGGTCATCATGCCCTACGCGGTCATCAAGCGCGGCGCGGTTGTCCGCCGGGCGATTGTGGCGGAGAACGCCGTGATTGGTGCGGGCTGCATGGTCGGCGAAGAGACGGGCAATATCGCCGTCGTCGGTCAGGGCGTCACCCTTCCCGCCGGTGTCAGCGTGACCGCGGGTCAGCAGGTGGACGAAAACACCAAATTCTGATAATCACAGCAGCGGAAAGGATGTAAGAAAATGAAAAACGTAATGGGTGTTATCTACACCGGCGAAAATGACGCCAATCTGCGCGAGCTGACCCTGACCCGCGCCATCGCGGCGCTGCCTGTGGGCGGTCGCTACCGCGTCATTGACTTCCTGCTGTCCTCGATGGTCAACGGCGGCATCAAGAACGTCGGCGTCATCATGCAGAAGAATTATCACTCCCTGATGGATCACATCGGCTCCGGCAAGGAGTGGGATCTGCACGGGAAGAATGATGGCCTCAAGGTGCTGCCGCCGTTCCTGACGCGCGAGAATGTTGGCGTGTACTCTGGTATGCTGGATGCGCTGCGCTCCAACACCAACTATCTCTCCCGCTCCAAGCAGGAATATCTGGTGCTGAGCAACTCCAACATCATCTACAACGCGAATATCGCGGAGTTTGTGGCGTATCATCAGAACAGCGGCGCGGACATCACCATCATGTACACCGCTGATCCGAACATGCAGCGCGATGAGCTGGGCTGCTATCTGGCGGTGGACGAAAGCGGCACGGTGACGGACATGGAAGTTGATCCGACGCATCCGAACCTGCCGCTGACGAGCATGGAGGTCGTCGTGATGAAGCGTGAGCTGCTGCGCACGCTGGTGGACAAGGGCGTGGCGCACGGCTATCATGACTTCAACCGTGATGTGCTGCTCCGTCTGGTGACGGAAGGCACGGCGCGCGTGAATGCGTGGGCGTACACTGGTCTGTGCTGGCGCATGGACTCCGTGCAGAGCTACTTCAAGTTCAATATGGATATGCTGGATACCCAGATTCGCCATCGTCTGTTCACGGCGGAGCTGCCTGTGTACACCAAGGTTCGCGACGAGATGCCCGCCCGCTATGGCGACAATGTGACCGTCGTCAACTCGCTGGTGGCGGATGGCTGCATCATTGAAGGCACGGTGGAGAACTCTGTGCTGGCGCGCGGCGTGCGCATTGCCCCCGGTGCGCATGTGAAGAACTGCATCATCATGCAGGATGGTCAGGTGCACAACGACGCTTCCATCGAAAACTGCATTCTGGACAAGCAAACGGTCATCAAGCGCAGCGCGCGGCTCATCGGCCCGGCGGCGTACCCGATTGTTATCGCGAAGAATGTCGTCATCTAACAAACGAATCGCCTGAATCACTGACGCGGTTCGGATTTGCAAACCGCGCCAATATGTGCTATACTATTGGTGCGGTTTGTTATTTCCCGTAATTTTTTCCCTTGCCCCCGGCAGGAAATATTTCTGATGGAGGATAGAAACGATGAAGATTCTCTTTACGGCGAGCGAGTGCGTCCCGTTTATCAAGACCGGCGGTCTGGCGGATGTTGTCGGCGCGCTGGCGCCCGTTCTGGCGAAGCAGGGTCACGACGTGCGCGTGATGCTGCCCCTGTATGCGGCGGTGCCGAAGCAGTATGTTGACCAGATGACCCATGTGACTGATTTCGAGGTCGCGCTGGGCTGGCGTCGTCAGTACTGCGGCATTGAGCTGCTGGAAAAGGACGGCGTGAAGTTCTACTTTGTGGACAACAAGTTCTATTTCGGTCGTCCGTATATCTACGGCATGGGCGGCGACGAGTACGAACGCTTGGGCTTCTTCTGCCGCGCGGCGCTGAACGCCCTGCCGCTGCTGGACTTCCAGCCCGACGTGATTCATGCGCATGACTGGCAGTCCGGCATGGTGCCCGCACTGCTGAAAATTCAGTATGCCCACCTGCCGTTCTTCGCGAATATCAAGACCATGTTCACCATCCATAACCTGCAGTATCAGGGCGTGTTCGGCATCCGCGAAGTGCAGGACGTGCTGGGTCTGGGCGACAGCCTGTGGACGGACGACAAGCTGGAGTGCTACGGCTGCGCGAACTTCATGAAGGCTGCGCTGGTGTATTCCGACATCATCACCACCGTCAGCCCGTCCTATGCCGAGGAAATTCAGACGGCATACTACGGTGAGCGGCTGGATGGACTGCTCCGCGCGCGCAAGCACGAAGTGTTCGGCGTGCTCAATGGCATCGACATGGCGGACTACAATCCCGCGACGGACGCTCGCATTCCGGCGGAATATACCGCGGATGACCTGTCCGGCAAGGCAAAGTGCAAGGCGGAACTGCAGGAGAAGCTCGGTCTGACTGTTGACCCGAATGTGCCGATTATCGGCATGGTCGGCCGCCTGAGCAGCCAGAAGGGGCTTGACCTTGTGGACTACATCATCGGCGACCTGATGAGCGAGAACGTGCAGCTGGTTGTGCTGGGCATGGGCGAAAGCCGCTATGTCAACCTGTTCTCGTGGGCAGAGGGCGAGTTCAAGGGCAAGGTCGCGGCGCGGTTCGCGATGGACCACGCGCTGGCGCATCAAATCTACGCGGGCTGCGACATGTTCCTTATGCCCAGCCAGTTCGAGCCGTGCGGCTTGAGCCAGCTGATTGCCCTGCGCTACGGCACGGTGCCGATTGTCCGCGAAACGGGCGGTCTGCGCGACACGGTGCTGTCCTACAACGAGTACACCGGCGACGGCAATGGCTTCACGTTCTTCAACTACAACGCCAATGACATGCTCAATGTCATCAACCGTGCCATCGACTACTACGCGAACCACAAGGACGTGTGGCACACGCTCCAGCAGCGCGGCATGACTGGCGATTACAGCTGGACGAACTCCTCCAAGAAATATATGGAACTGTACGAAGGCTTGGTGAGCGGGCGTTTCGACCATGACTCCGCATCGAATCAGGAGAAGGCATCTTCTGACGACGACGCGGAGGCGAACCCAGTGGTCGTCCCGTATCCGTATGAGAAGGAAGAACCCGAAGCGCCCGTGAAGCCCAAGCGCGTCCGCCGCACGAAGGAGCAGATTGCGGCCGACAAGGCGGCGAAGGAAGCGGAGAAGGCAGCCAAGGAAGCCGCGAAAGCCGCCGAAGCGCCTGCAAAGCCTGCCCGCAAGCGCCGCACAAAGGCGGAGATTGAAGCGGAGAAGGCGGCGAAAGCTGCTGCGGCGGAAGTGACCGCGGAAGCGCCCGCGAAGCCCGCCCGCAAGCGCCGCACAAAGGCGGAAATCGAGGCGGACAAGGCGGCGAAGGAAGCGGCAAAGGCAGACAAACCCGCCCGCAAGCCGCGCGCGAAGAAAGCGGAAACGCAGGAATAATCCGCATCATCCGACAGGCGTTCTGACCTGAACCCAACAGGTCGGAGCGCCTGCCTTTTTGTGCGTGACGGAAATTTCCAGCGCGATTTGTTACAATCTGCATGACAAGCCGGGCGCTTTCTGCTACAATGGAGGAGAAGAACCACCACAAGGAGGATTTTCCCGTGCAATTCCGATTTCGACGGGCGCTGTGCCTGCTTCTGATGCTTTTCCTGATTTTGTCGGCTGTACCCGGAACGTCCGGCTTACCCGCTGCGCGCGCCGAGGACACGGCGGATGTTGCCGTGTACTCCGCGCCGCTGGAGCGGAGCGCTGCCACACGCAACGGCATGGTGCGTGTGCGCCTGCTGTCCATTGGCAGCAATCCCGCGTCGCTCACGGTGACGGCGGTCGGCGCAATGGCGGTCAGCGGCGGGCAGACGATGGCGCTGGCGAATGGCGAGCAAATCAGCATCAGCCACAGCAGCGCGACGGGCGAAATCCGCCTGACGCGGGGCAACGAGACGGTCAGCATGGGGCGGGAGATGGCGCTCAGGCGGCGGCAGACGGACGGCGGATTCCGCATTGCACAGGCAAGAAGACCGCAGAATGTCTATCCCGGTGACCTGCACCTTGTGTCGAAGCTGGCAAGCGGGACGTATCGGCTCTATGTCGTGGCGAACGTGTACATCGAATCGTACCTCTATGGCGTCGTGCCGTATGAAATGGGGGCCTCCTCGGCATTGGAAGCCCTGAAAGCACAGGCGGTTGCGGCGCGGACGTACACCCTGCGCGCCATGAATGCGAACGCATCGAAGGTCTACGACGTTGTGGACACGACCGCTGACCAGGTGTACAACGGCAGTCCGACGGAGCGCGACCGGGCGGCGGAGGCGGTGGACGCAACGCGCGGCATCGTCGCCATGAACGACGGCAAGCTGACCGGGACGTACTACACCGCGTCCAACGGCGGGCAGACCGAATCCGCCCGCAACGCGTGGGGCTCATCCGGCGTGAATTACCTGACGGTTAAGGACGACCCGTTCGACCGCATGAACCCGTACAGCAGCACGCGCAAGATGACGATTTACGCTGCATTTGCCCACGCAAGCCAGAATCAAAGCCTGACGCGCCTGTTGCAGGCGAAAGCGCCGAATGCAACGATTCTGCGCATCGAGGCCGTTACGCCGCACACGCCGAAGTACGCCGCACCCAGCCGCTTATATACGAAGCTGGATTTTGACGTGACGGCGCTTGTGGATGGCGAAACGCGCCGACTGACGCTGACGTTCGACATTTTCAGCGAGCTGGAAAGTGCACTCAATCTGTCCATTAACAAGACGAAAAACGAACTCTGGTCGGTCAAGGCGGATGGGGAGACGTTCGTGCTGACCGTCAGGCGCTACGGACACGGCATCGGCATGAGCCAGCGCGGGGCGCAGCAGATGGCGAACCTGGGCTATACCTACGACCAGATTCTCGGCTTCTACTACGAGAACTGCGTGCGGATGCAGTACACCTTCACGCACACGATTCTGCCGCCCGTGGGCGACGCGCCCGTGACGGCGACTGAAGCCCCCGCGACGATTTCGCCCGCCGCGCCTAATCAGGCCATGGTGACGCTGGTGAATGTGGAGGATGTCCTGAACGTGCGCCTGACCTCCTCGGACAACGGTGCGCTGCTGACGACGCTGCCCGCCGGAACAGCCGTGACTGTACTGGCGAAGGGCGATAATTGGACGCTCATCCGCTTCGGGCGGATTGTCGGCTACGTCCGCACGGAAAACCTGACGTTCACCGGCACGCCGCCGACGCAGAGCGACGAAAACCCGACACCCATCACCCGCTGGGCGACCGTGACAGGCACGAATTCACTGAATCTGCGCGCGTCCGGCAGCTACGATGCGGCGGTGCAGTCCACCATCCCCGGCGGCGCGGTGCTGTGCGTGTTCGCGGTGGAGAACGGCTGGGCGAGCATACAGTATGGCGCGAAAACAGGCTACTGCGCGGCGGAGTATCTCACGTTCAGCGATACTTATCCGGGCAAAACGAGCCAGACCGGGCGTTCTGCGATGGTCAGGACGGCGACAGCGCTTCGGGCGACCCCGTCTACTGCTGCGGTGGTGCTGATGAACCTACCGGAACTCCTGTTTCCAGAGCAGATGCCATCAAGTATCAGAAGAGTAAGATTGCCAGCCTTAAGCTGGATCTTCAGGAAAGCGATATCAAGATATCACAGCTGGAAAAGAAAGCGAATAAAAAGCTTATCACTGCAAAACTGGATGGTACGGTTACTTATGTGGGGGATTCCGGAAGCGGTGAGACAACTGACGGTAAGGCTCTGATCAAGATAAAAAGCAGTGATGGTTTTTATGTTGTAGGTTCTGTGAGTGAACTGATGCTCGATGATTTTAAAGAAGGCACAAAGCTTAACTGTACAAGTTATACCAGCGGATCTTTTGAGGCAGATGTTATGGATGTTTCGGAATATCCTGTAACCGGAAACAGCTTCTATGGAAGCAGTAATCCAAATGTGTCTTATTATGCATTTACAGCAGTGGTAAGTGACAAGACACTTCAGTTGGAAGATCAGGACTGGGTTACTGTCAATTATGAAGCATCTGCTGCAGAGAACATTATGGTCATTCAGAAAGCTTTTGTCAGAAATGACAATAATAAAAACTATGTGTATAAAGATGATAATGGTATCCTGAAGAAACAGGAGATTTCAGTGGGTGCAGCTGTAGACAGCGGTTACAGTGTGATTGTCAAAGGTGGGCTCAGTGAAGATGATCTGATCGCATTTCCTTATGGAAAAGATGTGAAAGAGGGCGCAAAGACAAAAGAAGTTACTCTGGATCAGATGTATGGATATTAATTGAGAAAGGAGACATTTTATGCTTGAAAATATACGCCTGGCTTTTCAGGGAATATGGTCACATATGATGAGATCCTTCCTGACTATGCTGGGTATCATTATTGGTATTGCGTCTATCATTGCAATTGTTTCTACCATCAAGGGAACCAGTGAGCAGATTAAGGAAGACCTGATAGGTGCAGGTTCCAATACAGTAAATATTTATCTGTATGATGGAGATAATCAATATGATGCGGAATATGGAAATTCTTCAAAAGCACCGATTCTGACAGATGATGTAAAAGAAGAAGTGAAAGATCTGGACCATGTTGAGAATGCAACTTTTTATTATAACAGTACCAGCGCATCTATTTATAATAACAATAACAGTCTGGAAGGCGGAAGTGTTTACGGGATTGATGTGAACTATCTGGCTACCTGCGGATATGTGATTCAGTCAGGACGGGGATTTGTAAAGGATGACTACAAAAATTACAATAAAGTTGCGCTGATCGATGATAATGCGGCACAGAATCTGTTCCCGTCACAGAACCCAGTAGGGCAGACTGTGGAGATCAATCAGGAACCATATACGATTGTGGGAGTGATCCGGCAGGATGAGAATTATCAGCCGACGATCAACAGTATTGACGAATATTACACTTATTATCAGTCGATTGTAGGAAGTGTAATGATTCCGGACAGTTGCTGGCCGATTTCCTTTAAATTTGATGTTCCTCAGAATGTAATTGTGAAAGCAGACAGCACAGATACCATGAGTTCGGTGGGAAATGCAGCAGCAGATGTGCTGAATAATTTAATTGCAGCCTTAAATACAGACGGAAATACAACCATGAAATACAAAGCCGATAATATTATGGAGCAGGTCAAGAATATGCAGAAACTCAGTGAGAGTACGAATAATCAGCTGATCTGGATTGCAAGTATTTCTCTTCTTGTAGGTGGTATTGGTGTCATGAATATCATGTTGGTTTCTGTTACAGAGCGTACCAAAGAGATTGGATTGAAAAAGGCTATCGGGGCACGTAAGAAGACGATTCTGGGGCAGTTTCTGACAGAGGCTTCCGTACTTACCAGTATTGGCGGTATTATCGGAGTAATAACAGGAATCGGGCTGTCGAAAGTGGTGGGAAAGGTTACCGGTTCGCCTACTGCGATCAGTGTGCCATCAATTGTGATCGCAGTATTGTTTTCTACAGTGATAGGCGTGGTATTTGGACTGCTTCCTTCTGTGAAAGCAGCAAATTTAAATCCTATTGATGCGTTGAGAAGTGAATAAACACTGCACAGATAAAACAGACTTGATGTACAATACCTTTGTATATTGAGTCTGTTTTTCTGTAACATTTTTAGTTACTGTTTACTGGTAATATCCTGCAAAGCGTGTTATTGAAAACGAAGTGAACAATAACCATTTTTCTGTGGATTTTAAACAGAAAAACAATCAAATTTGTATAGATGTCAAGAAATGTGCTAAAATTTGTACAAAAAATAAAAAAATATGGAAGTACAAAGACAGGTTGTGCTATAATGAAGTATCTAAAAAGAATTATTTATACAGGAGGAAGTTCGCGGATGGTATCATTTACCTATATCATCAAAGATAAATTTGGAATACATGCAAGGCCCGGACTGCTTCTTGTGCAGGAAGCCGGAAAGCTTACGAGCAATATCACTATTTTTAAAGGAACAGACAGTGGTGATGCGAAGCGGATGTTCTGTGTTATGAATCTTGCAGTAAAACAGGGAGATCAGATAACAGTACATGTGGAAGGCGAGAATGAAGAGGCAGATGCCGAAGTAATGAGAGAGTTTTTGAAAAATAATCTGTAACTGTGAAGATGTCAGACAGTTATGCCATAATCTTTAATAAGGAGAATTGGAGTAATGAGAGTATTAGAAGGTAAGTCCGTATTTTCAGGAATCGCAATTGGAAAGATTTCTATTTTGCAGAAAGCAGACACAAGTGTAAAGCGTACGAAGGTAGAAAATCCGGAGGCAGAGATCACACGTGTGCAGGAAGCAAAAGAGAAAGCAGTTGAACAGCTTCAGAAACTGTATGATAAGGCACTCCGGGAAGTAGGAGAATCAGGTGCTGCTATTTTTGAAGTGCATCAGATGATGCTGGATGATGAGGACTATCTGGATTCTATTGATAACATTATCCGTACGGAGAATGTAAATGCAGAGTATGCAGTAGCAACAACAGGTGATAATTTTGCAGACATGTTTGCGCAGATGGATGATGACTACATGAAAGCAAGAGCGGCAGATGTAAAGGATATTTCAGATCGTCTGGTACGTGTATTATCAGGACACGATGAGGGAGATATGGATGCTGCAGAACCATCTATTATCGTTGCTGAGGATCTGGCTCCAAGTGAAACTGTACAGATGGACAAGAGCAAAGTTCTTGCATTTGTTACAAGGAAAGGTTCTTCCAATTCCCATACAGCAATCCTTGCAAGAACTATGAATATCCCGGCGCTGATCAATATTGAATATGATGACAGCATGGATGGGAAAATGGCAGTTGTAGACGGCAAGACCGGTTCTCTTATTGTGGAACCAGATGCAGATACCCTGAAGAAATATCAGGATCAGAAAGACGAGGAGCTGCGCCAGAGAGCAATGCTCAAAGAATTAAAAGGCAAAACTACAGAGACAAAGAGTGGACATAAGATTCATCTGTACGCAAACATCGGAAGCACAGGCGATGTAGCCAGTGTACTGGCTAATGATGCAGAAGGTATCGGTCTTTTCAGAAGTGAATTCATTTATCTGGAAAAAGATAATTATCCGACAGAGGAAGAGCAGTTCCAGATTTATAAAGCAGTAGCACAGAATATGGCAGGAAAGAAAGTAATCATCCGTACACTGGATATCGGCGCAGACAAGCAGATTGATTACTTTGATATGGCACACGAAGAGAATCCGGCAATGGGTTATCGTGCAATCCGTATCTGCCTGGACAGACCGGAAGTATTTAAGACACAGCTTCGTGCACTGTTCAGAGCAAGTATGTTCGGAAATATCTCCATTATGTATCCGATGATCATCTCTGTAACAGAAGTAAAACAGATCAAGGCTATTGTTGCAGAGGTTAAGAAAGAGCTGACAGAGCAGGGCATTCCGTTTAAAGATGACGTAGAGCAGGGTGTAATGATCGAGACACCGGCTGCAGTTATGATCAGTGATCTTCTTGCAAAAGAAGTTGATTTCTTCAGCATCGGAACTAACGATTTAACACAGTATACACTGGCAATCGACCGTCAGAATGCAAAACTGGATAATATTTATGATTCTCATCATGAAGCTGTACTTCGTATGATCCAGATGGTCATTGATAATGCACATAAAGAGGGAATCTGGGCAGGAATCTGCGGAGAGCTCGGAGCAGATACTACATTGACAGAACACTTTATCCAGATGGGGATTGATGAATTATCTGTATCACCTACATTTGTTCTGCCGGTACGTAAGATCGTAAGGGAACTGGACTGATTCTGGCATAAATATCGCAAAAGAATAGAAACAGGCAGTCAAAATTCCGCATGGGTCAATCTATGCGGAATTTTTTTGCAATAAATTAGCGGTTCCTGATTGTGATACATAAAAAAATATGATAAACTGAACATAGTCTGTAATTTTATGAAAAGATAATTGATACATAAAAAATCTGAAGTGGATCAGAAGCAAAGGAGATATGAATATGGGAAAAATTGCCATTGTCACAGACAGTAACAGCGGCATAACACAGGACCAGGCAAGAGAACTTGGAATCAGCGTAATTCCAATGCCTTTTTATATTAACGAGAAGCTTTATCTTGAAGGAATCACTCTTTCACAGGAAGAGTTTTATGAGAGACTTAAGAATGATGAGGCTATTTCTACTTCACAGCCGGGGCCGGCAGATGTATGCGGACTCTGGAATACATTACTGGAAAAGTATGATGAAGTAGTGCACATTCCAATGTCAAGCGGACTGAGTGCATCCTGCGATACAGCAATGGGACTGGCTCAGGAATATGACGGAAGAGTACATGTAGTAGACAATCAGAGAATTTCTGTTACGCAGAGACAATCTGTACTGGATGCCCTCACATTAAGAGATGCGGGCAGAAATGCGACACAGATCAAACAGGTTCTGGAAGAGCAGAAGCTGGATTCCAGTATCTATATTACTCTGGAAACTCTGAAATACCTTAAGAAAGGCGGAAGGATTACTCCTGCAGCAGCAGCAATCGGAACAGTTCTGAACCTGAAACCTGTGCTTCAGATCCAGGGTGAGAAGCTGGATGCATATTCCAAAACAAGAGGCAAGAAGCAGGCAAAACGTGTCATGCTCAAGGCTATGCAGAATGACTGGGAGAACCGTTTCGCGGAATATGTAAAACGTGGCGAAATGTGCCTGCAGTCTGCTTATACAGGAAATCAGGAGGAAGCAGAGGAATTTAAGAAAGAAATTGCCGAAGTATTCCCCGGAATTGAGATTGTGCAGAATCCGTTATCATTAAGTGTTGCATGCCATATCGGACATGGTGCTATTGCAGTTGCATGTTCAAGAAAAGTGGTAGTAGAATAAAACAATCTGAGGAGTTAGGAAAGAATGAAGAAACTTATGGAACAGATGGCGGAAGAACTTTCCGCAGCATTTGAAAAATCCGGATACGACCCATCCTACGGAAAAGTAACCGTATCCAACAGACCGGATCTTTGCGAATTTCAGTGCAACGGTGCTATGGCAGGAGCCAAAGCATACAAGAAGGCACCGTTTATGATCGCTGATGATGTAGTAGCATACTTAAAAGACAGCCAGGTTTTCTCCATGGCAGAAGTCGTAAAACCGGGATTTATCAATTTAAAAGTAAAAGGTGAATTCCTTGCAGATTACTTAAAGGAAATGGCAGCAGACGAGAAACTTTCCGTATCTGCAGCAAAAGAGCCGAAGACGATCATCATCGACTACGGTGGACCAAACGTTGCAAAACCTCTTCATGTAGGACACCTTCGTTCTGCAATCATCGGAGAAAGTATTAAGAGAATCGGTCGCTTTGTAGGACATAAAGTGATCGGTGATGTTCATCTGGGAGACTGGGGTCTTCAGATGGGACTGATCATTACAGAACTGAAACACAGAAAACCGGAGCTGGTTTATTTTGATGATTCTTATACAGGAGAATATCCGGAGGAAGCACCGTTTACCATCTCTGAACTGGAGGAAATATATCCGACAGCCAGCGGAAAATCCAAGCAGGATGAAGCGTACAAAGAGGCTGCTATGCAGGCAACCTATGAACTGCAGCATGGAAGAAAAGGTTACCAGGCACTGCTGCAGCACATTTTAAATGTATCTGTTACCGACTTAAAGAGAAACTATGCAAACCTCAATGTCAGCTTTGACCTGTGGAAAGGTGAGTCCGACGCACAGCCATATATTCCGGACATGGTACAGAAGATGAAGGACGATGGCTTTGCCTATATCAGCGACGGTGCTCTTGTCGTGGATGTCAAAGAGGAGACTGACACGAAAGAGATCCCACCATGCATGATCTTAAAATCAGACGGAGCTTCTCTTTATAATACGACAGATCTTGCCACGATGGTATGGAGAATGAAAGATTACAATCCGGATGAACTTATTTATGTTGTGGATAAACGTCAGGAATTGTATTTCACACAGGTATTCCGCTGTGCGAGAAAAACAGGTATTGTAAAACCGGAAACAGAACTGAAGTTTTTAGGTTTTGGTACGATGAATGGCAAGGACGGAAGACCATTTAAGACCCGCGATGGCGGTGTGATGCGTTTAGAGCATCTGATCTCCGGTATTAATGAGGAGATGCTTGCAAAAATCCAGGAGAACCAGAAAACAAAGGAGAACCTTGGAATCAGCACAGAGGAAGCGGAGAACACTGCAAAAATGGTCGCACTTGCAGCGATCAAATACGGTGATCTGAGCAATCAGGCAAGCAAAGATTACATCTTTGATATTGACCGCTTTACTTCTTTTGAAGGAAATACAGGTCCATACATCCTGTATACGATCGTCCGTATCAAATCGATCTTAAACAAATATCACGGTCTTGGAAAAGATGAGAGCGGTGCAGTCATCGGGGCGGCGCACTCTAAGAGCGAGAAAGATTTAATGTTAGAGCTCTCCAAGTTCAATGCAGTGATGGAGAGCGCTTTTGAGGAGACAGCACCTCATAAGATCTGTCAGTATATTTATGAGTTGTCGGAAAGTTTTAACCATTTTTATCATGAGACGAAGATTTTGTTAGAAGAGGATGAGAAGAGAAAAGCTTCCTACATCAAACTTCTTTCCTTAGTACAAAAAGTTTTGGAATCTTGTATCGATTTGCTTGGATTTGAGGCACCGGACAAGATGTAAAAGAAAGGGCGTGATGGTTGTGTTTATTGGCCGCGAAAAAGAACTGGCAATGCTAAATCAGGCTTATTTAAAGGGCGGTAATTCCATCGTTGTTCTTTATGGAAGGGAGCAGATTGGAAAAACAACGCTTGTAAAAAAATTTGTGCAGGACAAAACATATGTCTATTATCAGGCGAGAGAGTTGTCTGAAAAAGAACAGAATCGTTATTTTGAAAAAGTACTTTTTTCGGTAAAGGAAAAGGCGGAAAAAGAACGGATTGTATTTGTCGTGGATGAATTTGATTTAATGCAGAAAGGGTACAAGACTTTTTTTGCAGATTTTCTTATGAAATTTGATGAGTTTCCGAAAGGACAGGTGATGGTTCTTTTCGTGAGCTCTG
>OGUO01001842.1_pt1 | contig 13554 bp, 10 predicted proteins | sample 1553641 | NCBI WGS metagenome assembly OGUO01 (sample SAMEA2579980, study PRJEB22360) | human gut metagenome | biome: human gut; feature: human-associated habitat; material: faeces | place: Denmark | collected 2008/2010 | reverse complement strand
CGTGCGGGTGACGTTGACGGACTGTCCGCCGACGATCTGCCGCGCGACGACCATCTCCACGCCGATGTCCTCGGGCCGGAGGTTGGCGATGTCGAGCGTCACGGCGAACTGGTACTTCTCGCCGACGCAGACGGCCTCCTTGTCGATCTTCACGCGCTGCACGTCGACGATGCGCACCTGGTCCCATGCGGCGGAGACCTTGCGCTTCCAGGCCGCGATCTCGCGGGCCATGCGGTAGGCCTCGGCGCTCATCTCGCGTTTGCGCGCGGCGAGCTTGTCGTAGAACCGGTTCTCGTAGTCGGTCAGCATGCGGTTGGTCGTGAAGTTCGAGGCGATGTCCGCCACGCACCTCTTCACCGACGAAACCCACTCGTGCGGGATGCCGTCCGTGTCGCGGGCGTAGTATTTCGGGGCGATCTGCTCCTCGATGGTGTTGTAGATCATCTCGGCGTCGAGTTCGTCCTGGTAGTGCTGGTCGGCGAAGGTGCGCTCCATCGGAAGCATCCATCCGGCGCCCTCCTTGTAGCCCTCGACCCACCAGCCGTCGAGCACCGAAAACTGCAGCACGCCGTTCATGACGCACTTCTCTCCCGACGTACCCGACGCTTCGAGCGGGCGGGTCGGCGTGTTGAGCCACACGTCTACGCCCTGTACCATTTTTCGCGCCAATTCCATGTCGTAGTTTTGCAGGAAGAGAATTTTCCCGACGAATTGCGGCATGGCCGCCACCTCGACGATGCGTTTGATGAGATCCTGCCCCGGTTTGTCGTTGGGGTGGGCCTTGCCGGCGAAGATGGGCAGCACCTCCTCCAGCAGGGGGATGTGGTGCTCCGTGCCCTCCAGCCTGTAGTTTTTCAGGTCCTCCGCCGTCAGGTCCTCGATCTGCACGTCCACACCGGCGGTGCGCAGCAGGCGGTCGATACCGATATTCTGGCTCGCGCGGATATCTTCAATACCCCGGCGGACGATGTATCTGTTCTCGCCCACAAGCGGCATCACATCGCCGATGGTGCCCACTGCGGCAAGCTCCGCGTACTGCTCCATGACGAACTCCTCGTCCTCCTCCAGGGCGCAGAGAAGCTTGAGCACCACTCCCGCGCCGCACAGTTCCTTGAACGGGGAATTGTCGTCCTGCCGGTGAGGGTTCACGCACGCCGCGCACACCGGCAGTTCCTGCGGCGGCTGATGGTGGTCTGTTATGACAAGCTGCGCGCCGCGCTGCCGTATGTATTCCGCCTCCTCCACCGCGGAAACTCCGTTGTCCACGGTGATGATGAGCTCCGTGCCCTGGTCGAGTATCTTCTCCAGCGCCGGGATATTCATTCCGTATCCCTCGCTGCGGTCGGGTATGTAGTACTCCACCTCCGCGCCCATGGCGTCAAGGTAGCCGTACAGCATTGCCGTGGAAGTGACTCCGTCGCAGTCGTAATCGCCGTAGACGGTGATCTTCTTTCCCTCGTCCAGCGCCTGACGTATCACGTCCACGGCGGATTCCATATCCTTCATCAGCAGCGGGTCGGAAAGACTGCTGCACCCGAAGAACTCCCTCGCCCGATCAAGGGTGGTGATACCGCGGCTGAGCATAACTCCGCCGAGAAGTTCCCCGAACTGCGCCGTTATTTCATTGTTGACCCCTGCCGGAGCAGGGGAACAAAGCCATTTCTTCAACTGTATCTGCTCCTGTTATACGCTCAGCTCAACATGCTCGCCGAGAAGCGCCTTGTTCTGTTCGAGTACCGGCCATACGAACTCCTTGAGGAATTCCTCGACCTGCTCGGGCGCGCGGCCTGTGTAGTGAGCCGGTTTGAGTACCGCCATGATCTCCTCCTCGGTGATCTTGAAGATGGGGTCGGCTGCGATACGCTTTACGAGGTCGTTCTCGCCGCCCTGCTCCTTGACAACCGCAGCAGCCGCAATACTGTGCTTGCGGAGTGCCTCGTGCAGCTCCTGACGGTCGCCGCCCTTTTCCACAGCGCGCATCATGATGTTCTCGGTAGCCATGAACGGAAGCTCGCGCATCACACGCTGCTCAACGACCTTGGGATATACCACCAGACCGTTGGTAATGTTGATCATGATGTTGAGGATCGCGTCAACGCCCAGGAATCCCTCTGCAACCGAGATACGCTTGTTCGCGCTGTCGTCAAGTGTTCTCTCAAACCACTGGGTACCGGCGGTGAACGCAGGATTCAGCGTGTCGATCATAACGTATCTTGCCAGGGAGGTGATACGCTCCGCGCGCATGGGGTTGCGCTTGTAGGGCATTGCGGAGGAACCGATCTGGTTCTTCTCGAAAGGCTCTTCCATCTCCTTGAAGTTAGCGAGGATACGCAGATCGTTGCTGAACTTGGAGCAGCTCTGTGCGATTCCGCCGAGGGTAGCCAGCACCTGGCTGTCCATCTTTCTGGAGTAGGTCTGACCGCTGACGGGAACGCATGCGTCGAATCCCATCTCCTCAGCGATGGATTTCTCCAGCGCCTTTATCTTAGCGCTGTCGCCCTTGAAAAGCTCCACGAAGCTTGCCTGGGTGCCGGTGGTGCCCTTCTGACCGAGAAGCTTGAGGTGGGAAATGCGGTACTCCACTTCCTCAAGGTCCATCATCAGCTCGTTTATCCACAGAGTGGCACGCTTGCCGACGGTGGTCAGCTGCGCCGGCTGGAGGTGTGTGTAGGCAAGACAGGGCTGATCCTTGTGCTCGTTTGCGAAGCCTGCGAGATTGTTGATGACGTTGAGCAGCTTCTTCTTGACCAGCAGCAGCGCGTCGCGCATAACGATGACGTCGGTGTTGTCGCCCACATAGCAGGATGTAGCCCCCAGGTGGATTATGCCCTTCGCCTTGGGACACTGCTGTCCGTATGCGTAAACGTGGGACATTACGTCGTGGCGCACCAGCTTCTCACGCTCTTCAGCCACGTCGTAGTTGATGTCGTTGATGTGGGACTCAAGCTCATCTACCTGCTCCTGGGTAACGGGCAGACCCAGCTTCATCTCGCCCCTTGCGAGAGCGACCCACAGGCGGCGCCATGTGGAAAACTTCTTGTCCGCAGAGAAGATGTACTGCATCTCCTTGCTCGCATAGCGTGTGCAGAACGGGCTTTCGTAGGTGGAATAATCTCTTGACATAGTTGTATCTCCTTAGCTGTTTGGATTTAGTACTAAATATACTCTTTTATTTTATCACAAAACGTCGATTTATACAAGTGTTTTTTTGCAATTAGAGCAAGGATTCTGCGGAAATATACGCACGAATGAATCCTGTCTGTCGGCGCATAATATTTTCATCGGAATATGTTCCGCAGCCGCGCGCCTTGTTGATATTGCACAAATACGCAAGATAATTGCTCCGATTTTTTGTCTATTCAGTACCTTGCAAAGCAAAATACCTTGTGGTATAATTAGACCATGGAACCGGAAAATCGATGTTCCGATTTTTTAGAACAGGCTACCTTGCAAGACAAAGTACCTTGAAAGGCAAGGATACCGGAGGTGAAAAATGAACTCTCAGCTGAAACGTGGAACACTGGAGCTGTGTGTTCTTTCAATACTATGCGACAGCGACTGCTACGGCTACGAACTGGTGAACAGGATATCCGGCTGTATGCAGATGACGGAAGGGACGATATATCCGCTGATGAAGCGCCTGAAGGACAACGGGCTGATAGATTCCTACATAGTGGAATCGCAGGAGGGTCCGCCGCGTAAGTATTACAGGATAACCGACAGCGGACGGGCGGAAAAGGACACGCTCCTGAAAGAATGGTTTGAGTTTGTAGACAGCATTAATGCGCTGCTGAAAGGGGAACAGACAGAATGATCGCAAAAAACAAGGGAGATTTCCTGTACCAGCTTCACCACGAACTGCACAGGATAGGCATTGACAACGATGAAGAGATCTTTGCGGACTTTGAGGAGCACTTCAAGGAAAGCCAGGAGGCAGGCATGTCCGAAGAGGAAACCTGCGAAAAGCTCGGCGACGTAAAGGAGATCGCCCGGAACTACCTGGATATACCCAGCACCCGGCTGAACTCCATCGTGGCGGACGCGGTGGCAAACCAGCGTGTTTCGCTGACGAAGCCCGGCGAGAAGCTCCCGGCGGACCTTTCGCTGGTGGAGCAGGATAAGGCGGATCCCGCACCGGAACAGCCTGCAATCCGGGAATACACCCCGGAGCACATCGCCCAGGAACCGGAAACTCCGCAGTCGGCAGTACCGAAGATAGACCTCAACAAGGACGCCGCCCGGGAGTTCACACCCGAGCACATAGCCACCGAGCCGGAAGCGCCGGGCGCTCCCCGGGAATTCACCCCGAACCACATTGCTCCGGAGCAGCCTGCGCCGAACTCCGGCAGCCGGGATACGCGCTACCAGTACCGCACCGGCAGCGCCCCGAAACAGGACAGCAGCGAGGCTTTCTCCAGCGTTCACCGCTGCGAAATGCCGCAGCAGAACGACATCCCCAAGGCAGGAAAGTACGCGGACAAGGGCGGATTCAAGTTCACCGACATCAAGGGACTGAAGCCGAACGTCAATGTCGGCAGGCTGATTGGCTGTATCATGCTGGACCTGTTCCTTTGGTCGTGGCTTATCCCGATGGTGGTGTCGATAATATTCGGCGGTATCGGTGCCATTGCACTGAGCCTTTTCACCGGCGGACTGACGCAGCTTGGCAACGAATATTTCAACGTTATAAGCCGCATTCTTCTCTGCGTTGGAATGGTGAGCGGCTCTGTTCTTGTAGGCTGCGTGATATTCGGTCTTTGCAAGGCGGTCTTTCACTGGATAAAGCATATAGTCATAGATCATTTCAAGGCTATATATGATCTGTAAGGAGGCACAGAGATGAAAGTTATTCTGAAAATATTCATTCCGCTGTGTATCTTTTCGTTGATTGCATTCGGAATATCCGTTGCTGTGTTCGGCGTAAATAAAAACGCCGGGTACGGCGCCGGCAATAACCAGACCAGTTCATACCAGATAGACGACGAATATACAAATATCGAAGCGCACATCGGCTCCTATGAGCTGGTGCTCTCACCACACTCCGGCAGCACAACGGAGGTGAACATTACCGGCAACGGCGCCAATATCCATAATATAAAGGCCGAAATAGACGGTGATACCCTCGTTATCTCAACGAACAGCTCCGGGATCTACTTTTCCTCCTGGATCAATTGGATCATGAGCGGAGGGCAAAACACAACCGTAAATGTGTCAGTCCCCGACAAGGTATACGAGAAACTGACCATAAGCATGACCTCCGGCTCCGCCGAGTCCGTAGGAGTCTTCGCAAATAACGTGGAGCTTTCTACCACCTCCGGCTCTCTGAAATATATCCAGCCGTACATCACCACCGACAGCCTTACGATAAAGACTACCTCCGGTTCGATAACCGCGCTGAACGCAGCCACCAAGTCCTATGATATCCGCGCGACCTCGGGTGATATAAACGTATCCTCGCTGACCGGCACCGGAAATATCCGCGTATCCTCCGGCGACCTGCGAATCGGATTCAAGGAGCTTACCGGCGACTGCTACGTGAATATGACCTCCGGCAACGTCGCCCTCGGACTTCCCTGGGACACCTCTGCGAATATCCATTGCAGTAAGACCTCCGGCGATGTCGTAATGACGACATTTGACGGCACGGAAACAAACTCCGTGGACGTTGAAAGCGGAGATATCGAACTCGGCAGCGGTGGAAACCAGATAAACATTACCCTCACCTCCGGAGATATTGAGCTGATACGCGCCAAGAACGAGGATTATTTCGACGGCTCCTACGATTCCTATTTCGACGAGAGCGCCCACACTGAAATCACCTCCACCTATTCAGGAACGGCGGCAGAGATCGCAGCCGTTGAAATCACGAATACGGTAAGCGATAACATTAACTCAGCGGCTTCCGTAATAGAAGAAAACATCGAATCCGCAGCTTCCATAGTGGAAGAAAGCATAGACCGGGCATTCAATTACATCGGCTGAATAACACTGATACAATACTGAAAGGAGTATCATCATGGCAGACAAGCAGACCTACACATTTTCCAACGAGATAGACACAGTAGAAGTCAGCTCCCTGGGCGCGAAAATAATCGTTATCCCCCAAGAGCGCGAGGATATCTACGTTGAATATGACAACCCGAAGAACACGCCGGAATTCTGCGCCGTGCTCTCCGGCAAGACCCTCACCCTCAAGGAGAGCTTCAGCTTCAGCATATTCGGCAGCAAGCCGGCGGAGGGCTACACCATCACCGTATTCCTCCCCCTCAGGACCTTTGAGAACATCAGGATAAAGACCGCCAGCGGCGGCGTGGAGGTAGGCGAGGTTTCCGCCGAGAATTTCACCCTCAATACCGCCAGCGGAAACATCAACATCAACGCTTTCTTCAATAACGTGAAGCTCCAGTCCGCCAGCGGAAATATCACACTGACGAATCCCCTGGCAAATACCCGGGACGTGGTTTCCCTCGACAAGGAAGGGACACCGGTTTATACCGCGCAGTCCCTCAGCGTATGCACGGTCAGCGGCAACGCCGCCGTATCCGGCTACCGCACCGAGCTTTTCACCGTGCACTCCGTATCCGGAAAGACCGCCATTGACGGTATCTCCGGCAGAGGGCAGGTGTCCGTCACCAGCGGCAGCGTGGATATTTCCTACGCCGAATGGAACAACGACCTCAGCGTCAGCCTTATCAGCGGAAACGTCAAGGTAACCCTCCCCGAGAACTCCGGAATTGCGCTGACCGTAAACGGAGTTTCCGGCTCAGTGCGCACTGACCTTGGTCAGGCAAAGGACAGCTTCATGAACCTTGGAAAGGGAACCAGCGGCGATTTCGGCGGCGAAAACAAGCACAAGCTCGACGCTTCCCTTACCAGCGGAATGGTTACCGTTGCCCAGGCATAATTCAGCTTTCTCCTTTCCCCTTAAATATGTGCTGCCGTGTTGCTGCGGCGGCGCAGGGAAAATAATTCTTCACGGATAGTCCGCCACAGGCTTGAAACTGAAGATATGATAATCCCCCCGGTCACTGTGATGACGACAGTTTCCGGGGGGATATTTGATTATGGGAACCTTTTCACTCAAACGAGGGAGTAAACCTTATACAAAAACGTCGATCTGCACGCCGGACATCACCTTCAGCGCCCTCTTATGCGCTTCGGGATCGGCGGCTGCGCACGCGGCAGGATCCACGCACACCCGGCTCTCCGGCAATGCCGCCCTGGCAATAACCGCATTGGATATCACGCAGATATCCGTCACCAGACCGCACAGCTCGACCTCCTCCGGGGAGAGCCTTTTCAGCAGGTCCGCAAGTTCCAGCGAGCCGAACGCCGGCTTCTCGATGATGATATCCTCCGGGCGGACCGCCTGCGCCACTCCGCCGTAAAGTCCGTGACCCGGCGTGCCTTTGATACAGTGCGGTATCGGGAGCTTCCTGCCCTCGGCAGTGCTGAGATAATCCTCGCCGTGGGTGTCCAGCGTGAACACCACCTGTCCGCCATTCCGGCGGCAATCCTCTATCTTGCCGAGGATCACCGGCTCCAGCTTCTCCGCCCCCGGGAATCCCAGGGCGCCGCTCACGAAATCCACCTGATAATCTACTACGACCAGTACTTTCATACTACCTCACTTTTTCTTGCGCAGGGCGTTCTTGCCCCAGTTCTCTATAACGCGCACCTGACCGCGCTCCACCGCGAGGGAGTTCGCAGGAACATTCTTCGTGATGGTGGAGCCTGCGGCGGTAGTCGCGTTCTCCCCCACCTCCACCGGGGCAATGAGATTCGTGTTGCACCCGATGAACGCGTGATCGCCTATCTTCGTGCGGAACTTGTTTATTCCGTCGTAGTTCGCGGTGACGCAGCCGCAGCCGAAATTAACTCCCCTGCCAACGTCGCTGTCGCCGACGTATGTTAGGTGAGCCACCGCGGTATTCACGCCGATGTCGCTGTTCTTGATCTCAACGAAATCGCCTATCTTGACTCCCTCGCGGATCGTGGTTCCGGGGCGCAGCTGCGCGAACGGACCTATCTTGACGCTGTTCTCCACGGTGGAATCATACGCCTGTACGTTGTTCAGCTGCACGTTGTCGCCGATGGTGCAGTTCTCGATGTGGGAATTTGCGCCGATTGTGCAGCCCTTTCCGATGGTGGTATTCCCGAGTATAGTCGTGTTCGGGAGTATCGTGGTGTCGCAGCCTATCTTCACGTCAGTACCGATGATTATGCCGTCCAGCGTGATGAAGCTTACGCCCTCGTCCATAAGCCGGCTCAGCTTGCGAAGTCTTGCCAGTTGGTTAAGCTCCAGCAGTGCGCCCCGGGTATTCGCCCCCAGCACGATATCCGGATTTGCGGACTTGTACGCCGTGCGGCGCTCCATCATCTCCACGCAGTCGGTGAGGTAGTACTCCCCGGCGGCGTTGTTGGTGGAGAGCTTCGGGAGAGTTTCCAGGAGCTTCTGTGCGCTGAACCAGTATGCGCCGCTGTTCACCTCGCATATTCCGGCTTCCTCCGGGGAACAATCCTTCTGTTCGCGTATTGCGGAGAAATCCCCGTTCCTGCGGATTATCCTGCCGTAGCCCTGCGGCTCGTCTATCTCGGCGGTGATGACCGTGACCTCGCTGCCGGTGCTGTTATGCAGCTCCAGGGAAGCCCTCAGCGTATCCGCGTCGATGAACGGAGCGTCGCCATTGAGCACGCAGACCGCGTCGAAGCGCCGGATAACCTCCTCGGCGGACTTCACTGCGTCCCCGGTTCCCTTCTGCTGCGCCTGGTGGCATATCGTAACGTTTCCGCCCCTGGACTTCACATATCCGGCTGTAAGCTCTGCGCCGAAGCCCGTAACGACGGATACCTCGTCGAAGCCGAACTTCTCCGCTGAATCCAGCACCCAGCCGAGCATAGGCTTGCACAGCACCTCTGCCAGCACCTTGGGACGCTCGGACTTCATGCGCTTTCCAGCGCCGCCTGCGAGAATGATACATGATGTTTTCATCAAAAACAGCTCCTTTTTTCGGGCCATTCCGCCCGTATATTTATCCCCGGAAAGGGGTGATTATCTGTGAATTTTCTGCTGTATTTCCTGCTGCGCCGTCTGTTCGTGCGCATGGAACTGACCCCGGGCAGCATTTCCGTGTCCAAGGGGCTGATATTCCGCCGCAGATGTGAAATACCGCTGAGTGCGGTGACCAGGATAGAGATACGCCGCACCGTACTTCTGCGCCTTCTCCGGGGGAAACGCGTGGAAATAAGCACGCTCTCCGGCGGAGTGTGGTTCTACCTGAGCAGCCGGGAGCGGCTGCCCTTCCTGCCGGAGGACTCCGGCGCGTGCGTAAAAGCAGCTCCGCTGCAGGCGATAGCCGGGGCGTTCATAGACACCCGCGCCCTCAGCGGAGTAATTACGTTCGGGCTGCTGCTCAACCGCGCCGGCAGCGTTTTCGGCAGCGAAAGCTTCAGCCGGATAATGTCCCTCATTCTGGGCGCCGCCGAGGAAGTCACGAGGATACTCGGGGAGCTGCACATCGCAGTGCCCCGGGTGACTGCGTTCGTCGGAGTATTCATCGCCGCCGCGTGGCTGTTAGTGTTCCTCAAAAAAGCGGTGGGAATGCTGCGGTTCCGTATTTCCTGCGAGGGCAGATACGTCACGGTGCGCCGGGGCGTGTTTACATTATATGAATTCCGCCTCGTCCGGAATAACCTCACCGGAATACTGTGCTGCGACACCCTGACCACGCTGCTCCTGCGCGCCGCGCCGCTGTACGCCCACGACGTGATGATATTTCCGCCAGTCAGCCGCCGCACTGCCGACCGGATACTCGCAAAGCTGTGCGGAATAACTCCGCCGGTGCCGCAGATACGGCCGCCGTTCTCCGCTTTGTTCGGTCACTGCGCCGCGCCGCTCGGCTGGCTGGGTGTATTCGCCGCCGCGCTTCTGCTGACGTTCATCGCAAAGCCTGCCGCAGCCGACCTGGCGCAGTCCGTCCTGTGGAGCGGAGCCGCGATAAGCCTGTGGTTCACCGGAGCCTACGCCGTATACATGCGGCTCAGCTGGCTTTCCCACAGCGGCGGAGTTTACGGCATTGCATTCCGGCGCGGCGCACGGCTTTACACCGCGGCAATCCCCGACCGGAAGATGGTAATGCTGACAACGGGCCGGAATTTATTCCAGCGATTCTCCGGAATGTGCGACATCACGCTGTCCATCGCCGGGAGGAAAAAGTTCCGGCTGCGAAATATTCCCTGCGCCGACGTCCGCGCAGAGATCACTGACCCCGGCTCAGCACCGTGATGTTCCTCACACCGTAAAGCCGGAGCGCTTCCGCGGCCTCCGCGTCGATACGCTCCCCCGGCATGACTATCGGAATGCAGGGAGGGCACGGCGACTGAATTCCGCCGCATATCTCCCCGACCGCCTGCTCCACGGGCAGCGTCCTGTGCGCCGCGAAAACCGCCTCCCGGACAGACATCTCCTGCTTCGGCTGGATAACGGGGTACTGTACCATCGGCAGCGCCGCCCTCTGCCCTATCAGGGACAGCGCGGTGAACGCACGCTGGCAGTCCTCCACGGTGGTTATCGCCGAGAAAAGCAGGACTATGTAGTTCTCGTCCGCCATCTCGCATTCAACGCCACTCGCCCGGAGCTGCGCCGCGAATTCAACGCCCCTCCAGCCCCACGCCCGGGTGTTGATGGTAATGCGCAGGGGGTCGCTCTTCCTGATGATGAATCCCATAGCGGCAAGGTCGGACTTGAGCTTTGCCACGCTGGCGCAGGCACGGTTCACACAGTCGATGTCCGTGGCTATCCTGTCGTTGAACTTGTCCAGGCTGTCCAGGATAAGGTAGGACGGGCTGCTGCTTCCAAACAGCGCCATCATCTCCTTTGCCCGGGAATGCTCCGTGCCCTTTGAGAAGTGCAGATACGCCGCGCCGGTCAGCGCCGGGAGCGTTTTATGCGCGGATTCTGCGGAAATCACCGGATAGCCGAATTCCATCGGGTGGAGGTAATCCCTGCCGAATGCCGCCTTGCTGACGAACCGCAGATAAGCCCCGTGCGCATTGTCGCAAACCACGGGTATCCCCGGATTCTCCGCGCGGCAGGTACCGCCGTAGTAATCTATATTAGTGAGGAAAAGCGCGTCCGCACCCTCCAGAGCCTGCCCGGAGCAATCCACCGCAGCAGTTGGGTATTCCTTGGGATACAGCCATAGTATATCCAGGTCGAGCAGCGCCGCAGCGGATACAAGGCTCCTGTGCGAGCAGCGCCCGGCGGCAATCTTCCTGCAGCCCTGGGACTTCAGCAGCGCCAGCGCCGTCTGTATCGCAAGAGTGCTTCCCCCGGCGGAATAGCAGGTGCGCTCCGCCCCGAATATCCTGGCGGCAATGGCTTCGCTCTGGGCGATAACTCCGCCGGAGTACTCGGTTTCGTAAAGGCTGTCCGCGCCCTCTATCTCGGTTATGTCCCTCGGACTTTCGCCGTTGTGCCCCGGCATGTGCAGGCGCAGCATTTCCTTTCTGCCGTATTCGTCAAGAAAATCAGATATCGGTGTTTTCATTTATTTCTCCGGTCAGTCAGATCCCCAGGAGGTCGTTTCTGATCTCATAGGAATATTCATTCTTCCATTTTTCAAATTCTGTGTTGAACAGCTCGGTCTTTTTCTGTTCCAGGAGGTATTCCCTCATGCTTTCCGCCGTGGAATTCAGCGTTTCGTCGGAAACGACTGCATCCTCCGCATAGCGCAGGATATAGTACCCGTAATCCGTCACCGCGGCGTCCGTTCCGCCCACGCTGTCTATTCCCATGGCGCAGTCGTATATCTCCGTGCCGAAAAGTTCCGTGCCCGGCGTGATGAGGAATATTCCGTTCCCCTCGTCCTCGTCAAACTCCGTCATGAGTTCCGAGAAATCATCTCCGGCGACTATCCGCGCCATCACTTTCTCATAGCGTCCCTCCAGGGCGCCCAGGCTCTCCTCTCGGAATCTGTCCGCGCCCTCGTCGTCGCCGCCGGAACGAAGCTTTACTATCTGCGAATATGTATCATAATCGAACCCGATAAGGATACCCTGCACCTTTCTGGAGCCTTCGGGAATCCACAGGCTGGCGTAAGTCTGTCCGCTGTAGTTCGCCGGATTCTCCTCATACGCCGATTTAGCCGCCGCAATAAGCGCCTGGAGCTGGCTGCTGAGTTCCTCGTCCGTAACCTCTGCGCCGCCGCACAGACTGTCCGTCAGCTTCTGCTTCATGAGCACCGCCTCCTGCCAGTTGTAGAAGGTGTCCTCGCTGATACCGCAGGTGGTGAGGAGCTGCTGGTACTGCTCCTCCGTCCGGGAGTCCAGCTCCTCGTCGGAAAGCGTATCGTCCGCAGATTCCGCCGCAGACCTCAGGCTGCTTTTGATGGACTCAATGCCGGTATTCACATCGCTGCGTATCTCCGCCTGCTCGCTGTCGGTTATCTCAAGACCGTATTCCGCAAATTTCGCCCGGATCAGCTTTTCCTCGATAATGCTGTCGATGACCTGCTGCTGCGCCTGGGACAGGGTTTCCGCGTCGGTATCGGCGGCATAGCCGTTCTTCGAAAGGTAGTAGAGGTACTCCCCGAGGTATTCCTCCCGGGTAACGTCCATTCCCTCTGCGCCGTTGGTGGGGGCTGCAACGATGACCGCCTGTCCGCTCTCCGCTTCGGAGGTTTCCGCTGAACCGCCGGATACAGCTGCATCCGGCGGTTTGTGCATATTCATTCTGGTTTTCAGCTCTCGATGGAGGAGTTGGAGGAGGCGATGCCGTGACGGATCGGACGCCACTCGACCTTGCCGACGAGCGCTGCGACCGAGATCGGAACGTAGGTCAGCATGAAGAGCGGGAACGTGAAGGTATAGAGGATCTTCTTGTGCACCGGGCCTGCGATGCGCTTCCATTCTGCCGCCATCGTGACCGCGCCGAAGCTGTCGACAAGGCGCTGGATGAGAAGAATCCCGAAGTTCATCGCCGACTGCTGCGCGCAGGTAAGAAGCGAGAGGTCGAGAATTTCCGCGAGCATCGCGCGGCTGAATGTACGATCGCCCTTCCCCGGCAAGAACTCGCGGCATTTCAGAATTGCGTAGATGAGAATTCCGATTCCTGAGACATACTGCGCCAGCACCGTCGCAATCGCCGCACCCGCAATGCCCCAGGAAAACACGAGCACGAACAGAAGATCGAGTCCGACGTTCAAAATTGCCGCCGCGCCGAGGAACCACAAAGGCGCCACCGAATTTCCGACCGCGCGCAGCAGGCACGCAAAGAAATTATAGAGAAACGTCGCGATGAGCCCCGCGAAAATGATGACAAGATACTCCCGCATCGAGTCGTACAGCTCCGCCGGGATTTGCAGAAAGCGCAGAATCGGGTCTAAAAACGCGTAGACCAGAATGTTGAGCGCCGCCGTCGCCGCAAAGATCAGGACCAGCGCATGATAGACCGCGCTCCGAAGCGAGGTGTAGTCCTTTTTCCCGAGGTAGATCGAAAACAGCGCGCCCGCGCCCATCGAAAGGCCGAGGAAAATGGACGTGAGAAACGTCATG
>OGUO01001833.1_pt1 | contig 13599 bp, 7 predicted proteins | sample 1553641 | NCBI WGS metagenome assembly OGUO01 (sample SAMEA2579980, study PRJEB22360) | human gut metagenome | biome: human gut; feature: human-associated habitat; material: faeces | place: Denmark | collected 2008/2010 | reverse complement strand
TAAAAATATAAAAATAGGTGAGAAATGCGTTTTATTACAGAAATGGCTATATCATCACTTATATAAAACAAAATTTAAATCATATTAATTCAAATATAGAAAAATTTGTGAGCTAATAAAATATTTAATGATTTTTGAGGTGAAAACGTGTCGTTCAGTGACAAGGTAAAGTATGTTCGAGAAAAACTTCATCTTAGTCAGCAAATGCTTGCCAAGGAATTGGGAATTGCCTTTTCAACAGTAAACCGTTGGGAAAACTGTAAGGGCAAGCCGCAATATGCGGCTGTCAAAAAGTTTTACGATTATTGCACAAAACACGGAATAGAATTTGATGATTAGTACAGAAAGTCAAGCCAAATACCTTGCTTGCAGGCTTACAAGGCAAAGCAGGTTCGGCGAAATGGAAAAGTTAATACCCGTTTATTTGAAATCGGGGATTGAAGTATATCCGCATCAGATTGCTGCGGCGTATTTTGCTGTTTCAAATCCGTTTTCAAAGGGATTTATTCTCTGTGACGAGGTAGGGCTTGGTAAAGCAATCGAAGCTATGCTTGTGATTGCGCAGTATTACTATTCGGGGCGGAATAAAATAGCGGTGATCGTTCCGCCGCTCCTTATTCCGCAATGGCAAAGGCTTATTTCGGACAAGTTCGATTTGCCTTGTAAGGTCATAGAAAAAGATTTTGAGACAGAAATAAAAGACGAAATTGTTCTGATAAGCTACACGCAGGCGGCAGAAGAGTGGGAGAGCCTCTCAAAAACAAAATGGGATCTTGCCGTGTTCGAGGAGGCTCACAGGCTCCGTAAATATTATACGGGAGAAAACCGCACAGCAACTAATCTTCACAACGCTTTTGACGGGGTGCAAAAATTATTGCTTACGGCAACGCCGATGCAGGTCAACGTAATGGACTTGTACGGACTTGTCAACTTTATTGACGATACCGTGTTTACGGACGAGCGGGCATTTTATAAAAGGTACTATAAAAAGCCGGAGAATTACAAAGAACTCCGCGAGCGGCTTATGCCGTTTACTTTCCGAACGTTGCGCAATCAGGTTCGCGGCGATGTGAAATTGCCGGACAGAATAATCCATACGCAGGAATATGCACTGAACGAAAGCGAAAAGAAGTTACTTGAACTGCTTTCCAAGTATGTGGACAAGCCCAAAAAACTTGCTTTTCCCGATATGGACACCTATGAACTGGGTCTCATGCTGTTCAAATTGTTTTCGTCGAGTATATATGCGTTAAGCAAAACGCTTTCGGGAGTATTTTTCAGGCTCAACCAAATGGGAAATGCGGAAGCGATCGAAGAAGCCAAAGAGATAAAAATTATGCTTGACCTTGCGACAAGCATTGTAGATACAAGCAAATGGTCAACATTTCTGCGTGGGCTTGAACGGGGATTTGCGGCGATGAAAGAAAAAGGTCAGCCGCAGAAAGTTGTCGTGTTCACAGAAAACAGGCAGACACAGGAGTACATATTCAAGCAGCTTGGCAAATACACGAAATACAAGACAACGCTCTTTGAAGATGAGAGCAGCATAGAGACATGGCAAAAGCGCGGCAATATTTTAATAGCGACGGACAGCGCTTGCGAAAGTTTCAATATGCAGTTCTGTTCGTTCATCATCAATTATGAATTGCCGTGGAACGTGCAGAAAATAGAGCAGAGGATAGGCAGATGTCAGCGTATCGGTCAGGATAATGATGTGTATGTACTGAATTTTCTCAACAGAGAGAACTATGCAGACGTAAGATTTTATGAACTTGTTTTCAAGCGCACGACCATGTTTGACGGAATATTGGGCGCAAGCGACGGGGTGATTTCAGACGTTGTTTCGGACAAAATCGAGGAGACAATGGCAAAAGGTTTTGCCTTGGTCAGATCGAAAGAAGAAATAGAAAAAGAGTTTGACGATATACGAGCGGAATATGACAAGGAAGTAAAAGAGCGAAAGGAGCATGCGGACGAAATTCTGTTCAATACCTTCGATGGCAAGATCGTCGAAAAGACGAAGAACTATGCAAGTTTCTTAAAAGCCGAGTGTGCAAAATTCAAAGCCGATTTATGGGATTTTTGCGAGTTCGCTTTCAAGAAGTATGGCTGCGTTGATAGTGAGAAAAAGACAATTTTTCTTTCACGTAGTGTGTTCAAAAGCGGCAATATTCCCGAAATGAACTTATATTTTGAGGGCGATCATCCGCGCAGCAGTATGATAACCGTTACCAACAGAACGGTAAAAGAAGTTCTTGGCAAATACACTTTGCAGGATACTGTTCAAGAGACAATAGAGTTCGACGGCGGGAACGGAACTTATCCTTCTTGCGGACAAATGGCGCTGTTTACCATTACTTTTTTCGATAAGACAAGCGCGTTTTCAAAGAATGTTTTGATTGCAACAGATGCAGACGGCGCTCCGATAGAAGAATCAGTTTTGTGCGAAATACTGTTCCTGCCCGTATCGCATTGTTCTGAGGCAAGTGCGGCAGCCTTTGAAAGGCTTAAAAAGCTCTATGAAGAAAGAAAACCGCAAATAGTTCAAAAAGCGAGGGAAGAGCAGAATGATGCGCTTAATTTTGAAATCGGGCGTATCAGACAGCGTGCGGAAGATAAAAAGCGCGAATTTGCCGCAGAGATAGAGACTCTCACACGGGAAATAGACAGCTTGAAGAGTAAAGTTACTTCCAAACACCAACAAGCCTTTGTCAACAATCAGAGTGCGGCGGACCTGAAAGCAAGGCTCATGAAACTCAAACAGGATGAGTTCATGACCAAAATGACACTAAATAAGCAAGTTCAGGAAAAGATAGCAGACCTTGAAAAAAGCATGAATATATCTCTGTATGAAAGAACAGCGTTTATGGTGCAATTTGAAGTGAGATAAGTGATGGATAAAGGATTTTTGAATGCGTTAAAAGAGTCAATGCAAATACAACGCGAGCAAATAGAGAGAAATATAGAAGCAGAAAAACCATTAAACGTGACTATATGTTTTTATCATTTCCTATGTGATTTGTTTGCTATAAGAGAAAATATAGGAAAAAATGATAATCCGCTAAAAGACAAATATGAATTTGTAGAAGAATTTAGATGCTTAAAAGATTGCTACAATAGATTAAAACATGAGACCAAAGAAAGTCTGTTGAACATGACAAATATGATATGCTCCAAAAAGTATCCGTATAGGTACCCTTACACATATGGGAAATCTTATTTTCGATTTAAATCTTTCAAAATTTTTGAAGAAGACTTGCGAAAAAAGTTGGGAACAAATCGTGAAAAAGAAGTTAAAATGATAATAGAAAGATTTGATAGAGTGCTACAAGGGAAAAATCTTCTTGAAATAGTAAAACAGGCAGAGGAAATAACGGTAAAAGATATAAATCAGCAGGAGAACGTAAATGGATAAAATGGACGGAATGACAATGAATATCGAACAGGCGAACGTGGAAAAGCTCAAAGCGGTGTTCCCCGAAGTGTTTGCCGACGGCAAAGTAGACTTTGATAAATTGCAGGGACTTTTGGGTCATTATATTGCAGACGAAAAGGAGAAGTACAGCTTTTCCTGGAAGGGAAAGGCGGACAGTCTGCGTCTTGCGCAAAAGAGAAGCACGGGAACGCTCCGCCCTTGTAAGGAAGAAAGCAAGAATTGGGACACGACGGAAAACCTCTATATCGAGGGCGATAACTTGGAAGTGTTGAAACTTTTACAGTCCTCCTACCTGAATTCCATCAAGATGATATACATTGATCCGCCTTACAATACCGGCAATGACTTCGTCTATACCGATGATTTTGCGGACGGTATCGCGCATTACAAAGAAGTTACGGGACAAGCCACAAAATCGAATCCCGAAACGGCAGGCAGATACCACACAAATTGGCTGAACATGATGTATCCGCGCCTGAAACTTGCCCGCAACCTTTTGACCGACGACGGCGTTATCTTTATTTCTATTGACGACAACGAACAAGCAAACTTGAAGAAACTTTGTGATGAAATATTTGGAGAGGATAATTTTGTTGCAAATTTAATTTGGGAAAAGAAATATTCACCTGCTAACGATGCTCAGTGGTTTAGTGACAATCATGATTTTATCTTGGTTTATGCCAAAAATAAAAATAATTGGCATCCTCAGCTTTTACCGAGGAGTGATGCTCAAAACGATAGATATACAAATAGGGACAATGACCCGCGTGGAGTTTGGAAGCCTGCGGATATGACAGTTAAAACTTACTCAGCAAATTATGATTATCCTATTACTACACCGAGCGGAAAAATAGTTTATCCCGCAAAAGGTCGTTGCTGGAATACATCCAAGGAAAATTTCGAACAACTTGTTAAAGATAATCGGATTTGGTTTGGGGAAAACGGAGATAATGTACCTGCTGTCAAAAAGTTTTTAACAGAAGTAAAAAATGGGGTTGTTCCGTTGACAATATGGGGATATGAGGATGTCGGACATAATCAAGAGGGACGGCAAGAATTAAAGAAAATATTTGATGATAAAGGATATTTTGACGGCCCAAAACCGGTCAGATTACTTAGCCGTATACTTAGAGTCGCTAATTTGGGACAGGACTCTATTATTCTCGACTTCTTCAGCGGTTCGGCGACAACGGCGCACGCAGTTATGCAAGTGAGTTGTTTATTGCGGCGGTAACTTTCCTGTAATGGGCGGTCATGAGAACTGCCCTAAAAATCATATGTTATGAACCGATACCGACATTCCCGATAAATCGATAGTAGATCTCAATCGGCATTACTTTGTTACCGTCCTCGTCTATCTGTTCATGGATAACGATTTTCTCAATCAAGGTATTCAGTAAAACCGCGTCAAGCTCGGTTATCGTTGTGTATTGTTCGAGTAAATCCGCAAATTCCTGTACGGATTTGCTCTGCTTTGTATAATGAGTGAGCTTTATTTGAAGCTCATTGTATCGCTCTTTTAGCTGCGCTTCCTCTTTTTCAATGTTTGCGGACATCGCGAAATACCGTTCCTCGGAAATGCGTTTAAAAACCTTATCTTCGTAAAGGCTTTGCAGGATTATATTCAGCTCGTCAAGACGCTGTTTTGTTTTCTGCATTTCCTTCACACCTTCTTTCCTATTTTCGATAGTATTCTTTCCAGCCATTCCCATAAAAAGAACGCAATTCATAGATATACTTCTTTGCTTCTTCCATCGGCATGTCATGGATTACTACCTCAAAGATGCCGGAGTAAAAAGCACTGGAAACAACGTGTAAAAATCCATCTGTAATGCGTCCCTCTGCCAGAGCTTTACTTCCAGCTTGAATCAAGAATTTTTTTGTGCAGCCCGTATCCAGTTCTACTAATCCTTCTAAAAAATCCTGATAGTAGTTTCCCGGTGCTCTGGTAATCAGCAGCTTAAATTCAGAAAAATACTCATAGATATATGCAATCACGCCTTCAAAACCACGATCTGAATATTCCATGATTTTTTCATTCTGCTCGCGCTCCGTCAAAGAAGAAAAACCATTTAATGACTGCCGCAACAACTCTTTCAGCCCGTTAGCTGCTGGTTCCACAAGAAATCGGAATAATCCCTCTTTATCTGAATACCGCGTATATATTGTGCTGGTGCTGACACCAGCATTTTGGGCAATCGTCCGTATTGAAGCATCCGTATAGCCTTTTTCCAAAAATTCTTCTTTTGCGCAGGCAAGAATTTTCTCGTCAAATTCTTCTACTCTACTTGCCATCTCTTATCCCCATCTCTTTCAAAACAACGTTTTTAAAACACAGTTTTTAATATATCACATTACAGCTGTATTTTCAATCCTTTTTCTTTAATTTTTCTCGCCTTTTATAAGTTGAACAAGCATATGCTATGCTGAACTGAATAAAATCCTTTAAAACATTCTGGGAGGAATTTCTATCCTAGAAAGGGCGAATCAGCTTATAGTGAATCCCGTGCTCCTCCAGCACCCTCTGGAACATCATCAGGGTTTCTTCTCTAGAGATTGTAAAATGCTTCGTAAACACACTACCGTTGTCTATTTGTATACATTCTACAGATAAGGAAAGCACTTCAAGTAATGTTCAAGGAAAACAGCGAAAGAATAGGTGCTGTGTACCTCGAATACTTCCACATACCGCCAACGGAAATACAGTATATTGATAAAATTTCTTCCCATTTTTATGCTCTATTACCCTGAATCCCATAAAATCCCCTTCTCTTTATTTTACTCTCTAATATTTTAAATCTTGGCTGCTCTCTGAAATCGCCAAGAGCAGCCATATAACATTTTACTTGTGATAAAGTATAAATAATCGTTGATCGATATTATATTTTTCTGGAAATACTTCTATTTTTTCTATCCTATCATCCCTTAATAATCGCAACCATTCCTCAGTATTTCTAAAAGTTTTTCCTCCTTTCTCTTCCAGCGCACTAGAGTCTTTCATCATAAATACTTGAGAGACAAGCATTTCCAGCGACTCTTCCACCTGTTCAATTATAAAGATTTTTCCTTTTTCAGATGTTATTTCTAGCATTTTGTCAAGCGTATATTTAATATTTTTTGCATTATTTAATACTCCGTTTGCAATAATTATATCCACTTTTTTCCCAAGATCTAAGTTATTTACATTTAACGTCATGTACTTTATATTTCTAAACTCAGAATATTTATGTTGTGCCTCCCGTAAGAAAACATAAGAAATATCAGAAAAATAGTAAATTACATTTTTACGCTCTTTTATTAACGGTAATACATTGTCTGTTGTTGCTCCTGTTCCAGCACCAAGTTCTAATATTTCTATGTGTTCTGTTGCATCTAAAAATTCTTTTATTTTTTGTGCAATCTTTGTATTTAGATATTGGAATATGAATGTATCTTTATACAATGCTTCAGCATAGTCAAATTTACCCTCTGGAAATAATATATGCGTTGGATTTATTTCCCCTGAAAACAGTTCTGACAATGCTTTTATATTTTTTAATAAATATTCATTAGCTAATTTGTTACATAACTTTCCATTCCACAATTCTTCCATCTGACTCCATATTGTTTCAAAAAAATGTTCTGTTATTTTTAGCAACGCCGTGAATCCATTAGCTTCTTCTTTAATAAATCCATAACTGTTCAATACTTTTAACCAACGTCTCAATATCTCTTCATTTTCTGGCAAAGTGTTTATTCGTTCTTTTATTTCTTTAAAAGTATAAACTTGGTTTTCATTGACGAAGATTCCCCGATCCATCAAGAAGCGAAGCATCGCACATAAAATACTTTCTTTTCTCTTATATAATGCATATTCAATATAAAAATGATTTTTCTCTAAGCAGTCCTCCGTTACTATAAAATGCACTTCCTCTTTTTCTGATTTTATATCATCTAAATTATCATCTCCTGTTTCACTAATTATAACTCTTGCCAACGACACTGCATGTTCTACATTCATACATGTATAATGATTACCTGCAATTGTCTTTTGTTTAATGTTTCCTAATAAAATATCGTCCCATTTTTCCAGCACAGCATTAAAGTTTTCATACGCTCCTTCTCTCTCTTTCACACTGCAATATGTTATATCTCCAAAATATATATTAGGTGTTATTTGGAGAGCCTCAAAAGATTTTTTATAAATAGGGTAAAGATTTTGAAAATTATTATCATTCTTTGATGCTTTCTGATACATATCCAAACGTTTCTTCATACCCATATTTAATAAATAAGAGACTCTTTTTCTATCTTTATCTGAACATAATATAGACTTAAATATCTCATCGTCTATTTCAGTCAGATTTTCCGATTCTACAAAATTAAATACATCTTTTAATAGGTTCCTTTGTTCAATTCCTAACACCACTTCAGAAACTGCCATACTATCTAAGAACAATAATTCTAAAAGCAATTCTGACTTAATATGAATTGGTATAGTTCCACTTTCGATAATAATAACATTATCTACTTTAGCTCCTTGTTCGACTAACAATCTAGCCATTTCTATAATAATACTTCCACTAAAACTATATCCAATTAACTGAATATTTTTCCAGTTCGAATTTATTAAATATTGCGAATATTGTTCCGCTAATTCTAATACTAGGTTTTCTGAAGCAATTTCCTTATATTTAGCATAATCAGCAATGCCAAAAGCAATTACATTTCTCGATTTCCATTTAGATAATTCGCTTCCTAACGCAGTATAATTCTCTACGCTTCCTAATGCACCATGTACTAAAACCCTGACGCCATCTGAATCATGATTATCATATCTTTTTACAAAAAACATTGAATTATTATTTATATCTATTGGTTTATCTTTATTTTTCCAATAATTAGATATATAATTCTCACACCCACAAACAGTAGGTTCTTTAATTACATGTCTTAAAAGTTCTTCAAATGGAATTTCAAGTTTCAATTTATCGCGCATCTTGGTTACCGCTTGAGCCATAAGTAAAGAATCTGCCCCATAATCATAGAGGTTGTCATTCGTTTCCAATGTTTTTGACCCCAGCGTTTCTCTCCATACTTCTAATATTTCCTTTGCTACTCCACTTGTAGTTCGACAGTCATTATAGCTTTCGTTTGTTTTTTTAGTGCTTTGATGAAAATAAGAAAACATTTTTTTTCTTTCAATTTTTCCGTTTTCTGAAAGAAAAAATTTTTCAAAATATAAAATCTCTTTTGGCATCATATAATCTGGAATATATGAGAATATACTTTTCCTTATTTTATCTCTGTCAATCAATTTCTTATCCGTTTTAAATTGTTTAATAAAAAGTACTGCTCCAAGATTACATAGAGATGATTGTATATCAGGAAATATACTAGTATGTGAAGATTTATCACACTCATCCAAAATTTCTTTCCAACAACCTGGGGACACAAAAAATGTATTATTTCTAAGCTCATCCTCCGGTTCTGTCATCATTAAAGCTTGTGATGCCAAAATCCACGGTTCGTTTCTAATTGGTTCAGAAAATAATAGGTATCCATGTGGTGCCGCTAGATCTTTAATTAGACTAATACTTTTTCGGATATCCTTAACATTTTCCAATACATAAGCCCCTATAATAATATCAAAATAGTTAGGTTGTAATCCCTGTTTTGTATAATCCTCATCAACATTAAATTGACTAATTATAACCCTGTTATTATTTTCAAATAGTTTTTTCGCTCTCGGCAAAAAATATTTTGTAATATCAGTAAAATAATATTCATAATCTGTATTTTTTAGCGTATCAATTATTGGAAGTGCCGTTGCTGCTGTTCCAGCTCCTATCTCTAGTATCCTAATCTTTCTCCCTGTATTTCTTTTCGTATACTCAGAAATAAAGCTACAATAATATTGATTAATAACTTTAGCAACAGAGCTTGTAACATATAATGCCTTTGTATATTTATTTGAGCCTTCCGGATACAAAATACCAACTGGATCTACCTTCTCTTTTAATATCTCTGAAATTTGTTTTCCATTCTCCTGAATATAGTTCATCAAATTAATATCCCCATATTCTTCTACCCAATTTTCAAAGATATTTTTCGCCATTATATCGTGTTCTTCTTCTGAATACCGGTACGTTATAAAATATTCATCATTATATTTTTTTATATACCCATTTTCTTCCAATGCAATTAACCATCTTGATAACAACCACTGATATTTTTTTGCAATTTGGGATTTCTCTATCATCTCCTTATATGTACGGTATTTTTCAAAGCATCCTACTTTTTCCAAGCCACGCAGTATAGAAACAAAAGCAAATTTATCTCTTTGTGCAAAATCGCTTACATAGTTTGTTTTGTTTAATTTTTCTTCAAACTCTATGTTAACAGCTTCAATATTTTTTAATATATCATTTTTTTGCGCTATAACTCCTTGTCTTTCTTTCTGATCGGTTGGAGCAATTTCCACAACGGCTTCAATCGGAAGATCTTTTTTATCATTATCAATTCTCACTATCGCTCGCTTTATTTCTTCTTGCATTTCTAATGCATTCTCAATTTCACCTAATTCTATACGATATCCTCGTATTTTGACCTGATTATCAGCACGTCCTAAAAACTCAATTTCTCCAGTAGGTATATATCTTCCCATGTCACCTGTTCTATACATCCTGCAATTATGTACATGGCTATAAAAGAATTTCTTATTACTAAGTTCTGCTTCCCCCAAATACTTATCGGCTAAACCTTCTCCTGCAATCCAAAGTTCTCCCACGCACCAATCCGGGCAATCTTCTCCATTTTCATCTACAACAAAAAACTTTTGGTTTCTAAGCGGAATACCATAGGGAATACTATTCCACCATTTCTCAAGTCCCTTATACTCATGTGCGATAGACCATATCGCTGCCTCCGTTGCCCCTCCAAGGCAAATAATCTGTTCATTTTTATTATAATTCAAAATATCTTCTGGCATTTCTTTAGGAATCCAATCTCCCGATAATAAGCTCAATCTGATTGATTCTTTGTACACCTTGCCATTCTCTTTCAAATATGTTAAATATAAATTTCTCAACGCTGGAACCGAATTCCAAATTGTAGCATTATGCTGGACAATCTTGTCATGCCATTCCTGTGGATTCATATAGTTCGAATCATCTACATATACAATTGCAGCACCGACTGACAGCATACCAAATAAATCATATACCGATAAATCAAAATTTAATTTTGATATAGCGAATATACGATCTTCTTGATTAACATGATAAGTCTCATTTATATCACAGATTGTGTTCCAGGCCGCCCGATGGGACACTACTACCCCTTTCGGCGTTCCTGTCGTTCCCGATGTAAAAATAACATATGCAGGCTCTTTTGTTTGTACTGTAGTACACTCGAAATCTATCTTATCCTCATTCGTAAGCTGATCCACATCAATATTCAGGCACTTTTCATTACCTTGCACTTTCACATCCGTAGTTTTTAAAACTATTTTACTATTACATTGCGAGATAATACTTTCTGCTCTTTTCTGTGGAGAATTTATATCTACCGGAACATAAACTCCGCCAATAAACAATGTGCCTAACACAGTGGCTACCTGATATCTGTTTTTAGGTGCCGAAATTATTATCTTTTCGCCCGTTTCCACGTTTTCTTTTTTTAGTTTTTTGGCAATATTTAAGGACAAATCCAAAAGTTCTCCATATGACATTGATCCCAAAGAATCATATACTGCTGTATACTCTGGATGCTCTTTTGCTATTTTCAAAAAATCCTCGTATAGCAATTTGTCTTCAAATACTGCCTCTCTACTGTTCACTTTATTACGTCTTTCTTTTTGTGCATCTGGCAAATCAATAATTTTTGTTTGATTCCATAAAACTATGTTGTCCGATAAATGATCGAGTGTTTGCCTAAATACCTCAAACATATCTTTAATCATTCCATCATGAAAAACTCCTTTTCTCACATCCCAGTTTACTTGCAGTCCAAAATCCCCATCCATTGCCTGACAGTCTATGAAAACCTGGGGAGTTTGTGAGATTCCATTGCCCTCATACTTCCCCTTTATTGATTTTCTAATTAACCCTATGGCGCTTGTGAATACATAGGGCATACTGGCATACTCTCTCCCCCTTTCTTTAGCAATATCACGTATAACATCTACTCCTGAGTATCCACAATGTTCTAAATTTTCAAACAATTCCGCATTTACTTTTCGTGCCCGTTTATAAAAATCTATTTCTGCATTATTAACTTCTAATAATACAATTTTGGTAAAGTCTCCGATGATCCTATTAACCTCCTCATTTGGAGCCTCCCTGTTTAACACGGTTAAATTAAGACAAATTTCCTTATTAGCACTCCATCTTTTCAATATTTCACTGTAAACGGTCAAAACACCTGCTGTCGGTGTAACATTAAATTTAGAGCAATTATCTTTAAACTTTTCCCATTTTGCCGGAGCTAAATTCAAAGAATATCGCTCAAATTCTACATTCAATCCTTGTTCCCTATTCTCTCCTTTTTCCGGCAGCGACGGAGCTAAAAAGATTTTTTCCGTTTTTACTTTCCAAAACAGCCGATCTGTCTCATACTGCTGATATTCTTTTTTACGTTCTTCAAATAAAACGTAATCTCTAAATGTAATTTCTGGCGTTTCTGATTCCTTATTTTCAAAATAAAAACTTTCAAATTCTTCCAGAAGTTGCCATATGCTTGACCAGTCTGCGACCAAAAAATCCATTGAAAAGTGAAGTACGGATTTATTTGCTTGCTGAGATACCGCAATTTCAAACATCGGCCACTGCTCCAAGGGAAAAATTCTTTTTCCCATTTCCACTCTCAGTTTAGTAAGTTCTTTCTGATTATCCTCTGCTATTTGAACTTCTAATACTGTAAAGTGCGGTGTTTTTTCCAATACTTTTTGATAGCCTGCTTCATAAATGACTGTTCGTAGTGCATCGTGTTTCTTTATCAAAGAATTCCATACTCTCTCAACTTTTTCTACATCTAACTTATCGTATGAAAATTCTTGATAAATATGGCACGCTGTATTTCCATAAGCAAAATAATCTCCTCTTCCCAAAAGATATGCTGATTGAACCTCTGTTGATGGAAATACCTCATATCTATTCTTGCTATCGTGTGTAATTGTCAAATCTTTATCCGCTTTTTCAAAATATTCTATAATCTGGGCTTTATATTCCTTTAGTCCCTCCAATATTTCTCCAGATAATACATTTGTATTTGCTTTATATTTCAGTTTTCCATTGTCTACCCATAAAACAATTCCCGCATCACTGCATTTTTTTAACACATCTTTATAATCTCTCATATAATCCTCCTGCTTGTTAGACAGCAAAGCCGTCACCTCATTACAATTCTCTTATGCTATCAACAGAAACATATTGGTAGTCTCTTTCATCTGTTAGAGCTGCATAGCCTGCTACATGATATAATTCCTCCCATAATTTTGCCGCTAAGTAATCTTTCTGCATTTTTTCTGAATTTATTCTTTTATTTTTAATCTGATCTTTCATCTCCAACATTTCAAGTCCAATCGCATCTGACCATTGGTCCTGAAAGATTTTTCCTATTTTTTTCTCTTCATACTTTTTCAGTAATGCAAATGAAACTTCTTTTAATCTATCATCGCCACTCCCTTCTTCCCCGTATTTCTCAACATAAATCCGAGGACGCCAGGTTACTGGCCCAAAAGTATCCTCCAGGCTTAAAGTTCCGCTTTCAAAAAACAATAAAAATTTATGAAGTACGTACATAAAGTCATCTGGTACTTGAGGATTAATCTTATTATTAAATTCTATTGTTATCGGAATAGCCCCAGCTTGTCCAGTAATAATATCAAATGGGCCATTTCCCTTTATCACTGAAAGATTTTTCCACTCCCTAAAGCCAGAAATTGCCTCTATCAAAATCGAAAGTGCCGGATATGCAACCTGTGTACAAAAATACAGGCTCATATACCTTAGAGTATTTAAGTCTCCTAGTTTTCTTGAAACTTTAATGAAATGCTGAACCTCCGGAAGCTTCATATAGAGATTTCCTATATTATAGATAACCCCATATTTTTTTGCTGTCCTATAGCACTCCATAAGGTTTTTAGGGTATATCGGCTGTTCTTGAATGATATGGATTCCCTT
>OGUO01001825.1_pt1 | contig 13636 bp, 19 predicted proteins | sample 1553641 | NCBI WGS metagenome assembly OGUO01 (sample SAMEA2579980, study PRJEB22360) | human gut metagenome | biome: human gut; feature: human-associated habitat; material: faeces | place: Denmark | collected 2008/2010 | reverse complement strand
CACAGGTCATTGTCAAAAACGCCAACGAACCTTACTATAAAGAGATTTGTTCAGATGCTAAAAGATGCGGAGTCGAGATCATTACCGCAGAAAAACTTGTTCACAACTGTACTTATCCAACCATATCGCTAAATCCATATATTCGGGTTCCCGATGCGATCAATCTGGATGGCGGATATTTGACGCCTTGCACAGCCGAAGCGTCCATGCGTTTGCTTCGATGTTACGGTTTTATTTTTCAGGGTGCAGATGTTCTTTTGTTAGGTCGATCGGAGCGAGTTGGGGAGCCACTATCACATTTATTGATGAGAGCCAACGCAACCGTTACAATCGCACACAGTCTCACAAAGTCGTCTTCTATTTGGAGATTGGCCCAAAATGCTGACCTAATTATATCTTCTGTTGGAAGAGCCGACTTTACGGAGTTGGAATTGAAACCGACCGCTACAGTTGTTGATATTGGTGGAGATTTCGTTGGTATATCCGGTATTCAAAATTATGTTCCATTTATCGGTGGCGTTGGACCCGTGACTCGGGCCATTCTTATGGAACATATTCTTAAATTCAGGAGATTTAAGGAGGATAAAAAAACAATGCTGAAAATTGAAAAACCCGAGGTCGTTGGCTGGGAAGCGGCGATTCGTGGTATGCGGAACCCGTTAAACTCTTGGGATCGAAGCGATAGCGGAGTAAAATGTCCATATAAAAAGGATAATTGCTGTGGCGAATGCCAGCAAAACTTTTGCATTGGCCCAAACGATAAAAAGCTTATGAGCACCCTTCGCAACGCCGGCACAGATCATCGTAAGTTCATGCGGATGATTACGGTCTATCTGGACATCACTGCTCCGCTGTATTGGTGGAAGGAATTCAAGACATATCGTGCCGGTAAAAGATTCGGTGATGATGAGCCTAATATCATTGACGACGGATACTTGGAGTATGATATCGAGATGAATTCCTGCTCTACGATGCACAAAATTGCGGGTAAGGAATTCACACTGGATGACTTCAGCCATGAGCATCTCGATACTTTCAGAGGGCTTACTATGTACGCCCCCCTGGAGTATCACTTCTCTTCTCTTGATCTGCTGAACCTTCAGGTCGATATCCTCAATCAGTGGCGCACAAGATATTTGAACGCTCTAAAGACAGAAACTGAAACCGGCCTTCCTGCCAAGGATATTTGGTGGCAAATGATCCAGCTTCTTCCCAGTTCTTACAATCAGAGACGGACAATCATGTTGAACTATGAGGTTCTGGCCAACATGTATAAGTCCCGCCGCAATCACAAGTTGGATGAGTGGCACACATTCTGTGACTGGATCGAGAGCCTGCCGTATAGCGAATTGATTACTGGTAAGGGCAATTCTGCGCCTGAAAATTCTTATTGTAGCGGAAGGAGATAACATGACACCCAATGAATATCAGAAAGAGGCACTTCGGACAGCTTCCGGAATGTCTCAGGAATATCCTCGTATCCTCAACGGCCTTATGGGGCTGAATGGCGAGGCTGGAGAATGCATTGATATTCTCAAAAAGCATCTGTTCCAAGGCCATGATCTGGACCGCGAGCACATGGCAAAGGAACTTGGCGATGTTGGATGGTATCTGGCGGTTAGTGCGGACGCTATCGGGTATGATCTGGAAACGATCTTTCAGATGAACATTGATAAGCTTCGTGCTCGCTACCCAGACGGCTTTGATGCTGAGCACAGCTTACACCGCAATGCAAATGATATTTGAAAGGAGAAGCAAAATGATCAAAAATATGGAGCTCGCACAGGTACGCCGCGGAGAATCCTTTATCCTCGATGGCGTAAAGTTTGTCAAGCTGGATGAGGACGCTCACGCATCTTTCGTGCTGACCGCCGACGTTCTTCCCAAACACATTCCGTTCGAGCATAAGGACGCTGAGCGAAAAGACCACGACAATTTCGTCGGCAGCTATCTCCAGAAGCACGTTGATATTTGGCTGCATCAGGGGCATCCCAATATCTCCAAGGCTGTTGTCGAGCGCCCCATTAACCTGCTTTCCATGTGCGGTGAGACAGTTTACGGCACACCCTGCGTTTTCGGACGGGTACTGACGCTGGATGAATACCGCCGTTATCGCAAGTACATTCCGCTTGCATCTGACTGGTACTGGCTTGCGACTTCTTACTCCCCGTACTCCAGCCTCAACTACTACTACGCGTACTTCGTGTACACTGATGGGAGCGTCTACAACAGCGTCGTATACTGCGGCAACATCTGCGCTCGTCCCGCTTTGTACCTTGAATCTTCAATCTTGGTTTCCGTAGAGGTTGAAACCGATGACATTGAGAAGATGCAGGATAAGGTTACGGCGCTTCAGCGAGAGACTTTAATAGCCTGCAAAAACGCGGAGCTCATTGCTGAATTGTTCCGCAGAATTCCCGGCGTACAGGAGGATTGAGACCATGTGTAGTAATTTGTATGCCAACGGCGAGCTTGCGGCAACCCCTTATGAAACGGACAAAGTGCTCCGTCATCGCAAGCTTTGCATGGGGCTGAATGTGCTTTACGCGAAAAAGAACCACGACTACGGCGACAGCTTCCACCAGACCTACATTGAAGAAGGAATGGCAATGCCACGCATTCGCCTGGGTGATAAGTTCAGCCGTTTTAAGACCCTCTCCCGCATTCTCTCCTCGGACAGCGATCAGCAGGCTGTGACAGATGAGTCCATTCGCGATACCCTGCTTGACCTTGCAAATTATTCCATCATGACTGTGCTGGAAATTGACGACGCTCAGCATGAGCAGGAGATCGCTGAACAAAAGACTTGCGATGAGGGGGCAAGTGATGCAGATTAAGAAAGCCGGCGGAAAGATATTTGGCGCGTCCTTGACCGCCGCCGAGCAAAAAGCGATGAATATGGAAATCCAGCGGCAGCTTGTCGAGTATGATCGAAAAAACGAGTTGGAGCTGGATGCCATCATTCTTTGGGAACTGCACACGCAGCTCGGACTTGGTCCAAAGCGTCTGAAGAAGTTCTTTGACGGCTTTTCCGATGCTTTGAACGCGCTGGTCAACCGCTATGAAATGGATATTTCGGACGATTTCTGGCTCTGCACGCACAAGCTGAAAGAGATTGGTGTGGATGTGGAGGACTGGTACCGACAAAAAGAATAGGAGGTGTTTTGGCTTGCCCCAGAACAATCCGCATAAGAACAAAGAGGGCTATTCCGACCCGACAGCGTATGAAGCCCTGCGAAAAATCGACGAGGAGGATGCCCGTTTTCACAGACTTCTTGACATGATCTTCTATCTCTGCGAGCTGGCAGGCTTCCGAATCGAAGGCCGTATTGTGCTGACGGACAAGCGAACCGGCCGTATTTGGAGGTGAAAAACTGCTCGATTTTCTGCCCACTTTTGGGTTTTGAAAAGTGGGCTTTGCCCGGAAAAACGTGGGCAGAGAGTGATTTTGGCCGAATTTTTATGCCTCCGATAAGCGTTTTCGGACGAAAAAATGGCCATTTGCCCACTTTCTGCCCACTTTTGAAACCCCTATTTGGCCACGAAAAACCCAGTATTTTCAAGGGTTTGCGGGCTCAAAGCCCACTTTGCCCACTTTTTTCTCTTCACTATTATGATAAAAAGATTAAAAATATATAGTAATAGGCGAAAAAAAGTGGGTTTTTGGCCACAAGTCATTTAAGGAGGAAGAAATGCCGAAAATAACATGGGACGATCTTTACACCAATTTCAAGTCGATTTACCCGAACCTCGGACGACAGTCCCTTCGTTTTCAGCCATATGGCTATATGATGATTCTGGTATATTTGATGGACGGAAGCCGTATGATTTACGACGATCTGCGGAAACAGGCGAAGATGTCGGCTTGATATTTCGCGCAAATTCTTCTTCCTATTTTCAAGTTCTTATGCTATACTGTTCTTGCGACACAACTTCATATATTTTTTGACCGTTAGGGGAAGATACTTTGGTAAAAAGTGTTTTTCTCTCTTTACTCATTTCCCTTTCGGTCTTGAGGTTGTGTCGCAGCAATGAGGGATCTTCACTTTTTCGGGTGCGTTCCTTCATTGGGGCGCACTCTTTTTATTTTGCGGAGGAATGGGAAATGGCGAACAGCAAAGAGCTTATGGCGCTTGCCAAGAAACTCGGTCAGGCGGCCGTAGCTATTGGGCCGGTCGTTGCTTTAGCCGAGCCTGTCGCGGATTGGGCAAAGGATAAGATCGACGAACGCGGCGAATTGATCGAAGTGCCTCGTTTATATTCCAAGGGCTTTCCCGTAAGTCTCAGTGATGGTGTTGCAACAGTGACTGCCGCGGGGCTTACCGTTACGACAAGCAAGCTTCCGCTTTCCGCGGCTCACGCAAAGTATCGGAATTGCGCCGATCAGCAGATCGTAAAAAGCGATCCTCCGCAGGGCCGAAAGGTCAGAGCCAAAAGCAATGTCGTTTTAAGCTATATCACGGAAGATGTCATTTCAGAGAGCCGGCGGAAGTTTGAAGAAGAACAGAGGCAGAAAGCCCTTATCAAAGAGGAACGGGCTGTGAAAGCTGCTGCGCGTAAACAGGCGGCCGTTGAGACGTGCGAAAAATTAAAAGACAATGTGCTTCAGGCAATGAAGCGAAAGGAGAAATCGTGAAAAAGATATTTGCAGTTTTGCTGATGCTTGCGATGGTTTTCTCGCTGGCGGCCTGCGGAGGGTCAACAGAAGAGAACCATGACGGGGAAGCGGAAACTCCATCTGGTTCAAAAATCCAGCAGGGTCGGGATTATCAGGAAGTGGTTTCCGATTTTGAGGAAAGCGGCTTCACCAACATTCAGCTTGCACCGATGGGCGACCTGATCACGGGCTGGCTGACAAAGGAGGGTGAAGTCGAGTCTGTCTCCGTTGGAGGCGATGAGGAGTATTCGCCGAATAAATGGGTGCCGGCTGACACGGAAGTAGTCATTCGTTATCATTCATTCCCGGAGGACGACACTGCTTCCGACAGTTCCGATACAGGAGAGAGCGAGAGCCAGCCAACCGATACTGTTGATACCGGCAATGATATTCTGACGGTTGAGAATTGCGAAGCTCTGGCAAGCATGATCGCTGTAAAAGCGGAGATTGATGATTCGTATAAGACGTTTGCTGAGACTTATAAGGGAGAGACAATTTCCTTTGACGGCTGCATCACTTATGTGGTGAACCATAATGACTATAAGACGCGCTATGATATTTTGCTAAGCGCCGGTGATTATGTTGATGCGAATACCGCAAATCCTGGTCCGGTCTTTAAGTTTGAGGACGTGAGCACCAATGGGCTTGGTATTGAGGAACTGTACCTGCCCTCGTTTGTGGCGGCCGGGAGTAATGTTCGGGTGACGGCTAAAGTGGATAGCTTCGACGCGGAGCGCGGAGTATTCTACTTGAAGCCGGTGCTGGTGGAAGAGAGATAACAATTTGATATTTTAGAGATGGCCGAGATGCTTAACTGCGTCTCGGTCTTTTCTTTTGCTCTCCTTTTGACCTGCGCGAAAAATACATCCCCTTTTATGAAGAGAAAGGGAATAAATCGTCTGCTTTTGGCGGAACGAGCATTCTCTCTTTTGTTTTGTGGAAAGGAGGCTCTCTGTTATGCTGGAGCGCAATTTTCAAGCCAACCTGATTCAGAAGCTGAAGCAGATGTTCCCCGGCTGCATCGTAATGAAAAACGATGCGAGCTATAAGCAGGGTATCCCCGATTTGCTGGTGCTTTATCGTGACCGATGGGCTTCTTTGGAATGTAAGAAAAGCGCCGGAGCAAAAAGACAGCCGAATCAAGAATACTATGTCGGTCGGATGAACGAGATGTCGTTTTCTCGTTTCATCTCGCCGGAAAATGAGGAGGAAGTGCTACATGAACTTCAACAGGCATTCCAATCTTGAAGGACAGCACGCTTTTCTCAGCGCAAGCAAGTACCATTGGATCAACTATGACGAAGCGAAGGTCGTAGACGTCTATTCCAATTTCCTTGCGGCGCAGAAAGGCACGGTGCTTCATGAGTTTGCCGCGCAGTGCATCCGCTTAGGGCAGCGGCTCCCGAAGTCACAGAAGACTTTGAACATGTACGTCAATGACGCCATTGGATATCGAATGACACCGGAGCAGGTGCTGTTCTATTCCGAAAATTGCTTCGGGACGACCGATGCGATCGCGTTCCGCAACAATCTGCTGCGTATTCACGATTTCAAATCAGGAGTCGTCCCCGCACATATGGAGCAGCTTGAGATCTATGCGGCGCTGTTCTGCTTGGAATATGCCGTGCGTCCTGCGGACATCGAGATCGAACTGCGGCTTTACCAGAACAGCGAGATCGTTTATGCGAACCCAACGGCGGACGATATTCTGCCGATTATGGAGAAGATCATCACATTCGACAAAATCATCAATAAAATTCGTGCAGAGGAGGGCTGACTGTGAACCCGATTGCGGAAGATATCCTGATGCATTACGGCGTCGGGAAAATGGAAGGCGCTCCGGGGAGGGGCAGCGGAAGATACCCCCTGGGCAGCGGAAAGAACCCCAACCAGCACAGCGGCGATTTTCTCAGCCGTGTGGAAACCATGCGGAAGTCCGGTATGAGCGAGACGCAGATTGCCGAGGCGCTCGGCATGACGACCACACAGCTCCGCGTGCAGAAATCGCTTGCCAAGGATGAGCGCCGTTCGCAGGAGGTTGCGACTGCCCGCCGTCTTCGCGACGAAGGATACAGCCTGAACGAGATCGCGGCAAAGATGGGATACAACAGCGACTCTTCAATCCGTTCGCTGCTGAACGAAAACTCGGAGTCCCGCATGAACCAGGCAAAGACTACAGCAGAATTTCTCAAAAAGCAAATCGCAGAAAAAGGCATGATCGACGTCGGCGTCGGTGTGGAGCGTGAGTTGGGTATCTCGAAAGAGAAGCTTGACCAGGCTCTTTATATTTTGGAGCAGGAGGGCTATCCGGTCTACAACGGCCGTATTCCTCAGGCGACCAATCCCGGCAAATTCACGACGCTGACCGTGGCCTGCCCGCAGGGGACCGAGCATCGGGAGATGTACGATTTCGGGAACATTCATTCCGTGGTCGATTACGTTTCTCATGACGGAGGCGAAAGCTACGACCCGAAATGGGTTTACCCCAAGAGCATGGATTCGAGCCGCTTGCAGATCCGCTATGCGGAGGACGGCGGCATCGACAAGGACGGCGTTGTGGAGATTCGGCGCGGCGTGGACGATTTGAGCCTCGGCGAGTCGCACTATGCACAGATCCGCATTCTTGTGGATGGAACACACTACATCAAGGGCATGGCGGTTTATTCCGACGACCTGCCCGACGGCGTTGACGTGATGTTCAACACCAACAAGGCGAAGGGCACGCCGACGATGAAGGTGCTGAAGCCGATCAAGGATGATCCGACGAATCCGTTTGGGTCACTCATCAAGGAGGGCGTCGTTGACCCCGATAAAGGCGATGGACAAAAGGGCGGACAGAGCTATTACTACGACAAAAATGGTAAGAAGCAGCTTTCTCTTATCAACAAGCGCGCCGAAGAGGGTGACTGGGGTGAATGGAGCGATCGACTCCCCTCTCAGTTTCTTTCAAAGCAGAGCCTGAGCCTTATCAAAAAACAGCTCAACTTGGCTTCCGCCGATAAACAGGCCGAGTTTGATGAGATCTGCTCCCTGCCGAACCCAACTTTGAAAAAAGTCCTGTTGAAATCATTTTCTGACGACTGTGATGCGGCTGCGGTTCACTTACAGGCAGCGGCGCTCCCCCGTCAGAAGTATCAGGTCATACTTCCGTTGACTTCCATCAAGGACAATGAAGTGTATGCCCCAAACTACAAAGACGGCGAAACTGTCGCTCTGATCCGTTACCCGCATGGAGGCACCTTTGAAATCCCGATCCTGACTGTGAACAACAAGCAGGCTGAGGGAAAAAGAGTTCTCGGAAACACCCCTGCCGATGCCATCGGTATCAACTCTAAGGTTGCCGGCCGGCTTTCCGGCGCGGACTTTGACGGCGACACCGTTATGGTGATCCCCTGCAACTCTTCCAAGAGCAAGGTGCGTATTACCTCTACTGCGGCTTTGAAAGGGCTTGAGGGGTTCGACCCGAAGCTTGATTACGGAGCCGATTCCGGCGACCCGGTCAGAGTGGACAGCAAGGGTCGTGAGTATTACAGTCGCGGCGGCAAGGTCTTTCAGCGGATGAACAACACTCAGACGGAGATGGGTAAGATCTCGAACCTCATCACCGATATGACCTTAAAGGGTGCTCCTCCCGATGAGCTGGCAAGGGCTGTTCGGCATTCGATGGTCGTCATCGACGCCGAGAAGCACAAGCTGGACTATAAGCAGAGCGAGACCGATAACGGCATCATTGCGTTGAAGAAGAAGTACCAGGCTCATGCCGACGACGAGGGCTATGGGGGTGCTTCGACTTTAATATCCCGGGCCTCTTCCAAACAGGTCGTGCTGAAGCGGAAGGGTTCGCCTATGATCGACCCCGATACCGGCGAGCAGAGCTGGAAGTCCGTTCGTGAGGAGTACACCGACAAGAGTGGAAAGAAGCAGGTGCGGACACAGGACAGTACAAAAATGGCGGAAACCAGAGATGCCTATTCCCTGTCCTCCGGCACCCCCCAGGAACAGCTTTATGCGGACTATGCCAACAAGATGAAGTCCCTCGGTAATCAGGCCCGCAAGGAGATGGTCCATACCGGCAAGATCGAATACAGCGCCTCCGCCAAGGAAACTTATCTGCCTGAATACAAGTCGCTGACCGCAAAGCTGAACATCGCTTTGAAGAATGCGCCTCGTGAGCGGCAGGCCCAGGTCATCGCTAACTCCGTGGTGACGGCAAAGGAGCAGGAAAACCCCGACATGACCAAATCTGAAAAGAAGAAAGCCAAGTCGCAGGCCCTCTCTGCCGCCCGCACCTATGTCGGAGCCAAGCGCGAGAACATCAAGATCACAGACCGCGAATGGGAAGCAATTCAAGCCGGAGCAATCAGCGAGAATAAGCTGTATCAGATCTTGAACAACACCGACATCGACGATCTCAGGGCGCGCTCTATGCCGCGCACCACAACGACGCTCAGCCAGGCAAAGGTCAACAAGATCAAGTCGATGCAGGCTTCCGGTTACAGCACATCTGAAATCGCGGAAGATCTTGGCATTTCTTCTTCGACTGTTACAAAGTACCTCAAAGGAAAGGAGTGAGCTTTCAAATGGCAAGGAAATGCGCTTTAACAACAGTTGACAATCCTTACAATCCTTTCGAGCAGTTCACTTCTTGGCTCCTCTATGACGAGGAGAAGGGGTACCATACCTGTGCTTATTTGGGAAGAATTGCCCGAACATCGAGTCAGTTGACCGAAGATGAGAACGATTTGGAAGTTGAACGCGCGATTGACGAAATCATTAAGTACGACTTCCGGAACATCTATCGAAAAGTTATACAAACCGCATCGTAAAATAATCAATGAATGAACTGTTTTCCGGAAAACAATCTTTGTCGTGTCTTTCCATTAGAGGATAGCTGATACATCAAGGTATAGGGGGAGGGTCTCTAAAATTGCACCCCCTCCCTGTATCGCGGGTGTCTTCGGAAATTCTCCGGGGGAGATTTTTGGAAAGCGGTTTTGGGGCCGGGAGGGATATTTTCACTTTCCGGAGCGGCGACGTTTCAAAGGACCCACAGAGCTTAATACGGCAGCCAAGATGATGGATCTTGCCTCCTTCTTTTTTCTCCTTTCAAAAGAGATGCTGCAATGCTCTGCGGGTTCTTTGAAGCGCCGCCGCAAACTTTAGGAAAAGACCTCGGATAGTCAGAGAAACCCAAGCAATACCACATGATATTTTCAGAAAAGGAGGCAGCAAGGGAATGCGAAAAGCCAAGGCTGCGGATTGCCAGAGTTCTCGGAAAAAGATGCGGCCGGCTTTGACACCGGAAGCCAGAGAAAACCAGATGATCTCGCTGGCCGTCGACCTTGCTGAGAAACAGTTGATGGAGGGGACTGCGTCTTCGCAGGTCATTACTCACTACTTAAAGCTCGGCTCAACTAAAGAGCGTATCGAAAAAGAGATCCTTGAAAAGCAGAAAGAGCTGATCGACGCGAAGACGCAGTCCCTGAAATCTGCACAGCGATTGGAAGAACTTTATAAGAATGCATATGAAGCCATGAAGCAATACAGCGGACGAGGCGGTGACGAGGATGATTAAGACCTATTCGGAGTTATCCCGCCTTTTCACTTTTGCGGAACGGTTTCGGTATTTGAAGTTGGACGGAGCTGTCGGGCAGGATACCTTCGGATTCGACCGTTATCTGAACCAGCTTTTCTATCGCTCGCAGAAATGGAAGGCTGTACGCAACCTTGTTCTTATCCGGGACAACGGCTGTGACCTCGGTCTCGACGGTTATGAGATTGGCGGTAAAATCCTAATCCATCACATGAACCCAATCACACGAGAGGACATCCGGACACTCAGCGACAATCTGCTGAACCCGGAGTATCTGATCTGTGTGAGTCACAAAACGCATAATGCAATTCATTACGGCGATGAGGGGATGCTTGCGCATTCCCCCGTTGAGCGGGCGAGAAACGATACCTGCCCGTGGAAGCAAATAAGATAGGAGGCAAGTTATGGAGAGTATCCTGACTTCTATCAAGAAGTCGTTGGGGATCGGAGCAGAGTACACTCATTTCGACGACATTCTCGTTTTCCATATCAACTCCGTATTCTCCATTCTGACACAACTTGGTGTCGGCCCCTCCAAAGGCTTTTCAATCAGCGACAGCAGCGCGGCATGGGACGATTATATCCCCAACGGCGAGACACTTCAGTTTGTCAAGACTTACATGAGTTTGAAGGTCAAGCTGATTTTCGACCCACCGCTGGTGGCTGCTGTTCTGGAAGCGACGAAAGCGCAGATATCTGAGCTGGAGTGGCGGATTCAGGTCGCAGCTGAAACAGAGAATACAAGCGGTGGCGACGCCGATCCCTACACCGGAGAATACGAGGTCGTTCCCAAAGCGTTTTCCTCGCAGACATTGGAGACTGCCAACAAGGTACTCGATGAGAATGTTGTTGTAGCGGAAGTTCCATATTTTGAGACCTCGAACACCTCCGCAGGGAAAACTGCCTACATCGCAAGGGAGGGAAATCTAAGATGAATAACCCGACATTAGTACATCACGGCGTTATCGGCATGAAGTGGGGCGTGCGCCGTTATCAGAACAAAGATGGCAGTCTGACTCCTGCGGGTCAAAAGCGGTACGACCGCGACCAACGTGAGAACGCTGCCAAGAAGAAGGAAAACCGCATTGACGTCAGCACGCCGGACCCGAAGCGCTGGGCTAAGGAAGATCTGGAGCGGAGCAAGCGGCTTGTGGACACCAGTTCGGGCCTTGTCAATCAGGCAAAGAGTATCGAGCGAAGCAGCGCGCCGAAAGCCAGAAAGACTCGTATGGACCTTTCTAAGATGAGCGATCAGGAGATGCGGGCGCAGATCAACCGCGAACTGCTGGAACGGCAGTACAATGATCTGTTCGCCAAGCCGGAAGCAGCCAAGGTATCCAAAGGACGTACTGCTGTCAGAGAGACGCTTGAGGTGGCAGGAGGCGTGCTGACAGTTGGAAGTTCTGCGCTGGGCATTGCGCTGGCAATCAAAGAACTAAAGGGCTGAGGTGAGCATTCGTGGCATTATCGAATACAGCCGTTCCAAAGTATTACGGCATGTTTCGGGATGCCGTGATGCGCGGAGAGATTCCAGTCAACAAAGAGATTTCCATGGAGATGAATCGAATTGATGACCTGATCGCCAACCCTGGCATCTATTACGACGGCGAAGTGGTAGAGGGCTGGATCAAGTATTGCGAAGAAGAATTGACGCTGACTGACGGCTCTGACCTGAAGCTGCTCGACAGCTTTAAGCTTTGGGGCGAACAGGTCTTTGGTTGGTATTACTTTGTGGAGCGCAGCGTGTATGAGCCGAATGAAGATGGGCACGGCGGGCACTACGTCCGCAAATCCATCAAGAAACGGCTTATCAACAAGCAATACCTGATTGTTGCCCGCGGCGCCGCCAAGTCGCAGTATGAGTCCTACATCCAGAGTTACTATCTGAATGTAGATATGTCCACAACGCATCAGGTGCATACTTCGCCGACGATGCGGCAGGCCGAGGAAGTCCTCGCGCCGATGCGGACAAGCATTCTGCGGTCGAGAGGTCCGCTGTTTCAATTCCTGACGGAAGGCTCTATCCAGAACACCACCGGCAATCGCGCCGAGCGGGTCAAGCTGGCTTCGACCAAGAAGGGCATCGAGAATTTCTTCAACGGCTCTCTTGTTGAGATCCGTCCAATGTCTATCGACAAGCTGCAAGGCTTGAACAGCCGTATCAACACTGTGGATGAATGGCTGTCCGGCGATGTGCGGGAGGATGTAATCGGCGCTTTGGAGCAGGGCGCATCCAAGAATGACGATTACCTTATCATTGCGGTCAGTTCGGAGGGTACGGTACGAAACGGGCCGGGCGACACCATCAAAATGGAGCTGATGGACATTCTCAAGGGCGAGTACAACAACCCGCATGTGTCTATCTGGTGGTACAAGCTGGACTCCATTGATGAAGTCGGCGACCCTGATATGTGGCTCAAGGCCAATCCGAACATCGGAAAGACCGTAAGTTATGAGGTTTATCAGTTGGATGTAGAGCGAGCGGAAAAGGCGCCTGCGGCGAGAAACGACATTCTTGCCAAGCGCTTTGGTCTTCCGATGGAGGGCTATACCTACTACTTCACCTATGAGGAAACCCTGCCGCATCGGATACAGCGGTTTTACGGAATGCCATGCGCGATCGGATGCGACCTTTCCAGAGGCGACGACTTCTGCGCGTTCACCTTTTTGTTTCCGCTTCGCGGCGGAAGCTTTGGTGTGAAGACCATCAACTACATTTCCTCGCTGACGCTGATGCAGCTTCCGCTGGCTCTGCGGAGCAAGTACGACGATTTCATGCACGAAGGTAGTTTAATCGTGCTGGACGGAACGGTGCTTGACATGATGGATGTCTACGACGACCTTGACCGGTTTATCGAGGAGAATCAATTCGATGTGCGCTGCATCGGATACGACCCTTATAATGCCAAGGAATTCATCGAGCGGTGGGCGCAGGAAAACGGCTCGTTTGGGATTGAAAAGGTCATTCAGGGCGCTAAGACAGAGTCAGTCCCTCTGGGCGAACTGAAGAAGCTGGCGGAGGAGCGGATGCTGCTCTTTGACCAGGAGCTGATGACCTTTGCCATGGGAAACTGCATCGCCATGGAGGATACCAACGGAAACCGCAAGCTGCTCAAGCAGCGGCATGAGGAAAAGATCGACTCGGTGGCCGCAATGATGGATGCCTATATTGCATTCAAGGCAAACCGGGACGCATTTGAATAATCACTAAATTGTTGGGGGGGGTACTGTGTGAACCAACTTTCTCACCATGGAATTCTCGGCATGAAGTGGGGCGTTCGCCGTTATCAGAACAAGGACGGCAGCCTGACTTCCGCGGGCAGGAAGCGATATGACACAGATATCTGCGGACCAGCAGCTAATGTCGAGCAAGCAAAGAAGCAAAA
>OGUO01001820.1_pt1 | contig 13679 bp, 9 predicted proteins | sample 1553641 | NCBI WGS metagenome assembly OGUO01 (sample SAMEA2579980, study PRJEB22360) | human gut metagenome | biome: human gut; feature: human-associated habitat; material: faeces | place: Denmark | collected 2008/2010 | reverse complement strand
TCCCTCTGCCCCGGCACCAAAAAGATCAACCTCCATGCCTCCTATGCCATTTTTGACGAGGAAAACCCGTGGGTAGACCGGGACAAACTGGAGCCGAAGCACTTCAAAAAATGGGTGGATTTCTGCAAGGCAAGAGGGCTGGGCGCAGACTTCAACCCCACCTTTTTCTCCCACCCCAAGTGCGACCCTCTGACCCTTGCCAGCCCCAACGAGGAGACCCGGAAATTCTGGGTCAACCACGGCAAAGCCTGCATCCGCATCAGCCAGTATCTGGCCGAGGAGCTGGGGCAGCCCTGCACCATGAACATCTGGACAGGCGACGGCTTCAAGGATGTCCCGGCGGACCGCAAAGGCCCCCGCGACCGCTACAAGGCCAGCATCGACGAGATTCTGAACGAGCCTTACGACTTCAAGCTGGTAAAGCCCTGCATCGAGAGCAAGGTGTTCGGCATCGGCGTGGAAGCCTACACCGTCGGCAGCGCGGAATTTGCCCTCACCTACGCCGCCTACAACCGCGACAAGTGCATCCCGCTGATGGACAACGGTCATTATCACCCGACCGAGGTCGTCAGCGACAAGATTCCCGCGCTGCTGGCGTTCTTCCCGGAAATCGCCCTGCACGTCACCCGCCCGATTCGCTGGGACAGCGACCATGTGGTGCTGCTGGACGACGAAACCAAGGAAATCTGCAAAGAAATCGTGCGCTGCGGCGGGCTGGACGGGCGCGTCAACATCGCGCTGGACTACTTCGACGCCTCCATCAACCGCATTTCCGCGTGGACGGTCGGCTTCCGCAACGTGCAGAAGGCGCTCCTGTCCGCCCTGCTGACCCCGAACGACGCCCTGCGTGCCTTGCAGGACGAGCAGCGCTTCACCGAGCTGATGGTGCGTCAGGAAGCCCTGAAAACCATGCCCTTCGGCGACGTGTGGGACGAATACTGCCGTTCGTGCAACGTTCCCGTCGGCACGGACTGGTTCGAGACGGTGCAGAAGTACGAACGTGACGTGCTTTCCAAGCGCGTGTGATTCCATCTCACAGGAAACATGTTCTTCAACAGTATATAGGAGGATAAACAATCATGAGCATTCTCGATTTGGACATCATCAAAGGCTACATCCGCATGTGCACCGACGGCTGGAATCAGGGCTGGCACGAGCGCAACGGCGGCAACCTGACCTACCGCATGACCGAGGAAGATGTTGCCGCATGCCGTCCTTTCTTTGACGAAACCCCGCGCGAGTGGGTCAACATGGGCGTTCAGGCTGATAACCTGGCCGGGGAATATTTCATCACCACCGGTTCCGGCAAGTTCTTCCGCAATGTGGAGCCGGACCCTATCCACAGCATCGGCATTGTTGAGATCAATGATAAGGGCGATAGCTGGCGCATTGTTTGGGGCCTGGCCGATGGCGCAAAGCCGACTTCCGAGTTTCCCAGCCACTTTATGAACCACAGCGTGCGCAAGGCCGCCACCAACGGTGCCAACCACGTGATCTACCACTGCCATGCTACCAACGTAATTGCCCTGACCTACATTCTGCCGCTGACTGACCGCGATTTCTCCCGCGCCCTGTGGCAGAGTGCGACGGAATGCCCGGTCGTGTTCCCGGAAGGCGTCGGCGTCTGCCCGTGGATGGTTCCCGGCGGCGCGGCGATTGCCATGGCGACATCCGAGCTGATGAAGCACTATCAGGCGGCTGTCTGGGCGCAGCATGGGCTGTTTGCCTCCGGCCCGGACTTTGACATCACGTTCGGTCTGGCGCACACCATCGAGAAGAGCGCGGAAATCTACATCAAGGTGCTGTCCGCGGGTCAGGGCAAAATCCGCCAGACCATCACGGACGACGATCTGCGCGCGATTGCGCATGATTTCGGCGTGACGATTAACGAGAAATTCCTTGACTAAGCTGTTTTTTCCCAGACGCAGGGCATGTTCAAGTTCAGCGGAGGGAAACGGTGAATATCACGATTCGCAAAATGCAGCCCAGTGACGCGGACGCGCTGTACAGGCTGCTGTCTGACCCGGAAGTCATGCGGCATCTCGAGCCGCCGTTCGACTGGGAGAAAACAGAAACGTTTCTGCATCACGCGGGACTGACTGAACCGCCGCTTGTGTATGCCGCTGAATCCAACGGGGATTTCATCGGCTATGTGATTTATCACGCGTACGATGCGGGCAGCGTGGAAATCGGCTGGGTGCTGCTCCCGGAATATTGGGGGCGCGGCTATGCGTCGGCACTGACCGATCGGCTGATTGACCGGGCGCGGCAGGAGCGAAAAAGCGTCGTGATTGAGTGCGCTCCGGCGCAGGAGGCTACAAAGCGGATTGCAAGCAAAAAAGGCTTCCGCGACTGCGGAATCTGCGACGGATTGGCGGTCTATCGGCTGCCATAAGAGGATACGCAAAAAGGCTCTGCCAACCCGGCAGAGTCTTTTCGTTTTTTGCGGTTATACTATTTCCAAATGAGAATGCGCCAAGATGCGAAGCGAATTTTTCGCGCTGGCTAACGCGAATGAAACGCAGCGTAGCAGCGCTACGCTAAGTGGAATGAGCGGACGCAAGCGCGGAAAAGGCGCGAGCAGATGGCGCAAGTGAATTTGGAAATAGTATTAGTACACAATCGCGTCGTTCGCCGTAAATCCGCCGAGCGAATTTTCCTTCACCTGAATGCACACATAGGTGATGCTGCTGTCCGCCGCGGCGGAGAACTGGCGCTTCGCTGCCGGAGCGACCTTCAGCCAATCACCCGCCGTCAGCGCGATTTCTTCGCCGTCGATAACCGCCTTGCCCTTGCCGGCGAGAATGCCGTAAATCTCCTCGTTCTGCTGATGCGCATGGACGAACGGAACGCCCGCGCCCGCCGGAAGTTGGTTGATGCTGACCTCTGCGCCGGTCAGACCGAGAATATCATGGAGTTCGGTGCGCGTGGTGCTGCCAACGTTCGTCTGCGTGTAGTTTGCTATAGGATTGAAGCCTCCCAAATGATGTTCTCGCAAGGGGTTTTGCTGATTCCCTTGCGTGATTCTATTGTAGTTGAATCGTGTTGGAAAAACAAGTAGGCACTTTTTTGTAACTATGCGGGAAGTTTCAATTATCAATTAGGAATGAGCAATTAGCAATTGGAAAAGGCAGCAAATCATAGTTCATTAAAAAGAGACTCTGCGCACAGCAGAGCCTCTTTGGGGGGATTGGCTTATTCGTCGTCGTCCACAACCTTGTCGGCGCTGGCGATAACCTTCTTCGCAACGTCGGCGGGTACTTCCTCGTAGCGCTCGAACGTCATCGTGAAGCGACCCCATGCCTGCGTCATCGAGCGCAGGTCGGTCGCGTACTTGAACATCTCGCTCAGCGGGGCTTCGGCGATAATCTTCTGCCCGCCTTCGCACTGCTCCATGCCGATGATGCGGCCGCGGCGCTTGTTCATGTCGCCCATCACGTCGCCCATGTAGTCGTCCGGCACAATCACTTCGACGTGCATAATCGGCTCCAGCAGGACAGGGTTCGCGTCGGCGCAGCCCTTCTTGTAGGCGATACGCGCGGCGGTCTTGAACGCCATTTCGGAGGAGTCCACCGGGTGATAGCTGCCATCGTAGAGCTTCGCCTTCACGCTGACCATCGGATAGCCCGCCAGCACGCCGTGCACCATGCACTCGCGCAGCCCCTTCTCAACGGAGGGGATGAAGTTGCGCGGCACAACGCCGCCCACGACCGCGTCCTCGAACACGATATCGGTCGAGCCGTCCGTCACCGGGCTGAACTCAATCCACACGTCGCCGAACTGCCCGTGACCGCCGGTCTGCTTCTTGTGGCGGCCCTGCACCTTCACGGTCTTGCGAATCGTCTCGCGGTACGGAATCTTCGGGTCTTTCAGCACGCAGTTCGCGCCGAACTTGCTCGCCAGCTTGCTGCGGATAACATCAAGGTGCATCTCGCCCTGACCGGAGAGCAGCGTCTCCATCGTTTCGGGGTCTTTGCTCAGCGTGACGGACGGATCTTCCTCCATCAGGCGCTGGAGGCCGGAGAACACCTTGTCTTCCTCGCCCTGCTTGGCAGCATAGACAGCCTTCGAAATGCAGGGCTTCGGGTACTCAATCGGCGGATAGATAACCGGGTTCGCGGGGTCACAGAGCGTGTCGCCCGTGGACGTGTACTGCAATTTCGCCATAGCGCCGATATCGCCCGCGTGCAGCGATTCCTTAACAACCTGCTTCTTGCCGCGCAGGATGTAGATGCCGCCGCACTTTTCGGTCTTGTCCTTGCCGGGGTTGTAGAGCGTCGTCTGCCCGCTGAGCATACCGGAGAAGATGCGGAACAGGGACAGCTTGCCGACGAACGGGTCAGCGATCGTCTTGTAGACGAACGCGGAGAAGGGCTGGTCATCCTTGCAGATGCGGGTGATGTCCTCGCCCGTGCGCGGGTCTTTGCCCGCCCAGTACAGACCGTTGTGCGCCGGGGACGGGAAATACTTCGCCATCAGGTCGAGCATACGCGCGATGCCCACGCCCTTTGCGGCGGACCCGGCGACGACCGGCACAATCGAGCCGTCCTTCATGCCCTTGCGGAAGCCCGCCTTGATTTCCTCAAACGTCAATTCGCCCGTCTCGAAGTACTTTTCCATCAGCTCTTCGTCCGCCGCTGCCGCCTGCTCAATCAGGTAGGAGTAGCATTCCATCAGCTGACCCTTCATGTTTTCGGGCATGGGCACTTCGACGCTCTTCTTGTACGCGCCTTCATACGCCTTGCGGTCCAGCACGTTCACCACGCCGCGGAAGGTCGGGCCTTTGCCCAGCGGCAGCAGAATCGGCACGACGCAGTTGCCGTACTTCGCGCGCAGCTGCGACGAAATCTTGTCGAAGTCCGCGTGATCGCGATCCATCTGGTTGATAATAAACATGCGCCCCAGACCATGCGCACCGGCGTAATCCCACGCCTTTTCCGCGCCGACGGACAGTCCACCGACAGCATCGACGACGATAACGGCCGTCTCCACCACGCGCAGAGGGCCGATCATTTCGCCCACGAAGTCAAAATAGCCCGGTACGTCCACCACGTTGATAATCTTGCCGTTCCAGTCCACGGGGGCGGTTGCGGCGCTGATGGAGCACTTCCGGCGCGTTTCTTCGGGGTCGAAGTCCGTCATGGTCGTGCCGTCTTCCACACGGCCCTGACGATCCACTAATCCGGCAGCGTAGAGCATGGCCTCGGTCAGCGTGGTCTTGCCCTCGCTGCCATGTCCTATGAGGGCGATGTTGCGAATGTTTGTCGTGATATAGTCTGCCATGATACTCTCCTCCGTTCAAATTCTTTCATGTTTTTATCCTATTTCCGGGCTGCCCTTCGGCTTTTTCCCGGATGTTGTTTTGATTATATCATGATTTTCGCCAAAAGAAAAGAGTGTTTTTTCGTCATTTTGCATCTTTGTACGATTTCAACAAAACAGTGCTGGTTTATCCGGGTTTTTATCGCCCAGAAACGCCATTTGTATAGTAAAACGCAACAAAAAAGCAGGGCGAATCGCTCCCCTTCCGGGTTGATTCGTCCTGCTTACTTATGCTGTTTTCGGCTGACCTATGCCAAGTTTTTTTGATTATAACCAATGTAACTTAACCCCTAAAGTATGGGAGTGTCGAACCGAAGGGGTCGAGGGGGCGATCGCAGACTTCGTCTGTTTTCATGCCCCCTCGTCGCCTCCGCAGAGGCGATTCCCCCTGCCCCGGCAAAATTCAAGCATGGAAATGCTGTTTACTCGAACAGATACCCCTCAATAACTTTGAGCGTGTTCAGCGCCCCATCCCGATGGCTGCGTTCATACCCGTGCGACGCATACACGCCCGCGCCAATCAGCCCGTGGCGAATGTCATACCCCGCCCGCAAAGTCGCTTCCACATCCGACCCGTAGTGCGGATACACATCCACCGCATAATCCGCCCCTTCGCGCTTGGCGGCGGCAATCAGCTTCCGCACGACATCATAGCTGTACGGCCCGCCGGAGTCCTTCGCGCAGATGGACACCTGCCGTTCGGTGCACTGCACACCTTCGCCGACGCAGCCCATGTCCACCGAAATCGCTTCCGTCACGCCATCCGGCACCGACGCCGAGCCGCCATGCCCGACTTCCTCATACACCGTGATGTGGACGTACACGCGGCGCTTCGGTGTCAGATTCTCGTCCTTCAAATACTGTGCGAACGCCTGCAAAATGCCGACAGACAGCTTGTCATCCAGGAAGCGGCTCTTGATGTACCCGCTTTCGGTGATGCGGCTGCGCGGGTCAAAGCAGACGAAATCGCCCACGTCGATGCCGAGCTTGCGAACATCCTCCGCCGAGCGGACGTCCTCGTCCAGCACGACCTCCACCGTGTCGAACGTGCGCGGCGTGGTGCTGTAATTGCCGTTGACGTGGACGGACGCGTCGCAGAGCTGCACCGTGCCGTCAATAGCGCCGCTGAACTTCGTAATCACGCGCACATTCTCCGCTTCGGCGTTGTTGGCGTTCATGCCACCCACGTTCGTGATGCGCAGGCGGCCATTGCCCTTAATCTGCGCGACCATGCCGCCGAGCGTGTCCGTGTGGGCTTCCAGCAGCAGCGCGTCCTGCGCGTCTTCGCCGCCCAAATCAATCAGCACGCCGCCCTTGCGGGTGATTTTCGCGTCGTACCCCATCTGGGCGAACTGCGCCTGCACATACTTCGCCGCATTCTCCGTATACCCCGACGGGCTGTCAATCCCCAGCAGCCGCACGGTATTTTCCAGCGCAAGCTGCGCGTACTTTTCCTGCATAATTGACCTCCTTCCGGGGCTTCGCCCCAGACCCCACCAGAGGCGCTGCCTCTGGACTCTGCAAGGGGCAGACGAAAAGGGACGAAGTCCCCCCCTTGACCCCTTTCGCGCGATTGAGTTGTTCTCTCTTCCTTACTTCTTCCGCGTGCTGCTCTTTTGTTTTTTTCCCTTACTTTAATTTATCCATAAACGATGTCGCCCCGAACCGATCCGGCAGCCCCAGCCACTCCGCGCACGTCGCGCCAATATCCGCATAGGTCTTCCGAACCCCCAAGTCCGTCAAGCCCTTCATTCCCTTATGATACACCAGCAGCGGGATATGCTCGCGCGTATGATCCGTCCCCTTGAACGTCGGGTCGCACCCATGATCCGCCGTAATCACCAGCAGATCCTCATCCCCCAGCAGGTCGATAATCTCCGGCAGCTTACTGTCAAAATACGCCAGCGCATCGGCAAACCCCTGCGGGTCGCGGCGGTGGCCGTAGAGCATGTCCGTATCCACCAGGTTCGTGAAGCACAGCCCGTTAAACGGCTTGCGCATGTAGTCCAGCCACGCCTCAATGCACGCGGGATTCCCAGCGGCGTGGTTCGAGCCGGTCAAGCCGCGCAGGGCGAAGATGTCCTCAATTTTGCCCACGCCGTAGGATTCCATGCCCGCGTCCTTCACGGCATCAAGCAGCGTGCGGCTGAACGGCTCCACGGAAAAGTCGCGGCGGCCGCTGGTGCGCTGGAACGCGCCTGCCTTTTCCCCCACGAACGGGCGGGCAATCACGCGCCCGACGCACAAATCACCCGTGAGCATCTCGCGGGCAATGCGGCACATCTCGTACAGCTCCTCGCGGGAGAAAATCGCCTCGTTGCAGGCAATCTGGAACACGCTGTCGGCGGAGGTGTAGACGATCAGCGCACCGGTTTTCATGTGCTCCTCGCCGTAGTCGCGGATGACGTCGGTGCCGGAATAGGGCTTGTTGCACAGAACCTTATAGCCGGTTTTGGCGGTGAACGCATCCAGCAGCTCCTGCGGGAAACCGTCCGGGAAGGTGGGCAGCGGTTCGGCACTCAGCAGACCCGCGATTTCCCAGTGGCCGATGGTCGTATCCTTGCCGGCACTGGCTTCACGCAGGCGGGCATAGCTGCCGATGGGGGCGGCTGCGGGAGTGCCGCAGGTCACGCCGTCCAGATTGAACATGCCGAGCCTGGCAAGGTTATCACCCCTGAAATTGGGATGTCCTGCAATGGCCCCCAGTGTGTTGGTGCCGACATCGCCGAAAAGGGGTGCGTCCGGCTCTGCTCCGACGCCGAAGCTGTCGAGCACAATCAGAAATACACGTTTTGCCATGATGCTTCTCCTGTATAGTAAGTGGTAAAGGACTATTCATGGCTTTATTATACCGTAAACACCGTAAAAAGTAAACATGCAATCCATGCTTGCAAATCGGACCCGCCGGGCACAGAAGAACGCCGGTGGCCTGTAAGTCGGACTGTACCCGGGCTGTGGCAGAATTTGCACGGAACGAGCTGAAATTGTGCAAAAATTAACGGGCAGAAAGGAAGCAATTTTTGTGCGGTTTTTTTCAGACGAAAGCCGTTTCCCTCTTGTCTCCCACGGCGGACTTGTAGTATAATACCGCTGAGGTTTGCTAAAGTATATAAATAGGTAGAAATGTAAAACGGAGGATAAACTTTATGCGTAAAACCAAGATCGTCTGTACTATGGGTCCGTCCACCGATAAGCCGGGCATTCTGCGCCAGCTGATGGAGAACGGCATGAACGTCGCGCGTTTCAACTTTTCTCATGGCGACTACGAGGAGCACAAGGGCCGCTATGACAAGGTACGCGCACTGTCCAAGGAGCTGGACCTGCCCATTGCCTGTATGCTGGACACCAAGGGTCCCGAGATTCGTCTGGGTGAGTTCAAGAACGGTGTGGAGAAGCTGACCACCGGCCAGAAGTTCACCCTGACCTCCCGCAGCGTAGAGGGCACGAACGAAATCTGCTCCGTCACTTACAAGGAGCTGCCCCACGACGTCAAGCCCGGTGGCCGGATCATGCTGGACGACGGTCTGATCGAGCTGCGCATTGACGAGGTCGGCGACACCGACATTGTCTGCACGGTCTGCAATGACGGCATCATCAAGACCAAGAAGGGCGTCAACGTTCCCGGCGTGCATCTGTCCATGCCGTATATGAGCCAGCGCGACACGAGCGATATTCTGTTTGGTGTCGAGCAGGGCTTTGACCTGATCTCCGCCAGCTTTGCCCGCAACGCGCAGGACATTATGGATATCCGCCACATCCTGGACGAGCACAACTCCAAGATCCGCATCATCGCGAAGATCGAGAACCAGGAGGGCATCGACAACATCGACGAGATTCTGACCGTGGCCGACGGCATCATGGTTGCCCGCGGCGATATGGGCGTTGAGATCGACTTTGCCGAGATCCCGGCCATCCAGAAGCACCTGATCGATCGCGCCATGAGCGCCGGTAAGATTTGCATTACCGCTACCCAGATGCTGGATTCCATGATCGTCAACCCCCGCCCGACCCGTGCCGAGATCACCGACGTGGCCAACGCCATCTACGACGGCACCGGCGCGGTCATGCTCTCCGGTGAAACCGCCGCGGGCAAGTACCCCGTCGAGGCGCTGAAGGCCATGGCTACGATTGCCGAGACCACCGAGGCAGACTCCAGCTTTGACAGTCTGGTCCACCACTCCGGTACGGACAGCAGCCGCCTGAACATCAGCGCTGCCGTCGGCCATGCCGCCTGCACCACCGCTACAGACATCGGCGCTTCCGCCATTATCACGGCTTCCAAGAGCGGTGAGACCGCCCGCCTGTTGAGCCGCTTCCGTCCTGACACCCAAATTATCGCCTGTGTGCTTGATGAAACTACCCGCTGCCAGCTGAACGTCTACCGCGGCGTTACCCCGTTGCTGATGGACTACGCGACCTCCACGGATGAGCTCATCAGTATGTCGGTTGCGAAGGCCAAGAGCGCGGGCCTTGTGCAGGACGGCGACCTCGTCGTCGTCACCGCCGGTGTTCCCGTCGGCATCTCCGGCACCACCAACATGATCAAGGTTCACATGGTCGGCGATTCCCTGCTGGCCGGTGTCGGCATCGGCAACCACAACGCCAAGGGTGAGGTCTGCGTGTGCCGCAACGCCACCGAGGCTGCCAAGAAGTTCAAGCCCGGCCAGATTTTGGTCGTACCCTTCACCACCAACGACACGCTGCCTTTCATGCGTGAGGCTGCCGGTATCATCACCGAGGAGGCCGGTACGAACAGCCATTCCGCCATTGTCGGTCTGACGCTGGATAAGGCCGTTATCGTTGGTGCTACCAATGCCACCCGCACGCTGAAGGACGGCATGACGATTTCCATGGACTGCGCCCGCGGTGTTGTGCAGGCGATGGCGAAGTGAGGCGGACCACGATGGAACGTATCGCGAGCTTCTGTGTTGACCACACCAGGCTGCTGCCGGGTATGTACCTGTCCCGCCAGGACGGTGCTGACGGCGAGATTTTGACCTGGGACATCCGCATGAAGCAGCCCAACAAGGGCAGCTATCTTTCCCCCGCCGCGGCTCACACGCTGGAGCATCTGTTCGCAACCTATGCGCGCAACAGCAAGTACAGCAAGGGCGTTGTCTATGTCGGCCCCATGGGCTGTTTGACCGGCTTTTACCTGCTGACCACCGGCCTGACGCCCGCCGAGGCGCTTGACCTGACCCGCAGCGCCTTTGCCTGGATGGCGGAGTATGAGGGAGAGATTCCCGGTGCATCCGCCGTCGAGTGCGGCAACTACCTGATGATGGATCCCATTGCCGCCCGCGCCGAGGCCGCCGCCATGCTGCCCGTGCTGGAGGGGCTGGATGCGGAAAAGCTGCACTATTGATTGGTAGTTCATAAAAAATGTCCGCTGCGGTAAAAATTGCAGCGGACATTTTTTATAGGAGCGGATGCAAGCATCGCCCCCTACACGCAGAAAATTTAGTTTATATCACAAGAAAATTGCAATTTCCGCGGGGGTGGCATTCTATTTGCGCCCCCTGCCACACAAAAAAAATGCCGCCCGTTTTGTATATCGCGGGCGGCGGTTGCTTTTTATGTAGGGATTTTAACTCAGATCAGCGCGGCGGTGATCAGGGCCATCTTGTAGACCTCCTCGGCATTGCAGCCGCGGGACAGGTCGTTGATGGGGGCGTTCAGGCCCTGGAGAATGGGGCCGTAGGCTTCAAAGCCGCCCAAGCGCTGGGCAATCTTGTAACCGATGTTGCCGGCGTTGATGTTGGGGAAGATGAAGGTGTTGGCATAGCCGGCGACCTTGGAGCCGGGAGCCTTCAGCTGGCCGACCTCGGGAGCAACGGCAGCGTCAAACTGCAGCTCACCGTCGACCTTCAGTTCGGGGTGAGCCTCCTGAACGCGGGCGGTAGCGTTGCGCATCTTGTCGACGGTCTCGCCCTTGCCGGAGCCCTTGGTGGAGTAGGACAGCAGTGCAACACGGGGGTCGATGCCGAAAATCTCTGCGGTGTGAGCGGTCTCGACGGTGGACTCGACGATTTCGTCCTCGGAGGGATCGATGTTGATGGCACAGTCGCCCATGGCGATGCTCTCCTCGCCGCGGGTCAGGATGAAGCAGGAGCTGACAGACTTGATGCCGGGCTTGCACTTGATCAGCTGCAGAGCCGGGCGGACGGTGTCAGCGGTGGAGTAGGTTGCGCCGCCCAGCAGGCAGTCAGCCTTGCCCTGCTTGACCAGCATGGTGCCGAAGTAATTGCCCTTGGACAGAGCGGCACGGCACTGCTCATCGGTCATCTTGCCCTTGCGCAGCTCGACCATCTTGTCGACCATCTCATCAAAGCCCTCGTAGTTGGCAGGGTCGATGATCTCGGCACCGGTGATGTCAAAGCTGCCGTCAGCAGCGGCCTTCTTGACGGCTTCGACCTCGCCCAGCAGGATGACCTTCAGGGTCTTGCCTGCCAGCAGACGGCTTGCAGCGGACAGAATACGGGCGTCGGTACCCTCGGTAAAGACGATGGACTTCGGCTCAGCCTGCAGCTTCTTCTCAAAATTTTCGAAAATGGACATAGTCTGATACTCCTCCAGTATTTATGCAGCACATAGCTGCTTAGCACTTACACAGCTATTATAGCACCCATTTTGCGCTTTGCAAAGAAAACGTGCGAAACGGCAGAAATCTGTGCAATATATGTGCGAAAAGAGAGAGCAAGGCAATATATTTCATAAAGTTAATAAAATATCAAGAGTGGTTTGTGGATTATTTATCAAATTTGCCTGTGTACACAAAGCCGTAGCTTTTGTAAAATGTTTCAATATCCGCACGGCTGCGCACGACAACGGCGTTCAGCAGATGACCGTCCGCTTTGCTGCGAAAGCCGATGACCGTCTCTCCGGTGCAGGTACTGCTTTCCAGCGCAATATCCGTCTCCCGCATGCCGTCAGGCGGCGTCAGCAGAGCGGCAGACTTTTTGTGCCCGGAGAACAGCGCGGTAAAAAATGACACAGCGGGACACCTCCCCTGCCTGGTTCAGCGCGTAAAATAAACAGCCAGCGCCAGCTGGGCCGCAAGGATCAGCGGTATGCCCACTACAAAATACCAGTGGCGCGTTTTGTGATGGAACACGTACATACCGGCCCACGCACCGGCACTGCCGCCCAGCAGAGCCGCGCCAAACAGGATCTTCTCCGGCACGCGCCACTGCCGTGTGCGGGCGCGGTGCTTGTCCAGCCCCATCAGGCAGAAGCCGATGACATTCATAATAAGGATGTAAATCATTGCAGTATTCATATCTGTATTATACCGTGTGCGGGCGCAAAAGGCAAGCGCGGCAGGGCGTTTGAGACACTGACCACAGTGCTTTGCGGCGGGTTCGAAAAATAAAACGCCCCCGCCAAACGGCGAGGGCAGTCGGATTCAAATATCCTTGCGGGCGGCCACGCTGCTGCGCACCAAGGCACGCCTTAAACGGGCCTCGGCAAGCTGCATGTCGCGCTTGTCCAGATTCTTCTGGGCCAGCAGTGCTTCGGCACGGGCCTTGCTGCGGGCGGCGCGCTCGGCATCAATGGCATCGGCCCATTCAAAGGTCGTTGCCAGCAGATGGCACTCGCCGCCAAGCATGCTCAGCATACCGCCCATACAGGCTGCGCGGCGGACCGTGCCGTCCTCCAGCTTAATATGAGCCTCGCCCATGCCCAGCGCCGTGCAGATGTCGATATGCCGCGCCAGCAGCTGAAGCTGACCGTTGATGGTGCGGCAGGATACCGACGTGACCGCGCCATCAAACGCAACGCCGTCCGGCGTCATGATCTTGAGCGGGAAAGTTGCCATACTCCCACCGCCTTACTGCTGCTTGGCCTTGGCCAGCACATCATCAATCGTACCGGCGAACAGGAAACAGCTCTCGGGGATGCTGTCGCACTCGCCGTTCAAAATCATCTTGAAGCCACGCAGGGTCTCCTTCAACGGCACATACTGGCCGGGCATACCGGTGAACTGCTCCGCAACATGGAAGGACTGGGACAGGAAGCGCTGCACCTTGCGGGCACGGGCCACCGTGATCTTGTCCTCCTCGGACAGCTCGTCCATACCCATGATGGCAATAATGTCCTGCAGCTCCTTGTAGCGCTGCAGCACCTGCTGCACGGCGCGGGCGACCTCGTAGTGCTCCTGGCCGACAACTTCGGGCGAGAGGATACGGGAGGTGGAGTCCAGCGGGTCGACAGCCGGATAAATGCCCTGGGAGGCGATGTCACGGCTCAGAACCGTGGTGGCGTCCAGGTGGGTGAAGGTCGTGGCGGGCGCGGGGTCGGTCAGGTCGTCCGCGGGCACATAGACGGCCTGCACCGACGTGATCGAGCCCTTGCGG
>OGUO01001814.1_pt1 | contig 13697 bp, 8 predicted proteins | sample 1553641 | NCBI WGS metagenome assembly OGUO01 (sample SAMEA2579980, study PRJEB22360) | human gut metagenome | biome: human gut; feature: human-associated habitat; material: faeces | place: Denmark | collected 2008/2010 | reverse complement strand
GCTTTTGTCTTTCGCAGGGTTCTTCTGTAAGTAAGGTGTACTGCCAGCATCCCTATCGCTCCAGCTGTTCCAAGAACAGTCATCAGATAGAGCAGGATCTGCAGGTCCATGATTCGTTCCAGCATAAGTCCCTCCTTGAATACAATATTTACCGTTAAGCCTATTCTACACCTGCCCCGTCCTATATGAAACAAAAATCGTTCGTCAAATTCTCGCAAAACTCCCCTCTTAACTGCCAAAAATTTACGCAGGTAACACCTTTCCGGCTCACCTGCGTAAAAATTTTCTTTTTTAAATTATCCGTTACATTTCTTCCAGTGCTTTTACGACTTCTTCAAATTTCATAAAATGAGAAGCTTTTACAAGAATCGTATCACCTTTCTGTACATAATCATTCAGATGCTCCAGAAGGGATTCTCTTGTTTTTTCATAATATACAGGGAAATCCGGATTCGCTTTGCGCGCCGCTTCTGCTATATGAACAGCCAGATCTCCTACACATACACATGCATCAATTCCACATGTTGCTGCATGTATGCCTACACCCTCGTGAAGTGCAGCTTCATCTTCACCAAGTTCTCCCATGTCCCCAAGGATCGCCACTCTGCGGCCTTCCCCATCATGAAGAACATCCAGCGATGCCTTCATGGACATCGGATTCGCATTGTAGCAGTCATCTACGACCAGGAACTTATCTGTCTCGATCATTTTGAAACGTCCTCGAATCGTCTCAAGACTTTCAATACCTCTCCTGATCTCTTCGATCGTCAGACCATAAATTCGTCCTACAGCCGCAGCTGCCAGGGCATTGTAGACCATATGCTCTCCGGGGAGTGGAATCTTAACACCAAATGTTCTGCCTTGTCTGTGGATATTGGCAGTACTTCCTGCAAGTCCCTGGTTCACATAATCTGTTGCATATATTTCATTCTTACTGTCTTTTCCAAAGAAAAGCGGACGTTTACCGCGCACCTCGGTTACTGTCACCAGCTTATCATCATCACCGTTGAGTACGATTGTTCCAGCCGGCACCAGATAATCAAAAATCTCTGTTTTGGCTTTTAAAATTCCATCTCTTGATTTTAAGAATTCAAGATGACAAAGACCAATATTTGTAATCACGCAGGTATCCGGACGTGCAATTTTTGCCAGTCTGTGCATTTCTCCAAAGTCACTGATTCCCATCTCAAGGACTGCTATCTGATGTTCCGCACGAAGTCCAAATACGGTAAGCGGAAGTCCCAGTTCATTGTTAAAGTTTCCCTGTGTCTTTAACACATTATATTTCTGTCCAAGTACTGCTGCAATCATTTCTTTCGTACTTGTTTTTCCAACACTTCCGGTAATTCCGACAACCGGAATCTCTAACTGTTTTAAATAAAATTCCGCAATGTCTTTTACTGCCTGTAAGGAGGATTCTACTTTAATGTATGGAAAGTTTGTCTCCCCAAGGTCTTTTTCACTTAGGGTTGCAAGTGCTCCTGCTTCCATAACCTGATTAATAAAGTCATGCGCATCTACTCTTGCCCCTTTAATCGGCACAAATAAACCGCCTTTTGCCGCTTTTCTACTGTCTGTAAAAATACTCTGCACTTCCTGATTTGCCTGTGCTTCACTGCCATGATAACTGCCATTACAAGCCCGTGCAATATGTTCTAACGTAAGATTTTTCATAATTTTTCTCCGCCTACTGGTATTTCTTTAAAGAAACTTCAATTAATTTTTCACATAATTCCGGATAATCAATTCCAAGAACTTTTGCTTCCTGTGGAATCAGACTGGTTGGTGTCATTCCCGGAAGGGTATTTGCTTCAAGGCAGTACATTGCGCCATTTTCATCCATGATAAAATCCAGTCTGCCATAAGCCTGAAGATTTAATACTTTGTAACCAAGTTCTGCATAAGCCTGCATCTGACTGGTCTGTTCCGGTGTAATTTGGGCCGGACAAGTCTCGATAGTAGAACCTGCATTGTATTTATTTTTATAATCATAGAAGCCCTGAAGCGGTGCAATCTCGATAATCGGATAGGCTTTTCCCTCTACTACTGCAACAGAGAATTCACGTCCTTTTACAAACTGTTCGACAACGATTTCATCCTCATAAGAAAATGCTTCTTTTAAAGCGTCAGCATATTCGGCATCATTATTTGCAATGCAGACTCCTACACTGGAACCGCCACAGCAAGGTTTTACGATAACCGGATAGTTCATATCATAAGCAGAAAGTGCTGTTTCACTCTTTCCTTTAGCTAAAGTAACGCCCTTTGGAGTCGGAACACCTTTTGCTTCAAATACCATTTTTGTAATTCCTTTATCCATTGCCATTCCACTGCTGAGCGGGCCGGTTCCAGTATAAGGAATTCCCATTAATTCAAAGACAGACTGTACTTTTCCGTCCTCTCCATTTGCTCCATGCAGGGCAAGAAATACGATATCTGCTGCTTTACAGATAGAAAGTACATTCGGTCCAAAAAATTCTTTTCTGGTCTTTCCTGTTTCTTCCACTAATTTACTCATTTCTCTCATGCTGTCTGCTTCTGCTTTTACATCATAGACTTCAGGAAACAGTTCTTCCCCAAAAGATTCTTTTCCAAAGTATACGTCTACTAAAACAGCTTTATGATTTTTCTGACGAAGTGCACTGCATACGCCTTCTCCTGATGAAATAGAAACATCTCTTTCTGTACTGTTTCCACCTGCTAAAACTACGATATTCATTTTGTTTTCTCCCTTTTATTCTAATCATGAACTTTATAAAAGCCCACATTGATTTTTGTGTTTTCTTTATCCTAATCAATTTTTCTTTCTTTGTCAATGTTCCACTGCATTTGAAACACAATCTGCAATACAAAAAACACTTCCAAAAGAATTATCACCCCTGATACATACACTAATATATACAAAAAGAAGCTGTCACTCCACGATTTTTCCATCGCTAAAGCAACAGCTTCTCAAGTTTTAGTACACCACTACCGGCACACCTTTTTCAATATTATTAAAAATCTTTTCTGCATTGGCTTCTGGTGTATTAACACAGCCATGAGAACCGTTATTTAAATACTCGCTTCCACCAAATGTAGTTCTCCAGCTTGCATCGTGGATTCCAACATTTGCATAAAACGGCATCCAGTATTTAACCGGTGAGGAATAATCTTCCCCTACTAAGGTCGCATTTCTTTCTTTGTACATAATTGCATAAATACCTGTTTTGGTGTCATGCCCCAGATTATGATTTCCGGTTACGACATCTGTATCGACAAGTAATTGACCATTTTTATAAAACCACATGTGCTGTGCAGAAAGGCTGACTTCCACATAAGTATTTCCGATATCATTTGTGTCACGTACGTATCCCTTATATGTATATTCCGGTTCAATGGTCTGAGACTTTCCGCTTTTAATTGCCTCGATTAATTTTGTCGTGGTATCATTTCTTGCCATCAGCCAGCCATAATCTCCTCCGCTTACGGTAATTGTTTCACCGGTAGAGGTCTTAAACTGTCTTGGATAACCAAAGGTATCATATTTCTTTGCAAGTTCTACCACATACGCTTTTACTTTTGCTTCATCTAAGACTGCATTTCCATTTTCATCTGTTGTAACCCAGTCTTTAATTAAACTCTGGTCTACCACTTCCTGACGGTCTGAAAAATCAATTGTGATTTTTGCTTTTAAGAATGCATTGCTCTGGTCTCTCTGCGCAATCAGATTTTTATCATCCTGATAAACAGATGGTTTTAAATAACAGTCAGAAGCTTCCAGGTCTACTTCTGTCTCTCCGGCTTTAACCGCCTTTGTGATAACCTCCGTTACCTTGTCTTTATCCAGAGCGGTTCCTTCTGTTTCCGGAACAATTTCGTATCCATTATCACTGACCTCCAAATGTGCATCGACCGGCTGCTGCATGTTTTCTTCAGCAAGACAAGTTAGACCATCAATTGCTGACGTTAATTTTTCTTCATCAACCGTGGTGGTTGCACTCATTGTATATTCATATTTTTTTGTAAATGCAGTAATCCAGCCCCATGAATTCTGTCCTTTTAAAAGTTTTTCCACTTTTCCATCATCCACATAGCTGAGTCCTATCCTATCTGCAGAAATCGTTTCTGTATTATCTCCACGTTCTTTGATAGTAAGCGCATAAGAAGAAATTTCATCTGCCAGATGATTTTCCACACCCTCAAGTGTCTTTCCAGAACAATTTACTCCATTTATCTTTGAACCCGGGAGAAAATGACTGGAAAAATAAAATGCTCCTGCCGCATAGAGTATCGCAAGCACTGCCACGCATGCAATCAGAATACCAATTATGATTTTCTTTGGTTTTGCGGATTTTTTGTTACCACTTTCATTCTGTTCCATATTCCTACCCCTTTTTCTTTGATTCTTTTATTTTTCTTTTATGCATTCCTTATTCTAATTCATCTTTATCCCAAAAGTAAAGCCCTATTCTGTGACCAAATTGTGATTTTTATCCAAAAATAGGCGAGATTCCTTTTCTTTGGAATCCCGCCCTTTATTTTTAATGTTCAAATGGCTTTTTTTATGCTTATTCTGCCAGTAATTTTTCTACACTGACTAATTTCACGCTTAATACAAAAATCTCTGTTGCTGTCTGTAATTCTTCTAAGGTCGGGAAACTTGGTGCAATACGGATATTAGAATCATGCGGGTCTTTTCCATAAGGATAAGTTGCTCCGGCATCTGTCATTTTCACTCCGGCTTCCGCTGCTTTTGCAACGATTGCCTTTGCACATCCTTCCATTGATTCAAAGGAAATGAAATATCCGCCTTTTGGATTGGTCCATTCACCGATTCCAAGTCCGCCGATTTCTTTTTCCAGTGTATTTTCCACTGCTTCAAATTTCGGTCTTAAGATTTCTGCGTGTTTCTTCATGTGTTCATGCATACCCTCGATATCTTTGAAGAAGCGTACATGTCTTAACTGATTAATTTTGTCATGACCAATTGTCTGAATTGACATGTGTTTTTTGATATCTTCCAAGTTTCTAGGAGAAGCAGCTACAGCTGCAATACCGGAGCCTGGGAAACTTACCTTTGATGTGGAAAGGAATTTATATGCAAGATCCGGATTTCCAGCTTTTTCACATTCTTCCAAAATCTCTAATAAGAAATCTTTTTCCTCGTATAAGTGATGGATGCAGTATGCGTTATCCCAGAAGATACGGAAGTCCGGTGCTGCAGGTTTTAATCTTGCAAAGCGTTTTACAGTCTCTTCTGAATAAGTAATTCCCTGTGGGTTAGAATATTTCGGTACACACCAGATTCCTTTGATTGCATCATCCGAATTTACCAGTTTTTCTACTACGTCCATATCCGGACCGGTTGGAGTCATCGGAACAGTAATCATTTCGATTCCAAAGTATTCTGTAATTTTAAAGTGACGGTCATATCCTGGTGCAGGACATAAGAATTTTACTTTGTCTAACTTACACCATGGAGTATTTCCACAGACACCATGTGTCATAGAACGGGAAATGGTATCAAACATCACATTCAGACTGGAGTTTCCAAAAATAATAATTTTATCAGGAGTTACTTCTGTCATTGCTCCAAGAAGTCTTCTTGCTTCCGGAATACCTTCTAACAAACCATAGTTACGACAGTCAATTCCTGCTTCACATTTCAGCTTATCTGTGCTCTTTAATTCTTCAAGCATATCCATAGCAAGTTCAAGCTGTTTCTTTGACGGTTTTCCTCTGGACATATCGAGGTTTAAACCTTTTGCTTTTACTTCTTCAAATTCTTTTTCTAACTGGGCTTTCAGCACCTGCAGCTGTTCTTTGTTGAGTTCTCTGTACGGTGTCATGGCTCTCCTCCTGATTTTTTCAATTTGCCATCCAATTCATTTTTCTTCGGCTTACTAAGCAGTATTGTATGCTACTTTATGACTGATTGTCAAGTCTTTCTTGCATTTTCATCGTTTTTTATCTCTTATACACGAATTTTTGTGTTTTAAATGCAATTTTTTATATAAAATCTTGCATATTTACACCGTCACCCTTTTTTTAATCGTTTTATGAGCACCACTATTTCATGTACCGCAAGCGGAACCGCCGAAATTCCCAACAGCCACAGCCATTCTCCCATCAAAAGGCGACGGGTCTGAAATGCTTCCACCAGCCACGGAATCTCTGTCACTGCCACCTGAAGTGCAAGCCCTGTAAAAAAAGAAAAAATCATAACCGGATTTTCCAGATGATTCATCTGAAAAATAGATTTCTCACAATCCCTCATTCCGATTGCATGAAATAACTGCGAAATTCCAAGCACCGTAAATGCATAAGTCTGTCCGCCTGTCAGAAACGCATACAAAGTAATCGCACCAATCAAAAGCCCATACCCAATCGTAAGCAGCCATCCTCCATGAGCAAACAGGCTTTCCTTCTCATCTCTTGGCTTCTTTGCCATCAACAATCCGGTATCATTTTTATCTACACCAAGCGCCAGTGCCGGAAGGGAATCTGTAATCAGATTCACCCATAAAATATGGCTTGCTTTTAATGGCGATGGCATCGAAAATGCAATCGACACAAACATCGTCATAATTTCTCCAAAGTTTGAGGACAATAAAAATAAAATCGACTTTTTAATATTGACATAAATACTGCGCCCCTCTTCCACTGCTTTTTCAATCGTGGAAAAATTGTCATCTGCCAAAATCAAATCTGCCGCATTTTTAGCCACATCTGTTCCATTTGCGCCCATCGCAATTCCGATATCTGCTGCATGAAGGGACGGTGCATCGTTTACCCCATCTCCTGTCATTGCCACAATTTTTCCATTTTTCTTAAATTCTTTTACAATTTTTACTTTATGTGCCGGTGTTACCCTTGCAAACACACGGATGTCATTCATTTTAGAAGAAAATTCTGCATCACTCATTGCATCTAATTCTTCTCCGGTCACACACTGCTCTCTTTTTCTTGCAATGCCGGTCATTTTTGCGATTGAAAATGCCGTTTCCTGATAGTCACCGGTAATCATTACGACTTGAACTCCTGCACGTTTTAATTGATAGACTGACTGGTTTACTTGTTTTCTTGGCGCATCCATCATTCCGGCAAGTCCTGCAAATACCAGATTTTTCATAATACTGCTTTCATTCCAGTCTGATACATGTTCTTTAAAAGCCAGTGCCAGCACCCGAAGTCCCTCTTCTGCCATCTCTTCCATCACGCGTCTGATTCTCATTTTCTGAATCTGTCCAAGCGGTTCTATTTTTCCTCCTATCCACCAGAAACTACAAACTTCCAGCAGATAATCACAGGCACCTTTTATATAAGCGCATACTTGACTCTGATCTTTATGCAGCGTAACCATGTATTTTTTATCTGAATCAAACGGAATTTCTTCCAATCTCGGATAACGTTCTTCCAACCGCTCTCTCGATATCCCCATCTGTTCTCCCATAGAAAGAAGTGCAAGTTCTGTGGAATCCCCCAGTTCCGTCTTTCCGATTACTGCATTATTACAAAGCAAAAATCCCTGCATCAAACGGGAAAATTCTCTTGGTCGAACCTGAGAAACCGATAAGGTTTTATCCTCCGCATAAAGTTTCAACACTTTCATTTTATTTTCCGTCAACGTTCCGGTCTTATCAGAACAAACCACACTGACCGCTCCAAGTGTTTCTACAGCTGGTAATTTACGGATAATCGTATTGGCTTTTGCCATTCTTGCCACACCAAGTGCCAGTACAATCGTTACAACCGCAGGAAGTCCTTCCGGAATTACTGCAACTGCCAGAGAAATGGATAACAACAGCATCTGTAACAGATTTCTATGTTGAAGCACTCCCATCAAAAAAAGTAACAGACATAAAAAAACAGCCGCCTTACTCAAGATTTTCCCCAGATCTCCCAATCTCTTTTGAAGCGGTGTCATTTCATTTTCCTGTTCATTTATCATCTTGGCTATTTTTCCAAGCTCTGTCTCCATCCCCGTTGCAACTACAATTCCTTCTCCATTTCCCTTCACAATTTCCGTAGATAGAAACAGCATATTTTTTTGTTCAGAGGCTGTAACCTCCTGCTTCATCGTCCCGCAGGCTTTCCTTACTGCCGTGGATTCTCCGGTCAATGCCGACTCATTTACTTCAATTCCCTTACACAAAAACAAACGAATGTCTGCCGGAACCTGGTCTCCGGCTTTCACTTTTACAACATCGCCTTTTACAAGTTCTTCTGCCGGAATTTTTCGGTAAGTCCCATTTCTTTTTACGGTGGCTTCCGGTGCTGTCATTTTCTTTAAGGCATCCATCGCCTTTTTCGCTTTTCCCTCCTGTACTACACCTATCATCGTATTTAAACCAATCACGAATAAAATAATTGCCGTATCACTAAATTCTCTAAGCAGAATAGAAACAGACGCTGCCATAAAAAGGACAAAAATCATCGGATCATTTAACTGTTTTTGAATCCGGTCTATCGTTGTCTCTTCCCTGACTTTTTTTAATCGGTTTTTCCCATCTGCCTTTAACCTTTTCTCTGCTTCCTGTTGCGTCAGTCCAGCTTTCTCATCTGTATGAAATCTTTTACACACTTCGCCACATTCCATTTGTTCGTACATAAGCCCTCCTGATTTTTCATACTGACCTGTCGGTAGTTTCTTCCCTTTTGCAGGTTCGTATCTTAACAATGATACATTCTATCTCAATGTATGCAGACATTTTTTCAAGAATAACTCATTTCTGTTTGATTTGCGCATTGCCTCGACTTTGCGCTTCTGCTATACTAATTAACGAATATGAAGAAAATTGATACCTTTTGACACTCATATCATATTTTTAGTTAACTAATAAATAGAAAGGATTTCACTATGTGGATTGCAGACCAATGGAAAGATTATGAAGTCATTGATACTTCAAATGGAGAAAAATTAGAGCGATGGGGCGATTATCTTCTGGTTCGTCCAGACCCTCAGGTCATCTGGGATACTCCAAAAACTCACAAAGGATGGAAAAAAATGAATGCGCATTACCACCGCAGTAAAAAAGGCGGCGGAGAATGGGAATTTTTCGACCTGCCAAAGCAGTGGACCATTCAGTATAAAAATTTAACCTTCAACTTAAAACCATTCAGTTTTAAACATACCGGACTGTTTCCGGAGCAGGCAGCAAACTGGGACTGGTTTTCTGAAAAAATCAAAAATGCCGGTCGTCCGATTAAAGTATTAAATCTCTTTGCCTACACGGGCGGGGCAACTCTTGCCGCTGCTGCTGCCGGTGCTCATGTTACCCATGTGGATGCTTCAAAGGGTATGGTTACCTGGGCAAAAGAAAATGCCATTTCTTCCGGACTCGGTGATGCACCAATCCGCTGGCTGGTTGATGACTGTGTCAAATTTGTAGAACGTGAAATCAGACGTGGAAATCACTATGATGCCATTATCATGGACCCGCCATCTTATGGACGAGGACCAAAAGGAGAAATCTGGAAAATTGAAGAGGCAATTCACCCATTAGTAAAGCTCTGTGCTAAACTTTTAAGTGACAATCCTCTGTTTTTCCTGATTAACTCCTATACAACCGGACTTGCTCCTGCTGTTTTAACTTATATGATTTCAACCGAATTAAAACAGTTTAACGGAAAAGTAGATTCACAGGAAATCGGTCTTCCGGTTACCGAAAGCGGACTGGTGCTTCCATGTGGAGCTTCCGGACGTTGGGAATCCACCGACAAGTAAGACGAAAGAAAAAGAGGTGTAAACTATGTTTGGTTCAACATTTGGAAATCTGTTTAAAGTTACAACCTGGGGAGAATCTCATGGAAAAGGCATCGGTGTTGTGATAGACGGATGCCCTGCCGGACTTCCGCTTTGTGAAGAGGATATTCAAACTTATCTTGACCGCAGGAAACCAGGACAGTCCCGTTTTACCACCATGAGAAAGGAGGCAGACCGCGTGGAAATTCTTTCCGGTGTCTTTGAAGGAAAGACTACCGGTACTCCGATTTCCCTTATGGTAAAAAATACCGACCAGCGTTCTCATGATTACAGTGAAATCGCCAATTATTATCGCCCGGGACATGCAGACCGTAATTACGATATCAAATACGGATTCCGCGATTACCGTGGGGGCGGACGTTCTTCCGGACGTGAAACCATCGGTCGTGTTGCTGCCGGTGCAGTTGCGGCGAAAATGTTAAAATCTCTTGGAATTCAGATTTCTGCCTATACTTTGTCCATCGGACCTGTTGCTATTAATAAAGAACAATTTGATTTATCGGAAGCTGAAAATAATCCGCTTTATATGCCCGATGCAGAGGCTGCAAAAAAAGCTTCCGACTATCTTGAAACCTGCATGCAAGAACAAAATTCTGCCGGTGGAATGGTGGAATGTATGATTACCGGCGTGCCTGCCGGAATTGGCGAACCTGCCTTTGAGAAATTAAATGCCAACCTTGGAAAAGCCATTCTTTCTATCGGAGCTGTAAAAGCTTTTGAAATCGGAGATGGAATTGCAGTTGCACAATCCGACGGACTTCATAATAATGATGCTTACTGTGCAGATGAAGCTGGCCACATTACGAAAAAGACCAACCATTCCGGTGGTATCACAGGCGGAATCAGCGACGGATGTGAAATCTTATTCCGTGCAGCATTTAAACCGACTCCATCTATTTCTGCCACTCAGGAAAGTGTTACAAGAACCGGCGAAAATCTGGATATCTCAATCAAAGGACGTCATGACCCGATTATCGTGCCACGTGCTGTTGTTGTTGTTGAAGCTATGGCTGCAATTACTATTGCGGATGCACTGCTTATGAATATGGGAGCACGCATGGACCGCATCATAGATTTTTATAAAAAATTATAACTTTGTCTTATAGTTAAAAGCATCTATCCGGTTTTTCCGGACAGATGCTTTTTATCTATTTCATTGGAACAATCTGTAATGTTTTTCCTAGTGAATTCAAAATATATTTTAGAATATATTTCCAAGAAGCAGCGGATTTAACAACATATACTGCGCATTAGTCACCCCAAAAGCCACAAGCGCCAGTGGCAGCACAATAAAAAGGACGCATGATATAATCACAGACATGCCGCTTCTTAAGTATTTAAACATTGCAAAAACAAACAGGCTGACCAGTAATCCCCCTATAAAGCGCATCAGCATTATGATAAGTATATACTGCCCTACCGATATATTCTGCGAAACACGCCACAGATGCTCCATACTTGCCGCCGGAGCATTAAGTCCCTGCGTGCCATATGCCAAAAGCACATTGCACAGCCGTACAATGTATACGAGTGTAAATGCTATGACAGTGCCCAAAAAGCCAAGTATGCATTTGATTCCCATATGCTGCTTCCTGCCACGGCGTGTTGTCCTTAAAAGCCGGATTTCATGGTTTGCATAATCCGCTCCGCATATACCGCAGGCTATTGCTATTAGGAGAATAACATACACAAAGGCCTGTGCTGTATCACGGTTTTTGAAGTCTGTTCTGTCGGTAAGGATATCATAGCCCTTTTCAAAAAACAGCCAGCCCTCATTTAACGTCTTAAGATAATCCACATGTGCTGTAAGCTTGTTGAATGCCTCCTGTCTGCTCAGTTCATCCTTGTACTTTATATTGATATAGCTTTCACTCTTCCCCTGCTCCATATCGTAAGCAATGTTATCTGACAGTCTGTCGTATTTTGCTCTTTCTTCATCCAGAAGCTCATTGGTTTTGGCAGTTAAAGGTCCATAATATTTGTCCATATATTCCTTGTAATACACCTCATCAACCGAGTCATAGGAAAGCTTCTCTGCCGGATTCCACCATACCACAAAAAGAGCTGCTGCAATCAAAATAAGTAACACTTTTCCCGGAACAAGTGCCTTATAGCATTCGTGCAAAAATAAAGATGTATGACAGCCTGTATTTTTACCGCAGGCAAAGCCAGGCAGTAAAAGCAGCTTCTTTTCATGCACCGAATTGAGATAATTTGTAACTGCAAAAATACATACAGCTATACACACAAGCCAGAATAAGCCATACAATACCCCGGTATTAAGCGGATATCCAAACATATTGATATTGACATAATCAGAAAAAAGTCTGCCTGTCCTGACTCCATACATGATATTTATGTACTTAAGGAAGGCTAGGAAGCTGGTTCCTGATATCGTTGTGTAGCAGATAGCCTCAATAACCACGGTCACTGCAGAAGCAACGAACACAAATATAATATTGTCAAGCGCTGCGCATATCAGCATAAAAAACAGGCCAAGCAATATAAAGCTTATTATTTTCACAGGAAAATAGCATGCCAGAAATTGTCCTATACTAAGCTTAAACGGACTGCCATAGTACAGATAAACACTTTGAAGCGGACTTTTCAGATTTATCGGATTGTAAAAGCACATGCTTATGACTGCATTGATGCCATACAACAGTAAGGTGATAAGAATGACCGCCATAATCATCACAAATGACTTTGACGCCATAAGCTGCCTTCTGCCCCTTGCAGTTGTTCTAAGCAATGCAAGCTGGTTCTCGCTTTTTTCATAAAAAACAAGGTTGAGCGCAATGATAAAAAGCATAATCACAGCCACATAGTCGGTAAGCTCATTGTCTGTAATATTCAAAAGTCCCGATGCATCAATAACCTCAGGCACTGTACCATTAAGCTTACTGTAAACTCTGCTCGTTTTAGCAGCATTTTTCTCTGCGAAGCCTCCATTGCCGGAAAACTTATTCATAATCGAAATCTCGTCAGCCTTTTCATTGACGGAGTCCAGATACTCATCATAAGACAGACACGCCCCGACTTCCTTGTATACTCTATCGCACAGACTAATACTGCCATAAGTTTCTGCAGTCCCCTGCCTCTGTTCAATTTCTGACAATACTTCTTCACGACTGTAATTGCTTATTTCGCCATACAGCGCACTGTAATCCTTACCTGTATACCCATCATCATTTACAGTATTCATGGTATACAGTCCAAGAACAGGATTCAGAACAAGCAAAAACAAAAGAATAAGCACTGTTCTTTTAGTCAATAGTTTACATATTTCGTTTTTTACTATATCCATTTTCAGTCCCCATTAAGATACAAATACAAGTCCTCAAGATTTGGCCGCACAGCCTCCTTCTGCCATCTGCCATCATACGAATCGGCAATAATGCGGGCTATGACACCGTCTGCATCCCTTGAAATATTGCTCACCTTGTATCTGGTGTTCACCTCATCTATCTCATTATCCGATAAAAAAATATTCCATACCTTTCCATCCAGCTCCTGAAGCAGCTTTGACGGAGAACCACTCCTTATTATTTTACCGTTGCTTAACATAACTATCTCTTTGGCGATAAACTCAACATCCGTAACCACATGAGTCGCAATAATAACAATCTTGTCCTTTGCAACCTCTGATATCAGATTGCGGATTCTGATTCTCTCCTTCGGGTCAAGCCCTGCCGTTGGCTCATCCAGTATAAGGATGCCGGGATTGCCTATGAGTGCCTGTGCTATCAGTGCTCTCTGCTTCATTCCGCCCGAAAAAGCTCCAAGCTTTTTTCCAAGGACATCATCAAGCTTTACCATGCGCACATAGTGATCTATATCTTCCCCGGCTTCACTCTTTTTTAACCCTTTCAGGGATGCCATAAAGTAAAGAAAGCGCCTAAGACTAAGCTCCGGATATATATTCTGCTGCTGCGGCATATATCCGAGA
>OGUO01001805.1_pt1 | contig 13754 bp, 7 predicted proteins | sample 1553641 | NCBI WGS metagenome assembly OGUO01 (sample SAMEA2579980, study PRJEB22360) | human gut metagenome | biome: human gut; feature: human-associated habitat; material: faeces | place: Denmark | collected 2008/2010 | reverse complement strand
TTACAAGAAGTACGGTATCAGGATGTGTACCATAAGGCATTGTGTTATTGTCTGGGTATTAATGGAGATACCAGAAAAAATGCTGACAGAATTTATAATTTTAAAACGGGGTCTGTTAAAACGAAATGTTTACATGAAGGATGGCAGACAAGCGGTAGCTTAAAAGTGGTAAGGATGGCATTTAATCTGTACTGTAACAGCACGCCAAGCGTTTGGGATTATGAAGATGCAGAGGAACAGGTAAACGAGTGCAGACAGTATACAGTAGAGGATATCTTCTGCTGTGTATATGCACCATATTTTTGGCAGGCAATACAGATCCGTTATCCGGAATATGTAGTGTACAATCAAAAGTTACATGCCATGCTTGGAGGAATAGATTAATGCTGAAAGTGAGACTGATGGGAACAAAAAATGATATTGCATGGTTTCAGAAAATCCTGCAGCGTCATCCTAAAATTGAAGTTATGGAATTATCGGAACTTTATTCCAATAAAGGGACGAGCAAATATTATAGAGCTTATGCTGAAATTGAAAAAAGTAATGTAAATAAAAAATAGTAGAAAAACAGGAGAATTATATCATGTGCAAAATAATCGCAATCGCAAATCAAAAAGGTGGAGTAGCAAAGACTACAACCACTATTAATCTTGGAGTAGGACTGTCTAAGGTTGGAAAACGTGTAATGCTGATAGATGCTGATCCACAGGGACATTTGACAATGGGACTTGGTTTTCCAAAGAACTTAAGGGTAACATTGAAAACAATGATGGAAAATATCATTATGGGATTAGAATTTGATCCCAGGGAAGCAATTTTACACCATGAGGAAGGAATAGATGTAATTCCATCTAATAAACTTCTTTCGGGAATGGACATGTCATTATTTACGGTAGAGGACAGAGAAAAAGTCTTAAAAGAATATCTGGAACTTTTGGAAAATGATTATGACTATATCCTGATTGATTGTATGCCCTCGTTGGGAATGATGACAATTAATGCGTTAAGTGCAGCTGATAGCGTTTTGATTCCGGTGCAGCCTCAATACTATGCGGCAGATGGCCTCATGGAATTACTGAAAGTTGTGAAAGGCATTCATCAGAGATTTAATCCTGATTTACAGATTGAAGGGATTCTGTTTACAATGGACAGCAGTCATTATAATAATTCAAAGAGAAATAAGCAGGCAGTACGAGATGCTTATGGAGCAGAGATTATAATTTTTGATCAGACAATTCCAAGAACAGAAGCTCTTGCTGAAACTGCATCAGAAGGTGTCAGTATTTTTTCTTACGATGCAAAAGGAAAAGGTGCGTACAGTTATCAAGCACTTGTCCAGGAGGTGCTGAATGCGGGAGAGCCGGTTACCCACGTAGGAATTTATGCCGGAGATGGACAGATGATCCATTGTGGAAATCCAATTCAGTATACGTCCATTAATTCTGCATACTGGCAGTCTCATTTTTATGCTTTTGGCAGGCCATAAGGAGGGGCGTATTTGAACATTGAACGAATAAAAGAAGAACTTGCAAGAACCTACGTTAAGATTGAAAAGCTACAGAAAAAAGCAAGGGATCTGGAAGAACAGAAGAAACAGGCAGAGGATATGGAGTATCTGAAAATTATCCGAAGCAATGGAGTTTCCGCAGAGGAACTTCAGTTGATGATTGATATCAGCAAGGAGGAACAAAAAAAGATATTGGAAACCAGAGAAAAGGAGCAGACAGAAAATGAAGAAATTTCATAAAAGAGCAGCTGTATTTTTAACCGCAGCTACGTTAGCAGGACTTCCGGCAGGAGCTTTCTTTTATAGTTCGCCCGGAAGTCTGACTGTATGGGCAGATAATGTAGAAGTGGAATCATCAGAAGAAAGCAGCCCGGAAGATGTTGATTTTTCAGATGGATCAGAAGCTGAAATTCTTGCAGATCCAGTGGAACAGGCACAGGAAGATGCAGGAAATGATGTGACGGAAACACCGGAAGTAGGGATTACCTTTACAGAACCCGAAGGCTGGCAGACAGATACGGCAACCGTAAAAATTCAAGTGGAAGATACAAAGAATACAGGTGCTTTTTCTATTGCAAAAGTAGAAGCAAGACTTTCAGAAAATGGAGGATGGTCAGACATAACCGGAAATATGGAAGTATCCATCTCTTCTAATTGTAGTGTTTATGTGAGAGTTACCGATCAGAATGGAAATACTTATGAGCAGAATCGTTACATAGAGTGTTTTGATAAAACCAAACCAACTATTATTGCGGCTGCGAAGAATGGGATACTGATCGTGCAGGGAGTTGATGCGGAATCGGGAATTGCTGCTTTGTATGTCAATGGAAATGAATTCACAGAACTGACGAATAATACATTAAATGTCCGTTTGCAAAAAGCGGATACTTCCTATGAATACTTTACCCTGCAGGCAAAAGACAAAGCAGGAAATATGTCAGAGATCTATAAAGTAGGAAACCCTTATTATGAAAATCCAGATGCAGTAAAAGAGAATACAGAGGTTTCCGGAACGGAGCAGAATGCAGCTTCTTTGCCAGCCGATGGAACTGCAAGTAAGCCCACCAGTGCTACGGCAACCGTAACGGAACATCAGACAACGAACGAGACTGCTACTGCACCAACAGAACCAGAAAACACAGGAAATGAAACGGATACAGAAGCAGATACCGGACGGGTGCAGGGAGAAAGTTCTGCTTCCGGCATGACAACAGGAACAGTTCAGGACAAAGGGGGAAAGGAATTTTATACGATCAAGACAAAAAGTGATAAGGTTTTTTATCTGATTGTAGATAAGGATAAAACGGATGAAAATGTTTATCTTCTTACAGAGGTAGGCGAAAATGATCTTTTGAACTTTACGGATACCAACATGGTCACACTTCCACAGAACCAGGCTATTGCAGAATCCGCACTGCCACTTGAAACAGAGAAGATCACAGAGATACCGGAACCAGAAGTTACGATCATACCGGAAGAAAAGGAAGAACCTGAGAAGAAAAGCAATAATTCCGGCACGATTTTATTAATGCTGCTGGTTCTGGCAGGAGTTTGTGGTGCTTACTATTATTGGAAATTTATGAAAGGAAGAAATACTTCTTTTGATTATGAAGAGGACGAGGACGACGATGAGGAGGAAGATACAATTCGTGAGGATGATGAAGAATTAGAAGAATATGAAATGGAAGGTGAAGTAGAAGACGAAGAATCAGAGGAATAACTTTGTTTCACTTAATTACAGCGACAGGCGCAGAAAGGAGATTGAAAATTGCAGCTTGTAATTGCGGAAAAACCCAGCGTAGCCAGAAACATTGCGAAGGTGCTTCATGCCACAAACGTAAAAGATGGCTACCTGGAAGGAAAAGAATATCTGGTTTCCTGGTGTATTGGGCATTTGATTGAACTGGCCAGTGCAGATCAGTACCGGGATGACTGGAAAGCATGGAAATATGAAACACTTCCCATGATTCCGGAGAATTGGAAATATCAGATTAAAGAAAGTACCAAAGGGCAGTTTCGGGTTTTAAAGGAACTGCTTCACAGAGCAGATATCACAGAAGTTATATGTGCAACAGATGCAGGAAGAGAAGGGGAGTTGATTTTCCGTCTGGTATATAACCAGGCAGAATGTAAACTTCCCTTTAAAAGACTGTGGATTTCTTCCATGGAGGAAAAAGCAATTCTGGAAGGATTTCAGCAGCTGAAAGATGGACATGAATATGATGATCTTTATTATTCTGCAGTGGCGCGAAGTGAAGCAGACTGGCTGGTAGGAATTAATGCCACCAGACTGTTTACGGTACTGTATCACCATCGGTTGATTGTAGGACGAGTGCAGACACCTACACTTGCAATGCTGGTGGAACGGGAAAAGAGCATCGAGAACTTCCAGAAAGAGAAGTATTATCTGGTTCATCTTCTGATGGATGGATTGGATGCTGTAAGCAACCGGATAAAAGAGAAAAGTGCTGCCGTTCAGATGATGGAGGATATGAAGGATGAAACTGCACAGATTCTTTCAGTAAAGAAAGAGAAGAAAAAGGTACAGCCGCCGAAATTATATGATCTGACCACATTACAGAGGGAAGCAAATCGTCTTCTTGGATTTACGGCACAGCAAACCTTGGACTATACCCAAAGCCTTTATGAGAAGAAACTGGTGACGTATCCAAGGACGGATAGCCAATATCTTACAGATGATATGGAAGAAAATGCTCTTCTGGTTGTCGGGGCAGTAAATAGTATGTTTCCTGAAATGTCAATAAAGGGTTCAGAACCAGATATAAAGAGACTTTTGAACAGTAAAAAGGTATCAGATCATCATGCAATTATACCAACGGTAGAAATTACAAACATGGATTTAAAAGCACTTCCGGGTGGAGAAAAGGAAATTCTCATGCTGATTGCATCAAAGTTATTATGTGCATCGGAACAGGAATACATATATGAGAGTATTAAGACTGAAATTTCCTGTCATGGAGAATTGTTTACTGCATCTGGAAAGAATGTTCTCCAATATGGATGGAAAGAAGTGGAAGAACGGTTCTTTAAATCATATGGGAAAAATGCAGAAAAGCCAGAAGAGGAGGAAAGTGATTTTCCAGATATAAAAATAGGACAGGTATTTGAATGTGTTGTTGTAAAATTTAGTGAACATTTTACAGCACTGCCGAAACATTATACGGAGGATACGCTCCTTAGTGCCATGGAACACGCTGGTAGCTCGGAAATGACAGAAGACGCAGAGAGAAAAGGGCTTGGAACTCCGGCTACCAGGGCAGCGATTATTGAAAAACTGATTGAGAAAGGCTTTATTGAGCGTAAAAAGAAGCAGATATTACCTACAGCAGATGGAAGAAATCTGATCAGGATTCTTCCGGAAATGATCAAATCACCAAAACTTACAGCAGAATGGGAAAATGATCTGACACTGATTTCCAAAGGTCAGAAAAATGCAGAAGAGTTTCTTTACGGAATTGAAAAAATGGTTACCAAACTGGTAAGTGATAATGGAGAGCCAGTGGAAGAATACCAGAAACTATTTTCGGATGATCGAAAAGAGATTGGAAAATGCCCAAGATGTGGCAATAAGGTTTATGTGGGAAATAGAAATTATTATTGCTCAGGAAGTGATTGCAATTTCACGTTATGGAAAAATAACCGATTTTTTGAAAGCCAGGGAAAAACTCTTGATGAAGCAACTGTCAGGAAGCTGCTGAGTGAGAAGCAGGTGCATTTCAAAGATCTGGTATCAGAGAAAACAAAAAGAAAGTATGAAGCAACTATAAAGATGGAGGTTTCAGAAACTGGAAATCCAAAGTTTCAGTTGATTTTCCCGGAACGGAAGAAAGGAAAAAAGAATGAAGAATAAAAAGAATATGAGAAGATTTTTGTCGGGATTCCTGGCAATGCTTACAGTATTATCCACAATTTTATCACCAATGCTGTCTTATGCGGCAGATGTGGTACCAGCACCAGAAGAGCCACCGTTATATGAAGAAATAAAAAATGAACTGGATGCGGATGAGGTGGTAAAAGCAAAAGATCTGGAACTGGAAACAGGCAGCATTTTTGAAGTGGAGAAAGACTTTACCGGACTGGAAATACCAGATGAAAAAAAGGTAAAGATCACTTTCCATGAGGCAAAAAATGAGGAAAAACAGGACTTTACAACAGATTACGAAGATACATACAAAGCTGTTTATTATGTAGAGCCAGTAAGTGGCCACCCAATTTATCAGATCAATCGTAAGCTGATTGTAAAGGAAGCTGCGGTACAGGTTGCTGAATCTGAGAATCAGGAATCTGTAAGCAATCAGGAAAATGAGAATGAAGCAGAAGACGAGGAGCCAGCCATAGGCTCTGCAGAGAGTGAAGAACCTGTGCAGGATGAGGTAAATGCAGAAATTCCGTCAGAGGATGAAATTTATGAAGAAGTAACTCCGACAGAAATTCCGGTTGAGGAAGAGCCAATAGACACATTAATCCCGGAAAACCCGTCTGAGGAAGTTTCAACAGAAGAACCAGCCATAGATAATCCGGATACAGACAGCACATTTGAAGAAATTGCAGATACAGATCCGGAAGAAATGCCAGAAGCGACAGACGATTCTTTTACAGACGGAACAGAGAAAACAGAAGATGCAGATGGAAATTATCAGGTAAATATTGTTCGTGGAGAGGAATTTCATATTGAGCTGAACCATGAAGATGGACAGTATCAGCCAGGAGAAACCGTTGTATTTTCCGGAGATATGCCGCAAGGCAGCTTAATTGCAGTAGGAACAACAAAAGTACAAGCAAACCAGACAGAGAATACAGAAGATTTATTATATTCAGAGGTGACTTATCACGAAGAATCGGATAAATTCAGTTTTGAAATGCCAGCAGATGACATTGATCTAAGTGTTTCCATGGATCAGGCAGAAAACGGTATCATGTTACTTGCAACCGATACTCCATGGGATGATGCAACAAATATTGAAGCAAATAAATATTACTATTATTCAGATGGCCAGCTTCATCCGTTTGATACAGTTATGGGACAGGGTGGAAATGACAGCTACAAATATGTTCGTTACAAAGCAGGCGGAAAGACTTATACAGTAAATGCGTATTGTATGCAGCACTCCATGCAGTCACCTCCAAGTGGGACAACATATAAAAATATGGTTGAACTGGATGAAGGCGGAGATGATAAATATTTGAGAAAAGCCTTATTCTATGGATATGGCGGTCCAGGATGGGGACATACATTCAATGGATATAATGTAAAATCCATTATGGAAAAATATGGATGCAGTTCTGAGACAAGAGCCATGCAGCATTACCTGGTTGACTATTTATATGATGGCGAATCCGGATTTGGAGGTGCGCTTTCTACAACCGCTAAAAATATGCTGAAAGAGATTAAAGCAGCTCTTGCTAAAATGCCTGATCCGACAGCAATGAAACTTCTTCCAGGACTTTCCGTTAATGCAACGGGAAAGGAAACAGAAAGTTTTACCTGGAAGGCAAATGAAGCATTTACCATTACCATTCATCTAGAGAACGGAGTAAGCCTTGTTAATGAAACCACAGGAAAAACGGCATCTGGAAATGTCACTGTAAAGGGTGGAGAGAAATTCCATCTTGTAGCTACAACAGCCAATATGGGTAGCCTGAAAGGAAAGTATGCGATTACATCTAATTTCCCTTTGGATTTCCATGCAATGCTCTTAAAATTGGAGAGTTCACAGGACATTGGTTTTGGCTACTATACAGATTCCTCCGACCTGCAGATTACAGTTGACTGGCCGGAAGAAGCAGTTATTGAAATTACAAAGAAAGATGGAGATACTGGAAAAAATCTAGCTGGAGCCGTGTATGGGGTATATAGTGATAACGCCTGCACAAAGCTGATTGCTAAAATGCCGCCAACAGACAGCAATGGTTCTTCACGTGCAACTCTTACTAAGACACAGGATACAGTTTACTTAAAGGAAATTACAGCACCAGAAGGTTATGTTGTCCAGGCTTCCTCTTATGGAGTGAAATTAGTAGTTGGCAGTACGACCAAACAGACTGTAACGGACAAAGAGCAGAAAGGAAATCTGACCGTTTATAAAGAGGGTGAGGTTTTCGTAGGAGCTGTATCTGATGAAAATGGAACTTTATTCCAGTATGAGAAACGCCGTCAGAAAGGAGCCGTTTATAACGTATATGCTGCCGAGGATATTGTAACAGCAGGTGGAAAAACAGTTTACAAAAAAGGCGCAGAAGTAGCGAAAAATCTGATCACAGGTGAGAACGGTTCTGTAACGGTAAAGAATCTTCCGCTTGGAAGCTATAATGTAACAGAAGCACAGGCCCCGGAAAATTTTTATAATGCAAAAGAAACAAAAAAAGTAACCATTTCTTATGCAGGGCAGACTGCAGAAGCGGCTTTCTCAGAGACTACCTTTACAAATGACCGTCAGAAAGCAGTGGTGCAGGTGATAAAGAAAGACAAAGATACTGACAATGCACTTTCTGGAGGGTATTTTGCCCTGTTTGCAGCACAGGATATGAAAACAGCAGATGGAAAAGTAGCGGTAAAAAAAGATGCTCTGATTGAGACTGCAATTACTGGTACTGATGGAAAAGCAGCATTTAAAGCAGATCTTCCAGTGGGATTTTCTTATTATGTAAAAGAAGTCCAGGCTCCGGCTGGTTATGTCAGAAATGAGAAAGATACTTATTCTTTCCAGTTCAGTTATACCAATGATGAACAGGCAAAAATTTCTTTCAGTCATACTTTTGTGAATGACAGGGTCAGTGCTGCAATCTCTTTGAATAAAAAAGATGCCGAGACAAAAGAAAATAAGGCACAGGGAGATGCTTCCCTGGAAAATGCGGTGTATGGACTTTATGCAAGAAACGACATTACCCATCCAGATGGAAAGACAGGCGTTATTTATAAAGCCGGAAGCCAGATTGGTACGCTAACTACCGATAAAGAAGGAAAAGCAAGGATAGAGAATCTTTATCTTGGAGAGTATTACATCAAGGAAATTACCCCATCCGTAGGATATCTGGCAGACGAGCATGAATATGATCTTGTATGCAGTGATGAAGGTGATCTGACAGCGGTTGTAGAAAAAGAGTGTACCTCACTGGAAACGGTGAAGAAACAGCCGTTTGAACTTATTAAAGCTGCCAATAATGGAGACACAGATGCTGCATTACTATCCGGAGCTGGATTTAGTGCATATCTGGTATCTTCTTTGGTGGTAAAAGAGGATGGAAATTATGATTTTTCCTCTGCAGAGCCAGTTGTGATCGGTGAAAATGGAGCAACAGAAATTTTTACAAATGAGAAAGGTTATGTAAAATCCATTGCAATTCCATATGGAACATATCTGGTGAGAGAAACTACAACACCCCATAATTACAAACCTGTAGATGATTTTATTGTCCGGATTACAGAGAATAAACCAACAGAGCCGCAGACATGGAGAGTTCTTTTGGATAAAGAATTTTCTGCAAAACTGAAAATCATCAAACAGGATGATGAGACTAAAAAATCAGTTTTAATTCCGGGAACAGAGTTTAAAATTTATGATCTGGATCATGAAAAATATGTAGAGCAGGTAACTACATACCCGACAACCGTTACACATACCTCTTATTTCACAGATATAGACGGATATCTGATCTTGCCGCAGAATTTAAAAATCGGTCATTATAGAATCGAAGAGGTAACAGCACCGGACGGTTATACCATTAACAAAAATTATGTCGAAATACAGGTGGACACCAATACCCTGTATCAGACTGATCCGGTATCAGGTGATGCAATCATTGAAGTTGTATATGAGAATCATCCGGTGAAAGGAAAACTCACTGTACAGAAAAAAGGAGAGGTTCTTTCGATCTATAAGAATGATTTTAAGTATGAAGTTCAGAACCTTTCCGGTGCAGTATATGAAGTGTATGCTGCAGAGGATATTTATACAGCTGATTTCCAGAAAGATGACACAGGAAAAAGAATCCTGGAATATGCAAAGGGTGTAAAAGTTGCAGAACTGACAACGGATGAATCCGGAAAAGCAGATCTTGATAATCTGCCTTTAGGAGAATACAAAGTGGTAGAAAAGACTGCACCAGAGGGATTTGTATTAAATGAAGAAGAACAGAAAATTTCTTTCGTCTATGCAGACCAGGATACACCAGTGATCTCACAGAGTGCAGAGTTTATAAATGATCGCCAGAAAGTAGAAGTGTCAGTTGTGAAAAAAGATGCTGAAAATGAGAAAGGGCTTTCTGGAGCAGAGTTTGGTCTTTACGCAAAAGAGGATATAAAAGCAGGGGATAAGGTACTGGTAAAAGCAGACGAACTGCTTACAAAAGCGGTAACAGGTGAAGATGGAAAAGCTGTTTTTGAGCAGGATCTGCCATTTGGAACTTATTATGTGAAAGAACTGGCAGCCCCAGATGGTTTTGTATCTTCGGATGAGCAGATTGAGGTGACTGCGAAATATCAGGGACAGGAAGTAAAAACAGTAAAACTGGAAACTGTTTTTAGGAATGCGCCGACAACAACTGAATTTACGAAATCAGATATTACAACAGGTGTGGAACTTGACGGAGCAACACTGACGATTTTGGATTCAGACGGAAAAGAAGTAGAAAAATGGACTTCTGTAAAAGGAAAAGCTCATGTAATAAAAAGACTCCATGTGGGAAAAACCTACACACTTCGGGAAGAGTTTGCACCATATGGTTATCTGCAGGCGGAGGAAGTGAAATTTACAGTTTCTGATACTGCAGATGTTCAAAAAGTAGAAATGAAGGATGCTGTTCCGGTTGGACGAATCATCATCAATAAAAAAGGTGAATTTGTCAAAGAAGTTACCTGGAAAGATATGCTGGCAGGCGGCATGGACGCAGCATTTGGTTATGTTACAGGTTCTTTGAAAGATGTTACTTTTGAAATTTATGCAGCGGAGGATATCAAGGCTGCAGATGGGGAAAGCAGTGATTATTATAAAAAGGACGAACTGGTAGCAACAATTACGACAGATGCTCTTGGATATGCGAGATCAGAAGATCTTCCTTTAGGCAAATATTATGTAAAGGAAAAAGAGACGGCGGATGGATATGTTCTGGATGGAGAAATCAGAGAGGTTGATCTGACTTATCGTGATCAGAATACTCCGGTTGTGACTTATGATGAGGACTGGCAGAATAACCGCCAGAAAGCAAAAGTAACTGTAGTTAAGAAAGAAAAAAATACAGACCGTGTTCTGGAAGGCGGAGTATTTGCACTTTATACAAAGAATGATATTTTAAATGCAGAAGGCGAAGTAATCCTGAAAGCAGATACCATGATCGAGCAGAAAGCTACGGATCAGGATGGAAGAATTGTATTTACGGCAGATCTTCCAATCAATGGCAGCTACTATGTAAAAGAAGTGCAGGCTCCTGCTGGATTTGTGACAACAGAAGAAATCAAGGAATTTGATTTTGCTTATGCGGGAGAAGAGGTTGCAGAAGTATCCTTTGAGTTCACTTATGAAGATGAGCCAACTACTTTTGAAATCACAAAATCAGATATTACAACCGGGGAAGAATTACCAGGTGCAAAACTGAAAGTATCCGATTCAGAGGGAAACGTTGTGGATGAGTGGACATCCGGAAGCACACCACACATCATTAAGGAACTGGAAGTTGGAAAGAAATATACATTAACAGAGACAATTCCTGCTGATGGCTATGCAACTGCAGAATCCATTACGTTTGTAGTAGAAAATACTGCAGATATACAGAAAGTAGAAATGCAGGACGATACAACAAAAATTCTGATCAGTAAGGTGGATATGACAGATGGAAGCAGCGAGGTCAAAGGTGCGAAGCTGTATATCCTTAATGAAAACCAGGAAGTTATGGAAAGCTGGACGTCTGGTGATCAGCACCATTATGTGGAGAAACTTCCAATCGGTACTTATACATTATTGGAGGAAACAGCACCGAAGGGTTACATTGTGGCAAATAAAGTGACATTTGAGATTAAGGACACCGGAGATATTCAGGGAACCAAAATGGAAGATGAACAGGCAATGGGCAAGGTGATCTTAAATAAAACAGATAAAGATACCAAGAAGCCAATGAAAGGTGTAGAATTTGCCCTTTGTGACAGTAAAGGTAAAGTTCTGGAAACTCTGGTAACAGACAGTGCCGGCCATGCAGAATCAAAGAATTATCCGATTGCGACTTTTAAGAATGGGCAGTATAAAAAAGCAATCACATATATCCTGAAAGAAACAAAAACACTGGATGGCTATCAGCTTGATGAAACCGAGCATAAGATTCAGTTTGAATATGTCAATGACCGTACTCCTGTGATTGAATATACTCTAGATCTGACAAATAAGAAAGCTCCGGAAAAAGACACTCCGGAAACATCAGAAAACCAGGGAGTCAGCACTCCTGTTTCCCATGGTTCTGATGCGACTTCTGTATCCAATTCACCAAAAACAGGAGATAATACAAATATTGCTATTTTTGTGCTGGCGCTTGCAGTATCAGCAGGATGTCTGGGAACTGTAGTGACAGTTAAGAGAAAACGCAAATGATAATATAAATAGTGTTCTGGGGCTGTGGTTACTGCACAGCCCCATTTTGAAAAGGAGAAGAAATTGAAATTAGGAGCAAGAATAAGAAAAATCCGTATGTTTCGCAACATAACTCAAAAGGAATTGGGACGCAGGTTAGGATATGGGGAAAGTAGTGCGGATGTGAGAATCGCCCAATATGAAAGTGGACAGCGTACACCGAAGCAGGAAACGCTTATCCGGATAGCAGAAATATTGGAAGTTGATGTCCGGAATTTTTTAAGTCCTGGAATTGCGACAATGGACGAATTAATGGAAACTTTATTCTGGATGGATGAAGAAAATAGAGGGCTTTTTCATCTGTTCCTGCTAAATGATTCAGAAAGTGAAACAGTTGGAATCACAATAAGGGATAAAAAAACAATGTCTTATCTGCAGGAATGGATGGGGAAAAAGCAGAAACTGGGCGATGGAAGAATCACAGAAGAGGAATATCTGGAATGGAAACTGCATTGGCCAGAGGATAAGAGAAAAACAGAATATAAAACCGTATGAAGTAAAAAGGAATTGCTTTGCGGAGAGTTACCTGTTAGAATATTACTGGAGTAACCGTGTACAGGGTTGGTAAAAACCTCCTGGATTTTCAGATTCCGTTAAGGGATACAGAAGAAGGGAGGTGGAGCGAATGGATACATACGAAGTCTTGAGCTTATTGTTCTTAGGCGGTACGTTTCTGATTGCTTTGCTTGCCTATTTGGATAATAGGGACAACAAGCGAAAAAAATAGCCTACCCTGTCTGCCAACAGGATAGGCAGCTCTCTTTGAGAGCAAAATAAATTAAAACCTAATCCAGGAGCATCCACCTTGTGGGCGGTTACTCTTTTCAATTAGAATATAGCATTTTCTCTCCGAAAAGTAAAGTACATTTTATGCAGCCAATTCTAAAAAGAGTAGGCTGTTTTTTATTGACAGGAGGGAAGTTAAATGTCTAAACTACAGGACATCCGAAACTTGATACAGGAACATGCCGTATCAGTGAGCAGTTCGCCAGGGGATTGGATGGATTATATGGACACAGCATCAAGGTTATATCGTTATTCTTTTTCAGACCAGCTTCTGATCCATGCACAGCGTCCAGACGCAACAGCCTGTGCATCACTGGAACTATGGAATGAAAAGATGTTACGCTGGGTAAATCGTGGTGCAAGAGGAATTGCCCTGTTTGATGAAACCTGGCAGAATACCAAACTTCGTTATGTGTTTGATATTTCGGATACCCACATGGTAGCCGGAGGCAGAAGCCCGTATCTTTGGAAGATGCAGGAACACCAGAGAGAAGAGATCCTCACCCATCTGGCAGAAGTCTATGCTCTGGAAGAAAAGGATGCGGCAACTTTGCAGGACGCATTGATGGCGGTCGCAAGGGAAATGGTCAATGACAATCTGGAGGAATACCTGGATGGATTGGAATATGCTGTAGAAGGTACTTATCTGGAAGATCTGGATGAGGTGACGATCCGCAGTGATTTTCGTCAGCTGGCAACAGACAGTGTTTACTATCTGCTTTCCAGGCGATGCGGGCTTGACCCGATGGAACTTCTGGAAGAAGAGGACTTCATGCATATCACAGATTATAACCGTCTGTCAGTTCTCACCTTCCTTGGAAATGCGG
>OGUO01001801.1_pt1 | contig 13770 bp, 10 predicted proteins | sample 1553641 | NCBI WGS metagenome assembly OGUO01 (sample SAMEA2579980, study PRJEB22360) | human gut metagenome | biome: human gut; feature: human-associated habitat; material: faeces | place: Denmark | collected 2008/2010 | reverse complement strand
TGGGGCATCTTCATATGCCATTGTATTTTATAGGGACATTTACTGAATATCCCTACCTATTTCCGAACGGCCGCCTTATGCTAATTCCACAGGTCTTGTTCGTATTCGAAAATTTCATTTTTTCATCAGGAAAACAACACCTAATGCACATTCCCTTTCCCCCTAACCTATATTTAGCATTCTACGGCAAAAAAGATAAAAAATCACATACACACTTTGATTTCCTCTATTCTTGCATTTTTAACACTCAATATTTTAAATGTTAAATTATTTACAACAATAGTTTCCCCTTCCTGAGGAATACTTTGATTGAAATACAACACCAAACCGGCAAGCGTTTCATACTCTTCACGCTCTTCCAGATCCAGGTGATATTTTTCATTTAAGTAATCCACCTCCAAACGTCCTGAAAAGATATATTCTTGTTCGGAAATCATCACTTCTTTCAAATTGAGGTGATCGTGTTCATCTTCAATCTCTCCGAAAATTTCCTCCATAATATCTTCGATAGTAACGATCCCGGCCGTAATACCGAACTCATCGACGACAACGGCAACACTTTTCTGATCCCGGATAAACAAATTCAACAGCCGTTGTGCAGACATCGTCTCAGGTACGATCAATACCCGGCTCAACGCTTTGGCAATCGTCGGAGGATCTTTGAAAAGAGTCGATATATGAACATAACCGATAATATCGTCGATACTTTCTTTATAAATCAAAATCCGGGACAATCCGGTATCGATAAAGAGTTGGGTCAACTCTTCGATCGAACTGTCGATAGACAAGGCTACGACATCAGGGCGGGGAACGATACACTCCCTCAGCTTCACTTCGGAAAAATCGAGTGCATTCCGAAAAAGTTTGATCTCGTGCATTTCCTCCTCCTGCCGAGCATTGACTTCTCCTTCCTCGATCAGGTTGTTCAAATCTACTTTTCCAAAAGCCCGGTTGGGTTCTTTATGCCCTAATTTCCGTCCGGTAAAAATCCGCAGCAACCATCCTCCTAACCACACCGAAAAATAAGACAACGGAAAAAACAACAGATAAAACAAAAAAACAGGAACAGAAAATAACTTCAAAAACAGATTAGACCGTAAGCGGAATACGGTCTTCGGCAAAAATTCAGCAAAAACCAAAATGATCAGAGTCGAAACGAGGGTCTCGACAAACAGTTCGACCCCGATCGATAAATGTAAAAATTCGAACTGTTTGACCAGCAGATCGGACATAAAAATACCGTAGATCACCATGACGACATTATTACCTACCAATAAAGTCGTAATATACATCCCGGAATGCGAAATGAACAGATCGATGAGAGCCTGAGTGACTCCTTTTTTAGACTTATCGATCTCGATCCGTAATTTATTAGAAGTCAGGAAAGCGATCTCCATTCCCGAAAAGAATGCAGATAACAGAAGACAAATCAATATCACCGAAAGGGTTGCTGTCATTGCTTACGTTGTTGCTTTTCAACTTCGATACTACCTGAAATATTCTCAAACACCGGATGATTCAGATTCTGATCGGAATGGAAGCCGTTATTACCTTCGATAATTTGTCCGTCGGCACTCAACTTGACATAACGGTCGGAATAGATCAATTCTTTTTTCATATCCCAATAGAGTAATTCGGTTTCGAGCTTTTTCCCCTCTGCATTGATTATCACCACTTCATTACGCGCCTCCCAAAGCATTTCATCTTCCAGCTTTTTGGCATATTTCGCTTTAATCGAACCGATCATCTTTCCTGCAGGATCATAAGAAAGTACATGGATCCCTTTCGGAAACTCTTCATATTTTTCTTTTTCCCTATTTACTTTTATGTATTCCGGGGCCAATACCCTGTATTTGATCCGGGCAGAATCGGAATAGACCAATTCCAGGTTTTCACCGGTCATATCGGGACGTTTCTCCCGCTCAGCCAATGCATTGACTTCTTTGATATCATTTTTACATGCTAAAAGCATTATTGCTCCCAGAAGAACAATAATGCTTTTCATATAAAGTATACGTGAAGAAACACTCATTAATATACGACTTACTATTTTCTGAAACGTGCTTTGGTCGATTCGTTGATCCAACTACCGATTTTAACGGTTGCTCCATCGGTAACACTACGGAAGAAAGCCTCGTCTTTACTCGGGAAATGTTGGGAATAAATTCCGATCAATTTATCCGCTTCTTCTGTCATAGCAGGATCCACTTGTTTTGCTTTTTGGAATTTATCGACAGCAGCCCAGAATACGGATGCGTGGTCAAAATCGTCTTCTCCGTAATTGGAGGCCGAATTGGCATAGGCTTTTCCGATCAGCATCAATGCGGTTCCGTTGTTCGGATTAAGTTTCAGCACTTCCAGCGCATTAGTCTTAGTCGCCTGATATTGCTTTTTAGCCAATTGCAACTGAGCCATTTTCAGGTAATATTCAGCTTTAGCCTCGTTATCTTCGGATTTCGCGATCGCTTCTTTCAGATAACCTTCGGTTTTATCGAATTCCTGACGTTTCAGGAACATGATAGCCAAGCTATAAGCCGCATCAGCAGTCGGATCCAATTGGTACAATTGCTCAGCTACAGTTGCATATAAAGGCAAATCGACACATTCGCTCCGCCGTAACAGAGAAGCCACCTCTTTCAAGTTAGCGACATCTTCCTTATTGGCTTCGTATTTTGCAGAAAGCAAGTTATTCAAGGTTTCACAATCTGCTACACCGGCATTGAAAAACATAGCATCCACATTCCCCTTCATCGTTTTGAACGCTTCAACCGTTTTGGGTTGTTTGGCATTTTTGATTCCATCATCGATAAAACCGGAAACTTTCATATAAAGAGCGATGTATTCATCTTTCGACAGTTCTCCTTTTTTCAGCAGATCCCCGGCTCCGAAAAACATGGTTTGCACCGTGATCGGGTGAGTTTTATTACCTTCGAGCTCGAATGATTTAGCCAAATAAGAAAAAGCTGTTTTTTTAGTATCATCCCCTCCGAAACGATATAAAGTAGCCCCTTTCTTTCCCAAAATATAACCTTCTCCATACCTTTGATGATCCCCAAAATATTTCGCCCATTGATCATACAACATCATCAAGGTATCCACATAAGTCTTATCTTTTGTCTGCTGATAGATATTGATCAACAGATCTTCCCCTTTGGTATAAGTAAGCATCTGAAACTTGGGAGCGTTATTAAAAACATACCGCCAGGCAGGCAAAGCTTCCTTATAATTTTTTTGTTTAAGAAATTCTGAATAAATAGAAGCATTCTCCAACGTTTTCACACTATCCAGTCCGTATTTGGAGTCGAGTGTCTGCGCACTGACTGCCCCTCCCATAAGACAAATACCGAATGCTAAAGCCACAATCTTTTTCATGATCTTATCTTTTTTAACCGATGTATTTAATGTTTTGTTAGTTACTTATCTAAGCTTACTCTGCAAAAATATCACTATTTTTCTTTTAATATACAGGGAACACCTGTATTTTAGCTAATAGTTCGACTTTTTAACATATTTCAAGATCTCATTCAATCCTACAAAACTAAGATATTTACAAAATAAAATATCCGGAGTCAGATGTCTTTCCAAAAAATGTGCATTTCCCCCCGTAATCAACACATGTCCTTCCGGGTATTGTCCGAGAAAGCATTCTATATACTGTTGTACCTCAAAAAGCATACCAGACATCACGCCATTCCGGATAGCTTCTTCTGTCGACTGTCCTATTCCTCCATAGGTTTCTGTCGGTGTCACCAAAGGCAGGCGGGCTGTAAACCGGTGCAGTCCGTTGAAACGCATTTCCAATCCGGGAGAAATATTTCCTCCCAGAAACACGCCCTCGGCCGAGACATAATTATAAGTGATACAGGTACCCGAATCGATCACCAAGAGGGAAGCCCCCGGGTAATAACTCTTTGCTCCGACACAAATAGCGATCCGGTCGAATCCCAAGGTCTCGGGAGTAGCATATCCGATTTTCAACGGTACCTCCAAAGCAGGCGAAGCTTCCAGCCAGTAATCGGCTTGCTCTTTTATAGCCAGCTGCATTTCGGAATCGATATGACCACTTCCGGTAAGAAATATCCAAACCTTTTCCCCTTTTTCTTTCCATACCCGAATGTCTTCAAGAATCGAATCCAACCGATAGTTTACCCCGATCAGCCGGTCTTCCTGAAAAAAAGCATATTTACTACGGGTATTCCCGATATCGATTACCAAATTCATTGCCTAAAATTCAAATCTCTGATCTATCATCTGTTACCTGCCTCTGTTTTCTCCCACATCTCCCGCACATAACGCGACATTTTCATAATATTCGTAATCTCTGTAAACACGAGCGATAATTTATTATTTTTTTCACTGAACCGGCAAGGCAAAATTTGCAGCTGCACAAACCTCAGTATAGCGGCAAACAAGGCCGACTGATAAAAAGGAGAAGTCTGTTCGCCGACAAAATACATGATCATTTTCCCATTCTTCACCAATAATCTCTCAATCCCTAAATCCATACACCGGCGTCTCATCCTCACAATTTCCATCAATCCGGTCACCTGTGCCGGAATTTCGCCAAAACGGTCTTTCAGCTCTTGCCCGAATTTCTCCAGGCCAGCCTCATCCGGAATATTGTCCAACTCCCGATACAGCCGAATTCTCTCGCTGATATTCTCCACATAGGTATCCGGAATCAATACTTCGAAATCGGATTCGATCACACAATCGGCAACGTAAGCCTGCTTTTGTTCGGTCGGAGGCGTTTCCATTCCAGGGAACTCTTCTTCGCGTAATTCCAGCAGAGCTTCATTCAATATACGCTGATAGGTTTCGTAACCGATTTCAGCAATAAATCCCGACTGTTCCGCTCCCAGGATATTCCCGGCCCCGCGGATATCGAGGTCCTGCATCGCTATATTAAAACCACTTCCTAAACCGCTGAAATCTTCGATCGCTTTCAGCCGGCGCCTGGCATCCGAATTAACCGTATCCAAAGGAGGGGTCAATAAATAACAAAAAGCCTTTTTATTCGAACGTCCCACCCGGCCTCTCAGCTGGTGCAGATCACTAAGCCCATAATTCTGGGCCTGGTTGATGATCATCGTATTGGCATTCGGAATATCCAGCCCCGACTCGATAATAGTCGTAGCGATCAAAACATCGTAATCGCCCCGGACAAAATCATGCATCACTTTTTCAAGTTCTTCGCCTTCCATTTGTCCATGTGCAACACAGGTTTTCACCTGCGGGACAATCCGTTGCAGCATGCCCTGAATATCCCGGATGGTCTCGACCCGGTTGTGGATAAAAAACACCTGACCGTTACGGGCCATTTCATAAAGAATCACCTCTTTGATCAGCTGCTCGTCGAAACGGTGCAATTCCGTTACAATGGGATAACGGTTAGGCGGCGGAGTACGGATAATCGACATATCGCGGGCTCCCATCAATGAAAATTGTAAAGTACGCGGGATCGGAGTCGCCGTCATAGTCAGGGTATCTACATTCAATTTCAGGGTCTTCAGTTTTTCCTTTACCCCGACTCCGAATTTTTGTTCCTCATCGACGATCAACAATCCCAGATCTTTAAATACGACATCTTTGCTGGTCAGCCGATGGGTACCGATTATGATATCTACTTTGCCTTCCTTCAGATCGTTCAGGATTTTCTTAATTTCTCCGGATTTCTTCATCCGGCTGATATATTCCACCCGACAGGGCATGCCTTCCAGCCGCCTGGAAAAAGTATGGTAATGCTGATAAGCCAAAACAGTCGTCGGCACCAGGACAGCCACCTGTTTGCTATCGGCCACCGCCTTAAAAGCGGCCCGGATTGCAACTTCAGTCTTCCCAAATCCCACATCTCCACAGATCAGGCGGTCCATTACCTGAGGTTTTTCCATATCGGCTTTTACCGCTTCGATCGCTTTTATCTGATCGGGAGTCTCGTCATACATAAACGACACTTCCATTTCTTCCTGCAAATAACTATCTTTAGAAAAAGCAAAAGCAGCTTCTTTCTTGCGGCGGGCATAGAGGGCGATCAACTCCCTTGCAATATCTTTTACCCGGGACTTAGTCTTCTGTTTAAGTTTATTCCAGGCATCTCCTCCTAATTTGTTCACGACAGGAGGAACACCGTCTTTCCCCTTATATTTGGATATTTTATGCAGGGAATGCAATCCGACATACAATTCCGAATTATTCTTATATACCAGCCGGATCGCTTCCTGTTCGTTGCCATCGTTGTTGATTTTGACCAGTCCGCCGAATCGTCCGATCCCATGGTCGATATGCACGACATAATCCCCCGGATGCAAATTTTGCAATTCCCCCAGGGTGATCGATTCCCTCCCCTGCCGGATGCGGGTAGTCTGCAGGCGGTATTTATGATAACGATCGAAAATCTGATGTTCCGTATAAACACAAATCTTTTCATTCGAATCCGAAAATCCTTCATGTATTACGCCTTCCAGCCAGGTAAAACCGATTTCGTATCCTTTATCTTTAAAAATATCCCGGATACGCTGGATTTGCATTTCATTGTTCGAACAGATATACAACCGGTAATCGTTGGCCTGGCGGGATTGCAAAGTCTCTGCCAGCAAATCGAAATGCTTGTTGGTCGGAGGCTGAGGTTCACAGGCTACGTCTATCGTTTCTCCCCGGAAATACATATCCGGTCCCCATTCCACCACATGGCAATCTTCGAGATAATTCATCAGTCCTTCGGCAGAAGTGACGAGCTCTTCCCCGGCTTCGGCATATAAAGCTTTCACTTTATCGTGAAGGAACATCCCATTTTTGATCCACCAGACCGGTTTAACAGAGAAATAGGAACTCAAGTCCGTATGTTTAAATCCTCCGGCCTCTGTTTTGCCACTGAGATCAGGAACGATCGATACTTTCCCGGTCTTTTTATCGGATAACTGGGTCTCAATATCGAAAAAACGAATCGATTCGACCTCATCTCCGAAAAAATCTATCCGGACCGGCTGTTCTTCTGCAAAAGAATACACATCCACAATACTCCCCCGGATCGAAAACTGTCCCGGTTCATAGACAAAATCATTCCGTTCGAACCCGTATTCTACCAAAAGATTTTCGACGAAAGAAATCGATAAGGCATCTCCCTGATTCACCACCATCGACATGCGGGAAAGCACTTCCCGGTCGACGACCTTTTCAGCCAATGCTTCCGGATAAGTAATCAAAGTATCGACTTCGCCATTCCGGATATTATTCAGCACTTCGGTACGCACCAGGACCGAATCGTTATCTTTCTCTTCCTCTTTAATCATCCTGCGATAAGAAGAAGGCAAAAAGGCGATTTGTTTTTCATCGGCCAAAGCCAATATATCATTATAAAAATAGGCAGCTTCTTCCCGGTCGTTCAGCACAACGACCCGCAACCCCGGCCGGGTGATACGCATGGCTCCGACAATCAGGGAAGTCACCGAACCGGCATTGTTGACAAGTCTGTATTTCCGGTCACTACGGGTAGTTAACAGCTCCGTTAACTTTTTCACCGCCCGGGCAGAGAGATATTTTTGCAGTAAATCCTTTGTGTTCAATTTTCTTCTAATTGATTTCGACAAAGGTAAAAATAATGTAGCAAAACTTACACAGCAAAAAAATAAAAAGTCAGATTCCCTTAGAAAACAGGATACATCCATACTGTATACAACAAACCTATTGCGGAACAGAATGCGTGATACAGTTACTTCCCATATTACAAATAGGGACAAAAAATACTTGATTTCAATATTTGAAATAATTGAGAATATTTTTTGTTTTTTCTTAAAATTAATATATTTTTGTTATGACAAACAATATTAAACTAAAAAAGAAAAAATAGATGGTTGAAAGACTTTATACCCAACGACTCGTCTTGCTACTTTCTAATATTAATAACAGCTACATTATTAAGCCAAATCATAAGTTTTATTAGTTTTGATCGCTCTAATAATTTTTTACAACAAATGCTTGGCTACAATGTAGAAGCATTGGCACAAGATGAAGGATACAACAAAGGAGATAAACTAAAATCAGTAAGCTGTACATGTCCCAATAACAAATCAGGATTTTCCTTGAAATGCCGTGCCGATGGTAATTTAGAACAGTGTACTCCTACCCGACAAGGCTCAAATGCTTGTTATAAAGTCAAATTTAGCACCAAGCCATTGGATTTGATTTGCGAAGGATCAGGAATTAAACGGGATGCCAATTGCTCTGCAAGAATTACCTTTTTTTGCCGACTCTTTTGAAATACTAAATGATTCGATACTTATTTTTAATGGAGCAGCATTTGAAGACCAAATCATACTTTGGGATTATCGCAATAAAAAACGGATTAACTCACACTTAAAATATGACCCTCATTACAACTGCCGACCTCTAAAACCATTTACCAAATGCAATAATGAAATATTATGGCAGCGAGAATTTGAACAAATGCTATACAGAGTTACAGAGCAAGAATTAATCCCAGCCCGATACATTGATTTTCAAGAGTTCGCGTATAATGGCAAATTAGAAAAAACACCTCAAGGTATATACTTTCTACAACCGGATATAGCACACATGAATCGTTATTACGAAAATGACAAGTATATCCATTTTATTTTTGAATGTGAAGCTTTAGATGATATGCCGTTTTTGGTCTATTATTTTAAAAAGTCAGGGAAAAAAATCATTTTAAACAATAATCATTATAAAGACGACCTAACCTTTTATCACATAACCCCACCGGCCATCAATGCATTTACAACCGCCGGAGATCCTGTTTCTGTTTTATATACATCATTTTAACATAAGGAGGCTAATAAGGCAAAAATCCAGACAGGCATTCCTTAAAAAGTATATTTGTCGAGATACTGTTTCCTGACAGTATCTCGCTGATTTTTATCATTGCTGTCCGGTAAAACTAAAACGAAACCATCAACCGCATCTGCAATTCATGGAAATTCTTATCCATCGGATAATACACATTACTCAAACGGCTGTATTTGTATTCCCCCATCACCTTGATATACTGATTCAGTGTATAGTTCAAACCGACGGTAGCCGCCTGCATTTTACCCCCTCCGATACTCGTCGAGACAGGAGGATAATCCGAAACGACTCCGCCCGGGTAGAAAACATGCTTTCCGATCAGGAAAAAATCTCCTTTATTGATATCGTTGAGATTGACAATGCTATAACGGGCGACGATTTCCAGCGAATTCTTTTCATTCATACCGTCCAGTAAACCGTATTCGTCGTTGTAGGTATAACGGTTGCCCATGATCAGATAGCCGGCTTCTACATAACCACCGTCGAATTTGGTACTGCGGATCGGGTTACCGGCTTTCCAGGCATCCAGCGTCGTCCAACTCCATACTCCTCCCAGTTGATTGGTGAATAATTCAAAATCGGGCCGGTCTTTGTACAAACGTTTATACAGATATTCCCCGCGGACGAACAAACGGTCGGTCTTAAACAAGAGTTCCGGATTCAGATCGAGAATATTCTTAGCCCAGGCGACATCGGCATTCAGAAATTTTGTAGTCGCATCCACATAAGTCTCCATGGCCGACTCTATAGTTACTTCAGTTTTAAAAGCATCGTCATCGACTACCCGTCCGGTATTTATCCGGGAGTAACGCAATCCCAATCCGACATGCAGCGTCATATAATCGTCGTTGATCACCTTATACAACCAACGACCGCTCAGACTAAACCCCTGAAATCCGCTGATCTGATCATTGTATTTATTTTCGGCAAAAATACCCTGATCGGCCAACACCTTCTGATTGAAAAACTTATAAGTAATCCCCAGACTTCGGCCAGGCGCCAAAGCATTGACGACTGCCGGACGGGAAATAAAATGATAGTTATAAAGACTCGTATTGTAAGCCATCGTAGAAGGCTCGCAAAAATAACCGGCTTTCACACTCTGTACCCCCCGGTAATTCTCTTTAAAGTTGTATTGTCCGAAAATATTCTTCTGTTTGAAAGAACCTTTAGAAAAATCGAAATCGGCATAAAAATAGAATTGTTTGTATTTCAATGAAGTACGGATACGTGCATCGGTAATAGCAGCCCCCGATTTCATCGGCGTATATTCGGAATGATAATAAGCTACATCGGTAAACAAACGGCCTCCGGCAGTAAATCTGAGTCCATTGTTCCGATTGACATATTTCAACAGCGGATTGGCCACATCTTCAACCTGAGCCTGAATATTCCCGGACCATAAAAAGATCGCAACCAAAAAGGCGGGGAAAAATATTTGTTTTTTCATCTGATTCATTTTTACAAAGTTTTGAAATTCACCCTAATTAATTATTATCTAAGTATCCCAATTTTCTCAATACTTCCCTTGCATCGACCAGGGTCTGGGAAGCAGGACTCTTCCGCCATCCGTGCGTAATCATATAGTTGATACTCATATCGGAATGGTTTGTAAATAAAGCATCCAGATAAGGAGGATTGAACATTCCGTCGGCTACGCCGAAATTATATTGTCCGAAATACTTCGCCATCTGATCATAGGTATCGAAAGTATAAGGATGGTTTTTCATCTTCGCCCGATGGATCAGGTAATCCTGCCAGGGTTGATCCAATTCAGGATAATCATTAGGGGCCCCCGCGATACACGGTCCGATAAAATGTGCTTTATATTTTACGCCCAGGTTGATAAAAGAAGCATATCCCAGCGGATCGTCATAAGTGAGATCGGTAGCACCGGTCCCTTTCCACAACAGGAAACACATGGGAACTTTGCCCTGGAATACCTCGGCCACCCGGACCAAACTTTCCAAAGAGAAGGTTTGCAGGATCACTTTACCGTTGGTATTTCCTACATTAATCGTCCCGTTGTTGATATAAAAAGGCGTGTCCTCGGGTTCCGGTTTTTCGATAATATTCATATCCTGCGTATTGGCCAGTACATCATACACGATCTGTTCGAATCCTTTGGGATTCAGCCAGGGTTCTTTAAATTCGATATAGATTCCCGGGATATTCTTATTTCCGGCTTCCCATACCGGATCGATTTCATACCCGAAATCATATTTCACAATATCGGCAGTACCGCTCAGACTGGTAATCGTTTCCCCTGTTTTCCCGACAATGGAATATTGCCGGGGCATTCCCGGTTGATTGCGGTCCCGGATCAACCGATACCCTTTCGAATACATAATCAGGTCTTCCAGTGTGGAAATATATTGCTTTTCTTTAGCCAATCCGGGCAGGGCTTCTTCGAGATTCTCGTTATTGAACCAACTACCGGCATCGAGCATCAGCAGTTCTTCGTAAGTATAATAAGCCGGTAAGTTAGGAACAAAATTCGCTTCATCCGCTTTTACCTTTTCTTCGGCTTCTGTCTCCGAGTATCCGATTTTCATATAATAATTCTTCCGGATTTCCCGGGGTAGTGTTTCTCCGAAAACCGTTTCGATGTTAGTGGTCCGTTTCAGGTTATCGTCATGTAGTGCCAGTACCACTCCGTCTTTCGACACCTGCATATCGCATTCCAGGTAATCCGCACCGATTTCTCTCGCCCACCGATAGGCGGATTCCGTTTCTTCGGGTGTCCAGAAAGTAGAGCCCCGATGTGCAATAACCGCATATTCGGGAACATAGTCGCGCACTTTGATCATTTCAGGAGAAAGCTCATCGACATGTACCCGGTCGACATCCACCTTCACATCATTAAATTTCTGATTTTCACATGACATCGCAGACATACCTAATCCGAATGCCAATGCTACATAAACCCATCTTTTAATCATAGTTGTGATTTTTAAATAAAGTGATTATTGTTTTGCTTGTTTCACTAGATATTGTTCTTCCTTTGCCGTGAATCCAATAAAGATGAACGCCAGGGCACAGGCCACCAATAACACGATAAAATTCCAGTTCCAGCCCAAATTCTGAACAACATATCCCAAACCGATTTATCGTCCGGATTCACCACAATCTTCAATCCACAAGACTGATTGAGCATATCCATATCTCCCCGGCTATTCCCTCCGACAACCAAAGGACGGGTTTTAATAAAGGTCGGGATCACATTTGCTTTACCGTCATCCTGCGGAATCGGTAAGATGATATCATCTGTCAATTTACCGCCGACAACCACCGATTTTACCCCCAGGATATTGACCTCCGGGATACCGAGTTCTTCGGCCAGAAATTTCTGATATAAAAATTCCGGAGAAGCGGTCAAAATCCAAACCTCGAATCCATATTCCTTGAGATTGGCAATCAGTTGTTTCATTTCCGGATAGAACTTGTTCCGGTAAGAAGTCTGGTAACATGCATATCCCATTTCGAGAATTTCTTCGGGCGTCAGTCCTGCCAAAAAATGCACCCGATCCTCGACATAAGGTTTCCCCACATTATTTCCATCTTTTACCATCCGGTTCAGGATCGCCATTTTCTCTTTCGAAAACTTATCCGTTTTTCCTTTAAAATGTTCGTCGGCATATTGATATAAAGCTTCATCCGCCAAATAATGAGGTACCTGTCCCATAACCGTACCGTCACCATCGAAAACCGCCACTTTCCGAATCTTCATCGTAATGGTCGAATTCAGGAAATCTTCCAGCCGATCATTGACTTCTTTTGACCATCCTTTGATCTGCCGATAGGTTTGTGCAGAGACACAGGGGGTGATCAGTAGCATCATCACCAGGATGATACTACTCGTTAAATTCTTCTTAATCATGGATTTAATTAGTTTTTGTTTTTAACCAGATATTGTTCTTCTTTATAAGTAAATGCAATAAACAGGAAGGCTAAAGCACAAGCACCCAACAAAACGATAAAGTTCCAATTCCATCCCAAATGCTGCACGATATAACCTAAACCGATATTAGCGAACAGGGCCGTTCCAAAGAAATAGCCGAAGAACCCGGTAAATCCGGCAGCCGTACCGGCCGCTTTTTTAGGGGCTAAATCCAAAGCATGAACCCCGATCAGCATTACCGGGCCGTAGATCAGAAAACCGATGGCGATCAGACAGATACTGTCCATCAGCGGAGTTTTACTAAATTCCCAATAGACAAAAACAAAAATGGCGACGGCGACCATATAAATCATGGTCGTAATAGCACGTCTCCCCTTGAAGACTTTATCACTCAACCAACCACAGAAAATCGTCCCGGGGATAGCGGCAAATTCATAAGAAAAGTAAGCCCAACCGATCTCTTTGATATCGTAGCCTTTCACCTCTTTCAGATAAGTAGGTGCCCAATCGAGTACTCCATAGCGGACGAGATAGATGAAAGCGTTAGCGATAGCGATATACCACAATATTTTATTACTCAATACATATTTAAAGAAAATTTCTTTGGCTGTCAGTTCCACTTCCGACTGGGCACTATAGTTGGGCGGATAGTCGTTACGGTATTGTTCGATAGGTGGCAGACCACAAGACTGAGGGGTATCGCGGATCAGCAGATAAGCGATCACCACAATGCCCAAAGCGACAATAGCAGGAAACCAGAAGGTACCGGCCTGCCAGGAACCGAACCAGGCCATCCCCACGGCAGCCATCGGTCCGATCAAAGCGCCACCGACATTATGGGCCACATTCCAGATCGACATTTTCGTCCCCCGTTCATGCTGCGAAAACCAGTGTGTCATCACCCGTCCGCTAGGAGGCCAACCCATACCCTGAAACCAACCGATTAAAAACTGCAGGATAAACATCGACACGACAGACGACAATCCGGCCCGGGTACCCAGAATTAAAGTCGTCAAAGCAGACAAAGTCAATCCCAAGGGTAAAAA
>OGUO01001793.1_pt1 | contig 13789 bp, 10 predicted proteins | sample 1553641 | NCBI WGS metagenome assembly OGUO01 (sample SAMEA2579980, study PRJEB22360) | human gut metagenome | biome: human gut; feature: human-associated habitat; material: faeces | place: Denmark | collected 2008/2010 | reverse complement strand
GTATCAAAAACCTGTTGCTGTTTTTGTTGAAATTTGGCATATAAATTTTTTTCTGTATCGGAGGCGTTGGCATCACTGAATTTACTGATATCAATGACACTGTTGGCAATCAAGGCATTATATACATCATAGATCGGTATCTTGATCTGTGCAGCATCATTTACACTGAAATCATAGGTTTTGGCTGCTTCGATCTTGGATAAAAGGATTCCGGCAACTCTCTGTTTCAGTATCTGGTAGATGGCGGACTGCCAGCTGCTGTCTATGGTAAGATAGGTATCGTTACCTGCGACAGGTTCTACTCTCGTGCTGTCGTCAATCTTAAGTACTTTACCAAGGTTATCGACAGTGACAGTTTCTTCACCGTCTGTTCCCTGAAGAGATGTTTCCATATATTTCTCAATTCCCGATTTACCGATGATCGCATCATTTGAATAATCAGGATTCTTCTGTCTCAGTTCTTCAAGCTCTTCTGAAGAAGCCTGTCCCGTATAACCAAGAATTGGTCCCATGCTTGCATCATTAATGTATTTGCGGACAGAATCCTCTACAATGTCAATTCCCTGAAGCTCCGGCTGATCTTCTCTGATTGCAGCTACAGATTTTTCGCTTATATTTGAAGCAATCGTAACGGCCATGTACTTCTTGAAACTGTTAGTGCTCAGTGCATAGCGGATTTTGGAAAGCTCAAGTATATCCTGCTTTGACAGGTTCTCCGGAAGTCCATGGGATGTCAGTTCTTCTTTGGTATAAGCATTATCGCCGTAAAGAACAATGGAAAATCCCTCTTTTCCGCTCATAAACTCGATCATCTGATCTGCAGTGGCATTTTTCTGTTTTTTTGTCAGGTTATCAATCAACGGTTCTCCGTAAATATCCGCACGAAAACGGTTCAGAGTAAATCCCTCATCAACATCAAAAGCATAATTCCCGCTCTCATCCAAAACAATATGGAAGCCGGTACTGATGGAATCCCCGTTGGACTCAAGGATTTTCAGGACTTTATAGGCAATCCCGTTCAGTGTAAGATTCTTTTCTCTGGTAGAATCATAAGTTCCATTATCCTCAAAGGTAACAGAATAAGCCAGCACATTTGTTGCCAGCTCCTCACCATTTCTGTCATAGATATTGCCACGCGTACTTTTGATCACACGTTTTTTTGTTGTTCTTGATTCAAATTTGCTGATATAAGCCTCTCCCTGGATGATCTGCAGTTCAAAAAGCTGACGGACCAGAGTGGCTGACATAAATACAAAAACCAGTACCAGTATTGTGGTACGTTTTATTCGTATCTTTTTAAAAAATCTTTTTATTTTAGTACCCAAATAGACTCACTTTCCTTCATTGATGGATTCTTCATGAAATGATAATTAATATAATGAAATACCCGGTAAACAATCAGTGTAAGGATCACTGTATAAAAAATCTCCGGTAAAATAATCCGGTATAAATAGGTTCCGAGCCCCAGACGTCCCCTGAGCAGAAACTGCAATGCATAGACAGAAAGTCCGTACAGTAAATCCCCGATACCTGCAAGCATAACCGGAACCTTTATGTCATCATCATAGCAGATCCTGTGGGCATATCCGCTTAAAAAGCCAATATACATATAGATCAGAGCGTAGAAACCAAACACAGAGCCATAGAACATGTCTACCAGAAATCCACAGAAAAATCCTGTCCACAGTCCACTTTTTCTTCCGCGCATCAGCCCCATGGATATACACAGGATCAGGATCAGATTCGGCGTGATAGAACCGATGGATATCACATGAAGAAGAGTACACTGAAGAAGAAAACTGATCAGGATCATAAAAAATAACGCTATCTTACTCTTCATTTGCAGTCGCCTCCTGAGCTGCCTGAGCATTGTCATTAACAGAATCCTGTTTATTTACTGTAATGACAAGTACATTTTTCAGATGCTGGAAATCTACAGGTGTGACAATGGTACCTGTTTTGGTCAGATTGTTGCTGTTTTGTTCCACCTCACTGACGTATCCGATAAACAGTCCCTCTACATATTTCTCACTGATATTGGAGGTAACGATGCGTTCCCCCACTGTTACTTTATTATTCTGGTCATACAACTGGCTGAAGCTTAATTTACCCTCATCGATGAGTTCCAGATCTCCTTCCACCACACAGTTATCCTGTGTGCTGACAGTCATGGCACTGACATTGCTGCTGTCATCGATAATGGAACGTACAGTCGCCCAGTGAGTTCCGACCTCTGTCACGATCCCGACCAGACCTTTATCTGCAAGTACATTATTATCCACACGAATGCCGTCTGCAGATCCCCGGTTGATCATAAAGGTATCATACCAGTTGCCCGGATCTTTGGATATGATTTCTGCAGCAATCTTTGGATATTCGGTATACTGCTGGTCAAGATTATACATCTGCTGTAATCTTACATATTCTGTCTGATCCTGGATCAGTTTATTGTTCTGTTCTGTGAGACTGTCTATCTGTGCCTTTAAATTTTCGTTCTCACTGAGGATTTCTTCTTTATCACGCATACGGTCCTGCATTCCTTTCAGAACTGAACTGATCCGATTGATGCTGTTTTCAAATGGAACGATCAGTATCCCGGCGGCATCCTGCAGCGGTGCAGTGGTTACGCCGGATGAAAAAGTGGCAGCAATACAGCTGACGCAGAAAATCGACATAATGACCAGAAGATGTTTACTTTTTAATTTAATCCTAAAATGTACTTTCTTTTTCAGGTTTTTCATTGATGCACCCCTAAAAATTATAGTTTTCTCTGCGTAACCGGTACTGCCCATTCACGCAGTTCTTTATTTCTGATTATTTTCTCCAGACCTGTAACTGCCGAGGTTTCATAAAAATCTGACAGATTAAAGGTGAATCCCGTATAACTGGCAAGGTATTTATCAATATAAGGAAGTCTGGTACTGCCTCCGGTTATGTAAATCCCCTGTTTCGCAATATGGTAGGAAATCTGGGGAGGAATTCGCTCCAGAAATGTTTTCATCTCTGCCGCAATCTCATTCAGACAGTTCATGATACCGTCATTTACCACATAAGAAGAAATGATTTCTTCTCTTGGCAGTCCGGAAATACAGTCAATTCCTACAACCTTACGTACTTCCTTTTTCGGATCACTGAGGCGTCCCATGACCATCTTAAGCCTCTTGGCAGTCCTTGTGCCAATCTGCAGATTATATCTTTTACGTATTTCACTGCAGACAGATTCATTCATCTGTCTGCCTCCCAGCGGTATTTTCCTGCTGATAATGATCTTTCCTCCGGTGATGATCGATACTTCTGTACTCTGTGCACCGATATTTACGATCATATTTCCTTCCGGATCTTCCAGATTGACACCCATGGCAATGGCATCTGCAATGGGTGCCTCTACCATAAATACGCGATTTTTCTTTAACCAGTGACCATTCGCCACATGAAAATATGCCCGTTTCTCAACCGCAGTCATATCCAGAGGAACAGTAAAATACATTGTTGCGCCAAATCCCAGGATATGATCGATCTTTCGGATCATACTGTAAAGAACAATCTCCTGAAGTTCCAGATTAGCGATCATGCCAAATGTCATTGGCGAAGTAACCGTAATATCTGTGGGGGATTTCTCAAACATATCGTATGCTTCATTTCCCATTGCAATGATCGTGTGTCCCTTGGACGCGATCATATTTTTCTCGATATAAGTTTTGTTTCTGAAAAAAGAATAGACTTTTACGGAACTGCTTCCCAAATCTATTCCATATGTTTTCTCAAATAGCATATTCTGCCCCTTTGTTGTTGCCTTATTCTGTACATGTATTCCATAATCCTTCTTCTCTGAAGCTGCAGTATCTCTGATCCCCGATCACAATATGATCCAGCAGATGTATTCCCAGCAGTTCCCCCGCCTGATAAATCCTGGCTGTGATCTGTAAGTCATCCGGACTTGGTGTAGGATCACCACTTGGATGATTGTGTATCAATATCAGACTGACTGCATGGCGGCGCAGGGCTTCCATGAAGATTTCCCTTGGTGTTACCAGCGAACCGGTTGCAGTTCCCCGGGTCAGTATCTTATCTCCCAGAAAATGTCCTTTCACATCTGACATCATACAGATCACCAGTTCTTGCTCTTCATGGCGGAGTTCTTCCATATAATAAGCTGCTATGGAGGAGGGATTGTTCATAACTATCTGCGGTCTGGCAGCAGCCTTGGCAATTCTTTTGGAAAGTTCTCCAATGCATTTTAACTGTACTGCTTTTACCTGTCCGATTCCATGAATCTTCATAAGATCCTGTACAGATACATGCATAAGCCCCATAAGGCCGGGATAGGAGGACGACTCCATAAATTTCAGGATCTCCTGTGCAAGTGCCAGTGAATTCTTTCCTGAAGTGCCGCTGCGCAGGATTACTGCCAGCAGTTCAGTGTCATTTAATGAACCCTCACCCTGCATAAAGCATTTCTCATACGGCCGCTGTTCCCTGGGAAGCTGCTTCATAATATTATTTGCATTATTCATAAGTCTGCCTGTGCTCTCTAAAGCCTCTGGGCAAATTGCAAATTATATTCTAGCATAAAAGAGGAGAGATGTACACTCTCCTCTCTGATTTTTATGTGAACTTTATGTTTACCGGTAATATCCCGCTTAAGAGATCAATTATTTTTTATAGCCGCATATTTTCGGCATACAGTCTCAGCAACTTTGATTCCATCCATGGCAGCACTTGTGATTCCGCCTGCGTAACCTGCACCTTCGCCACATGGATAAATTCCCGCCATATTTGCTGTGAGCTCCTGATCACGTACGATCCTTACAGGGGAAGAAGTACGGCTTTCAATGCCACTGAGCAGTGCATCCTCTCTGTCAAATCCGGAAATTCGTTTTCCGAAGGCTATGACACCTTCTTCAATAGAATCGCCTACTGCTTTTGGCAGAACAGAGCGTACATTTGTCAGTATATATTCTCCCTTCATACAGGGAGTAACCTCTCCTAATGCTTCACTTGCCTGATTTTTGCAAAAATCACCAAACAGCTGAACAGGAATTTTTCCTTCTCCGAGCTCCCATGCTTTTTTCTCCAGATCACGCTGGAATTCTACGCCGCCAAGAACTCCTTTATCCGGGAAATCTTCTGGTGTGACTGTGACGATCATGGCACTGTTTGCATTTCTGGAATCACGTGCCTGATAGCTCATTCCGTTCACTGCGAGACGACCGGGTTCAGAGGATGCATTTACAACATATCCGCCCGGACACATACAAAAAGAATAAACACCTCTGCCATTTGCACACTTATGGGTTACTTTATAGCTGGCTGCACCAAGTAATTCATTCTCAGGCTCTCCATAAAGATCCATATTGATCATTTCCTGAGGATGTTCAATACGCAACCCCACTGCAAATGACTTTGGCTCCATATAAACACCACGTTTCTGTAACATTTCAAAAGTATCTCTTGCACTGTGTCCTGGTGCCAGTACACAGACCTGTGCAGGGATTCTCTTATCATTGTTGATCTCAATTTCTTTTAATGTATTGTTCTCAAAAATCAGATCTGTCACCTTGGAACGGAAGCAGAATTTTCCTCCCATTTCTTCGATTTCATGACGCATTTTTTCAACAATACCAACCAGCACATCCGTTCCCAGATGTGGCTTCTGCTGATAAATAATTTCTTCCGGTGCGCCGGCAGCTACGAAACGCTTCAGTACCTCATGATTACGTCCGTAAGGATCTTTTACCAGCGTGTTCAGCTTTCCGTCGGAAAAGGTGCCGGCGCCGCCCTCTCCGAACTGTACATTGGACTCAGGGTCAAGAACACCATTTTTCCAGAAATTCTCTACTGTTTTCTGACGTTTCTCAGCCTCTTCTCCGCGTTCAAGTATTATTGGACAATATCCGGCCTTCGCAAGATACCATCCGCAGAAAAGCCCTGCAGGACCACTTCCCACAATAACGGGAGAATGTAAAAGAGGTGTCTCACCCGGAGAGGGAAATTCATATGGTTTCTCTTTGGTCAACATAATATTGTTATTGTTAACTTTTTTGGCGAGTTTCTGTTCATCTCTGATCGTTACATCTACAGTATATACAAAGATTTTGTCATTTTTGTGTCTGCAGTCCAGAGATTGCTTTTTTATCTCGTAAGTAAAACTGTTTCCGGGATTTTTTAATGTTTTTGCAATCTTTTTTTCGAGCTGTGCCTTTGTATGTGTGATTGGAAGTTTCAGCTGTGAAATTCGAATCAATTTTTCTCCTCCTTTGCTGCATTTTTGCCGGCCACTGCGCCGCTGCTCCATGCCCATTGCAGATTATATCCGCCGCATGTACCGTCAATATCCAGAAGCTCCCCTGCAAAATACAGACCCCTACAGAGCTTTGACTCCATGGTTTGAGAATTTACCTGTGAGGTATCTACTCCCCCGGAGCAGACCTGTGCCTGTGAAAATGACATGCCATCCTGCACTTCAAGAGGAAATTCCCTTATGGCAGAAACCAGTTGTTTTTGTGATATAAGGATTTTGATAAGCTTTTCCGGGAAAAGTCCCACCAGGAGTTCTTTTTCTTTTTTATAGGGACATGCCTTCTTTCGTGCATACAGGAGTTTCTTTAATTCTTCCTCTGACAGCTCCGGCATGAAATTAATGTGAAGCTCTGCTTTATGTCCTTCTCTGACTGCACGTACTGCATAAGTGCTGAGCTGAAACACTGGGATTCCGGAGATTCCGTATTCTGTAAGCTGTAGCTCGCCATGTTCAGATTTACAGAATTTCCCATCTGTAAAAAGAGAAATCTCTCCTTCTGTACGTACGCCTGCCCATGCCTTAAAAGAAGAACCTTTACACTTCAGGGCAGTAAGTGCCGGATAAACCGGGACAATGCGGTGATGAAAGCTCTCTGCCAGCACATATCCGCTGCCGTCTGAACCTGAAACAGAAGATGCCCGGGATCCATTGGCAAGTATCAGTGCATCTGCATCATAGTGCCATCCTTTTGTCAGGATTTGGAAATTCTTTCCATTTGTCCCGGTTTTTATTTCTGTAACCTGTTCGTTTGTCTTTATTTTCACACCCAGACTGGCAGCCTCCATACACAGTACATCTACAACACTCTGCGCCTGATTGCTTCTCGGATAAAGATAGCCGTTCCTGTTTAAAGGATAGATTCCTATCTCTTTGAAAAACTCAATGGTATTCTCGACAGAAAACTCTCTGAGTGCATCTTCGACAAATTCCGGATGTTCGCCTCTGTATGCATCATCCGGTCTTGCAAGATTGGAAAAATTACATCTGCCGTTTCCTGTAGCACAGATTTTCTTTCCGGGTTTCTCGTTCTGTTCCAGAACAGTGACTGCTGCCCCGTTTCGGGCCGCCATGATCGCTGCCATCAGTCCACAGGCTCCTGCTCCTGTGATCACTACCTGTCTTTTTTTCATAAAGTTACAAGTCCTTTATCAACCATTTTCTGCAGGGACATCAGAACACCCAGTTTTGCATGTTCCCAGGTAAGTCCTCCCTGAAAATACACTGCATATGGAGGCTTCATCGGACCATCTGCAGAAAGCTCGATGGAAGAGCCCTGTACAAAAGCACCTGCTGCCATGATAACCTGACTGTCATATCCGGGCATATCCCATGGCTCCGGATCTACATAACTGTCAACCGGTGCTGCTGCCTGAATACCCTTACAGAATGCGATCAGACCTTCCGGTGTGCCAAGACTTACCGCCTGAATGATGTCCTGACGTGGCTCTGTGGAATCCGGGATTACCGGGAATCCAAGTTTCTCATAAATATTTGCCGCAAACACAGCTCCCTTTAACGCACCCTTGGTAACCATTGGTGCAAGGAAAAATCCCTGGAAGAAAGAACGGTTGACTCCCAGAGTTGCGCCTACCTCACTGCCAAGTCCGGGACAGGTCATTCTGTAAGAAGCATTCTCCACGCACTCCTTAGTACCTGCAATATAACCGCCGATAGGCGCAAGTCCGCCGCCCGGATTTTTGATCAGAGAACCAACGATCATATCAGCTCCCACATCACTTGGCTCAATGGTATCTACAAACTCACCGTAGCAGTTATCCACCATACAGATCACATCCGGTTTAATACTCTTTACAAAAGAGATCAGTTCTCCAATCTGCTTTACAGAGAAAGACGGACGTGTCTGGTATCCTTTGGAACGCTGGATCTCCACAAGACGTGTCTTTTCATTGATTGCTTTACGGATGCTGTCATAATCAAAGGTTCCGTCTTCTAACAGTTCCACCTGACGGTAACTTACTCCATATTCTGCGAGAGAACCTTTTGACGGGCGGATGCCGATTACCTCTTCCAGAGTATCGTAAGGCTTTCCGGCAGGTGCCAGAAGTTCATCACCCGGACGGAGATTACCGAATAAGGCAATGGCAAGCGCGTGAGTTCCGCATGTGATCTGCGGGCGTACCAGACAGGCTTCCGTATGGAACGTATCTGCATACACTTTTTCCAGAGTGTCACGACCGAAATCATCATAGCCATACCCTGAAGAAGACTGAAAGCAGTCTGCACTGACTTTGTTTTTCTGCATGGCGTGGATGACTTTTAACTGATTGTACTCTGCGTTCTCATCAATTTCCTTAAATTCAAGGACAGAAATCCCCTCATTCATTACCGCATTGATACGGGAAAGCATCTCCTCGCTACTGTAAGTCCAGTCAAAAGAAATATCCGCATATTCGCCTTCACTGGTCATGCCAAGTCCTAATGGGGCGGCAAAACTCATAATTTGATGAGGGCTCATACCTTTAGAAAAAGAAACTGGCAGTTCTGCACGCATTAATGCTTTTTGAAAATATCTCTGTACATCGAGATGTCCTATAAATTTAAGAACACCTGTTTTCGTCCATTTTACTCTTACTTTCATAGCAGACACCTCCTCCAAATTTTGCAGCTCCGCAGCCGGAACACTTCTGACGGCAGTTTGGTGTTACCTTTTCTGCCATTGCGTTATTCCATTCACGTTTTAAAAATTCTTTTGTTACACCAATGTCAATGAAATCCCACGGGAAGATTTCGTCAAGTTCTCTTTTTCTTGTTGTGTAGAAATGATAGTCAAGACCATTCTCTTCCATTGTTTCCATCCAGGCTTCATAGTTGAAAAATTCTGTCCAGGCATCATAAATACAGCCTTTTTTATAAACATCGTAAATAACCTTGCCGATACGGCGGTCACCACGGGCAAGGATACCCTCTAATACGGTCGTTTTGGCATCATGCCATTTGAAAGAAAGACTGCGGTGATTATGCTGAATCTTAAATTCATCATTTACGATATGTGCCTTTGTTTTGTATTCGTCCTCCTCACACATAGAAGCCCACTGGAATGGGGTAAATGGCTTTGGAACGAAGAAAGAAGCACTTGCACCTACGGAAATACGTCCATGACGGTACTCGGCATCCATGCTGTAATAATTCATCGCGATTTTCTCTGCAAGATGAGCAATACCCTTAATATCTTCTTCCGTTTCTGTAGGAAGTCCCATCATAAAGTAAAGCTTTACCTTGCTCCAGCCACCTTTAAACGCCTCCATCGCACCGTGAAGAATTACTTCTTCGGTAAGTCCCTTATTAATTACATCACGCATTCTCTGCGTCCCAGCTTCTGGTGCAAAAGTAAGGCTGCTCTTTCGCACATCTTGTACTTTACTCATAACATCTAATGAAAAAGCATCAATTCGAAGAGAAGGTAATGCAATATTAATATTCTTAGAACGGTAGTTATCAATCAGATAATTGCAAAGTTCCGGTAAATGGCTGTAATCACTGGAACTTAAAGAGCTTAAAGAAATCTCGTCATTTCCAGTTCCTTTAATTCCCTTAGCAGCAAGTTCTTCTAACTTTGGAAGAGAGCGCTCTCTTAATGGACGATAAATCATTCCCTCCTGACAGAAACGACAGCCTCTTGTACATCCACGCTGGATTTCAAGAACACAGCGGTCCTGTGTTACCTTAATGTATGGAACAATCTGTTTCTCAGGATAAAATGTGTTCGTAAGATCCATCTGCACCTGTTTTAAAATCGTTCTTGGAACATCTTCATAAAGCGGCTCAAAAGAAGCAATTGTTCCATCTTCGTTATAAGTTGTCTCATAAAGAGATGGCACATAAATTCCTGGAATGTGGGAAGCCTTTCTTAAAAATTCTTTACGGTTGCCGCCGTTCTTCTTATGTTCTTTATATAAATCCATAAGGTCATAATATACGGTTTCACTCTCTCCAATATAAAACATATCAAAGAAATCCGCCAAAGGCTCTGGGTTATAAGTACAAGGGCCACCGCCAATAACAAATGGAGCATCTTCTCTTCTATCTTTCGCATAAATGCCAATCTGACTTAAATCAAGTATCTGCAAAATATTAGTGTAGCACATTTCATACTGAATCGTAACCGCCAGAAAATCAAACATAAATACAGGGTCTTGACTTTCTAAGGCAAAAAGAGGTATATTTTCCTCACGCATGACTTTATCGAGGTCAACCCACGGTGAAAATACACGCTCACAGTATACATCATCCCTGCGGTTCATTTGATCGTAAATAATCTTCATCCCAAGATGGGACATGCCGATTTCATACACATCCGGGAAGCACATCGCAAACCTTATTTTCCCTTCCGGATCTTTCCTTACCATGTTTACTTCATTCCCAATATAGCGTACTGGCTTCTCTATTTTTAGCAATATTTCATCACTTAATGCTAAATTATTCATACATTTTCCTTTCGTTATTGTTTATTTTTCACAAAACATATATTTGCTTAAATTTTAATATTTAAGTGATTTTTAATGTGAATTTAAACAAATTTATGCGTCAGTTTTTCTATAATATCAAAAAAATTCACTTTTTGCAAATTCCAGACTCCTTAAAAGTATCTGGATTAAAAAAATCAACTGGATAAATTGCAATAAATTGGTTTTTTTCCCTTTATTATACGGGCAAATTCACTTTGTTGTTGTTTATAATATACGAACAACGATACTGTCAAACTTATACTTCTTTATGCACGCTTGTAAAGAATCGGGACATCATATCCAAACGTTCTTTTTCCATTTACTTCCATGCTCTCAGCTACTTCCAAACCTGTCTCTGAAAAACGTTCCCACAATTTAAACTTCATAACCGGTGTAAACTGGCTTGTACTTCCACCTTCCCAAACACCATCATTTTCAAGATATAATGCCGGTGTAAACTTTTCCGACTTTTTCAATTCACTATATTCTACCGGCAGCATGGAATCATACGTAAATGTATTTTTATCTGCTCCCGCTGGTATTTCATAAGAAGAAAGTAAAATCCCTTCCTTTTCCTCTGTAAATAAAAAAATATGGGAGGATGCGTGTTTTTTTCCATTCGTTTCATAATAGCTTTCTTCTACAAGAAACTTTCCCTGAAAATCCACTGGAAGATTTTTAATCTTGTCATTGCAGACTGTATTAACATGCTCGGCATATGGATATACCCTGCCCGATTTTTGCATCTCTTCAAACTGCTCTTTATTATTAAAATGTCCTGTTATAAGCTTTATAAACATCTCAAGATTTGATTTCTTTTCTTTGCTATTTAACATAATCCTGCCTCCATTTATTTATATATACTCCCAGAATCTTTCTGTGCTTATTTTGGCGGTCAATTTCCAATATGATTCTATTTTATTTTCAAACACGCTCTGGCATTGTTACAATATATCACAGCCATCTGCTTTTGTCACATCAAAATTCTGACATCAAATAAATTAAGTTAAATTATGAAGTAGAAAATTTATCCTATTTTTCAACTTCTGTGATATAATGCTTTATTATGAAAATTCAATGGATAAAACGAGGTGAAGCAAGTGAAGAAAAAAACACTTGTGCCTCTTATCGTTTTTTTACTGGGCATATGCCTTGTTAGTTTGATTGTATACAAAACAGACACCCACGAAAAAGAGCAGAGACACATAACAGCACAATTAAACGTAGCCACCTATGGCGAACAAATAAAGAATGAAATTACAAATGGAATTGAGATCACAGATACCTTGAAGCAAATCTTAATAAGTGAAGATGGCGAAATCCGTCAGTTTGAAACAATTGCAGGAAATCTTATGTCTGATTCTATTGAAAGTGTACAGCTCGCTCCTAATGGTGTTGTTACAGATATTTATCCGGCTAATGAAAATGAGGCAGGTAAGATTGATTTGATCCATGATAAAGACCGCGGAAAAATTTCCTGTTACGCAAGAGACAACCATACAATCATTACGCAGGGCCCCTTCAAATTAAAACAGGGAGGATATGGAATTGCAGTCCGCAATCCCATATACCTGAAAGATAAAAACGGACATGAGTATTTCTGGGGATTTACTATTGTTATCCTGCGTGTTCCGGATATTTTTTCAGATTCAATCAGTGCACTTTCAAATTTTGGATACGAATACAAAATTTCAAAAACAGACGCTCCATGGAGTGATACTTATAAAGTGGTTTATCAATCAGATGGGCAAATAAATCGTCCTGTTTCTTATACATTTACAATAGGAGACGAAAACTGGAAATTTGAAGTAACTCCTAAAAGTGGATGGAGAAATGCCACATTACTGATAATCATCATCGGAATTTTTCTTACAATAAGCCTTCTCCTGTCAGTTCTTACCAGAGTATGGTTAGTAGCAAAAGAACATAAGAAAAAGTTTCAGATACTGGCGCGCACAGATTCTCTTACAAATATTTATAACCGCTATGGATTTGATGAATTTGCAGAAAAAATGATTCAAAAAAATCCAAAAACACATTTTGTGGCTGCGCTCCTTGATATCGATGATTTCAAGTTTATTAATGATATCTATGGACATAATTACGGAGACAGGGCACTAAAGAATCTTGCAGACAGCATGAAGACTTTTTTCCCATCCGATGCATTACTCGGAAGAAATGGTGGTGACGAATTCTGCATTCTTTTACCAAATTGTACCTTTGCAGAAGCAGATATACAGCTGCAGAAATTCACCAAACTTCCTAAATCATTCTCATACCATGGTAAGGAACATGCATTTTATATTTCTCTAGGATATGCAGAATATCCAACATTTGCATCCAATCGTTCACAACTCATGCGCTGCGCAGATACCGCTCTTTATGAAATAAAGCTTCATGGAAAAAATGGATGTATGGTCTACAGAGAAGGACTTCGGTCAGGTGCCCGCAAACAACTTGGATTCGCATTCAAGGATATCTCTGAACATCTTCCAGGTGCATTCATCATATACAAAGCTGACAAAGAAGATGATGAACTAATTTTTGCAAATGATGAATTTCTTCATATGTCCGGATATAAAGATATAGATGAACTGTTCAGACTTACTGAGAAAAGTTTTCGCAACTTGATTCGTGAAGATGAACAGCAACAGATAGAATCAAGTATCTGGGAACAGATTGACAACGGCAATGAAAATGACTATATTCACTTTCATCTTCGAAAAGCTGACGGAACTTATTTTTCTGTTCTTGATCATGGAAGAATTGTAGAGAGCCCGCAATACGGGAAAGTATTTTATGTATTGTTCATGGATTGGGAAGATATGCATATTCGTTACAATGATAAATTCGCAAGATAAAATATTGCAAAAAACAGAGCGTATGATCTATTTTCATATAATGTTTATGTCGGCAAGCTCTATCAAAAGGAAATCGACTTTGTTGCTCAGAGAGGCAGCGAGAAGTTTTATATTCAGGTCAGCGACAACATTTCCGGGCAGGAAACATTTGAGAGAGAATG
>OGUO01001788.1_pt1 | contig 13817 bp, 11 predicted proteins | sample 1553641 | NCBI WGS metagenome assembly OGUO01 (sample SAMEA2579980, study PRJEB22360) | human gut metagenome | biome: human gut; feature: human-associated habitat; material: faeces | place: Denmark | collected 2008/2010 | reverse complement strand
ATCTTCCGAGCAAGACAAAAGCGTCGTAGCAATACGGCGCTTTTTTGTTACCCGGGAAGCGACAAACAGCGACTTTCAGTCGTTTTTTATCGGTTTTGCATCCTTCCCCTTCTCAACAACAGTCAGATTGCCAACAACATTATATTATTTTTGTATATCGTCAGTCTGACAAACTTCTATTTACACAACCCTTTAAAAAAAGCCTTTGCATTATCCAGATCATTCTTATCCGGATGTCCTTTTGATATGCCTCCTATAAGCTTGAATGGTCCAAATGTATCGTATCCTTTACAAGAAAATTCTCCCACAATTCTTCCCTGCTTTTCTTTTATAATTCCCTTTATTGAATCAAAAACAGGTCTTCCACCATAAGTACACATAAGAAAAACATCCTTATTCTCTGGAAGATTTACTTCAGCAAAGTTGATTACGGCCTGGTGCATTTTACCAAAATAAATACCAGAGGCAAATCCTATAAGATCATACCCGGATAAGTCCTTTTCAGTAATCTTAGCTGCATCAATAATATCAACCCCATATTCATCTGCTATGGCATCAACAATTTTCTTTGTATTATTGTGATGAACCGATGCATATATAATAACTATTTTCATATCTGCTTCACTCCAGCTCATACGGATATCATACATCATCCGTGTAAGTGCAATACTGTCTTTAGCTGTATATACATCACTGCTGCAATATCCAAGTTTTACGCATCTGCTTACTTCCCTGATTTCATATTCAAAGCCATTTATATCAACCGGACACTCGATTGTTTCCGGTTCTTTTCCTTCCACCTCAAGTATCATAGTCTCAGCGTGTTGGAAATCCGGTAAAAATATACTTCCCTTCGTTCCCTCAATTCTGGCATTACGTTTTAATTCCTGCCCAATTGTCTGGACTGATTCTGCAGTACATCCATCGTTATATGTCAGTTTGAGACAGCTGTAATCATCTGTTCCATACTCATTAATATGTACTTTTTGAGTTTCTACATTCTGCGGCTCATCTCCTGTAACAATACGCAGAAATCCCAGATTGTAAATTCCTATATCCAACAAAGCACCTCCACCAAGTTCAGGGTTAAATTTGCGCTCTTTTCTGGCACCTGTTGCAACAAACCCATACTGGCATGAAATATGTTTTATTTCTCCAATTACTCCTTGCTGTAAGATACTGCGTAAACGATCATACAATGGAAGAAACCATATCCAGAGTCCCTCCATGATAAAAAGATGCCTATCCCTTGCCAGTCTGTACAGTTCCTGTGCCTGTTTATCATTTATCGTAAACGGCTTTTCGCACAATACATGCTTTCCATGTTCAAGACATAACCTGCAATTCTCATAATGCAAAGTATTTGGTGTTGCTACATAAACAGCCTCAACATCCTGATCTTTAACCAGTGCTTCATACGAATCATAATATCTTGGGATATCATGCTCATTAGCAAAGGCTTTTGCACTTTCAATGTTACGTGAACCAACTGCTACTAACTGTTCATTTTCTTTACTCATCTGATTTATGGTTGATGCAAATTTTTTTGCAATATTACCTGTAGCCAAAATTCCCCACTTCATCTTATCTCTCCCATCGATTCTATAAATTTATATGTAATATATCCTCATTTAACAATTATTAAAGGACACAAATCTATTATACCTTATATCATCATCTTCGCATATCCATTTTATATCATATTTTATAATACAAAGGGTCAGACCCGCCAAGCCCAATGGTTACTGACGAATCTGACCTTTTACAATTATTAAAAATTTTATATATTATCCTTCAATCTCTTTAATAAGATTAACCATCTCAATAGCACCTTCAGCGCACTCAAATCCCTTATTGCCTGCCTTTGTTCCGGCACGCTCAATTGCCTGCTCGATTGTATCTGTAGTAAGCACTCCAAACATAACAGGAATATCACTTGCTAAAGAAACATTTGCAATGCCTTTGGAAACCTCGCTGCACACATAATCGTAGTGGCTTGTAGCACCTCTTATAACTGCACCAAGACATATAACTGCATCATATTTGCCGCTTTTTGCCATCTTTGAAGCTATCAATGGTATCTCAAATGCGCCCGGCACCCATGCAAGGTCAATATTTTTCTCTGAAACATCATGTCTTACAAGCCCGTCTTTAGCTCCCGCAACAAGCTTAGACACAATAAATTCATTAAACCTTGCCGCTACAATACCTACCTTAATTCCACTGTCAACTAACTTACCTTCTAAAACTCTCATCATCAATTCCTCCTTATAAATAATTCATATTTTTACACTACATTTAAAATGTGTCCCATCTTTGTCTGCTTTGTCTTAAGATAGAACCTGTCAAAGCTGGTCGCATCTATCTCAATAGGCACTCTCTCACTGATTTCGATTCCAAAATCTGCAAGCTGGTATACCTTATCGGGATTGTTAGTAAGAAGCCTTAAGCTCTTAGCGCCTAAGTCTTTCAATATCTGTGCTCCTATGTAGTACTCGCGTGCGTCTCCCGGCAGACCAAGTGCCAGATTAGCCTCAAGTGTATCCATTCCCTGATCCTGAAGTGCATATGCCTTAAGCTTATTAACAAGCCCGATTCCTCTGCCCTCCTGTCTCATATAAAGAAGCACACCTCTGCCTTCATTGTTAATCTGTGTCATCGCTGACGCTAGCTGCTGACCGCAGTCACATTTCATTGAGCCAAATGCGTCTCCAGTCAGGCACTCTGAATGTACCCTGCACAAAAGATTGCTGCCATCACCAATGTCTCCCTTTACCAATGCAACATGATGCTCGCCATTTAACTTATTAACATAACAGTGTGCCATGAATTCCCCATACTTTGTCGGCATTCTTGTAACTGCCACACACTCAACCAGGTTGTCATGTCTCTTTCTGTATTCCTGAATTGCTTTAATTGTTATGAATTTGAGATTGAATTTTTCGGACATTTCTATGAGGTCTTCTTTTCTCATCATTGTTCCGTCCGCTTTCATTATTTCACAGCACAGACCACATTCTTTAAGTCCTGCTATTCTCATAAGGTCTACTGTTGCCTCTGTATGTCCGTTTCTTTCAAGAACTCCATTAGGTTTTGAACGTAGTGGAAACATATGTCCCGGTCTTCTGAAATCCTCAGGCTTTGCCTCATCTGACACACATGCTCTTGCAGTAAAGCCTCTCTCCTCTGCCGATATTCCTGTTGTCGTCTTAACATGGTCTATTGACACTGTAAATGCAGTTTCATGGTTATCAGTATTGTCAGCAACCATCTGTGTAAGTCCCAGCTTCCTGCACAAATCTCCACTCATAGGCATGCATATAAGTCCTTTTCCATATGTCGCCATGAAATTCACATTTTCAGTAGTTGCAAATTCAGCGGCACATATCAGGTCGCCCTCATTCTCTCTGCTTTCATCATCTGAGACAAGTATCAGCTTTCCATCCTGTAAATCCTTAACTGCCTCTTCTACTGTGTTATACTCAAACATTTCCTTTGCCCATCCTTTCTATTTAATAGTTATTCTAGAATCCATTCTTTAGCAGGAACTCTTTCGTTATCCCGCTTTTCGGCTTTTCCTTTTCAAATGTGATGAATTTCTCTATGTACTTACCGACAATATCATTTTCAAGATTAACTACATCTCCGACTTTCCTAAGTGACAGCGTTGTCGCACCCGCCGTGTGCGGTATTATTGATACTGAAAAGCTCTGGCTGTCCATCTTGGCAACCGTAAGACTTATTCCATCTATGGCAACCGAACCTTTTTCAACGATATATTTTAATATTCCGCTGTCTGTCTTAATCTGATACCATATCGCGTTATCATCCTTGGTTATCGCTGCAACTTTTCCTGTTCCATCAATATGTCCTGAAACTATATGCCCTCCGAACCTTCCATCTGCTGCCATTGCCCTTTCAAGATTAACAGCACTGCCACTCACCAGCTTGCCAAGTGATGAGCGGTTCAGCGTCTCATGCATTACATCCGCAGTAAATGTATTATCATATATCCCTGTCACTGTAAGGCACACACCATTGACAGCAATGCTGTCTCCTATATGTGTACCCTCAAGGACTTTTTCTGCCTGTATTGTAAGAATTGCTGACGCCGTTCCTTTTTTTACATTATTTACATGTCCGATTTCTTCAATAATTCCTGTAAACATTACAACTCTCCTTCAATCAGAATATCGTCACCAAGAAGACGAACGGTTTTGTTTCTCAACCGATATGCTTCATCTACATTTGCAATACCCTGCCCTTCAACTGCTGTCTTACTGTCTGCCCCGCCAAATATCTTAGGTGCAATGTAAGTCTGAACCCGTTTCACAATTCCAGCCTGCAATGCCGAGAAGTTAAGTGTTCCACCTCCCTCAAGAATTATACTGTCGATACCTTTTTCTCCAAGTATGTGCATAAGCTCTTTAAGGTCAACATGCTGCTCTGATTCTTTTGTAATTATCACTTCACAACCTGCATTTTCATATAAAGATTTCCTGTCTCTGTCGGTACTGCATGTAGCAATTATTGTTGGTATCTGCCCTGCACTTTTTACAATTCTGCTGTCCAACGGAGTTCTCAATCTGCTGTCGCATATGATTCGCACAGGATTGTGTGGGTTGCTTATGGCTGTACTTCTACAGTCAAGCATTGGATTATCAGCAATCACAGTGCCGACGCCAACCATAATTGCCGCATATCTGTGACGGTCTGCATGCACATTTTCTCTTGCCTGCTCACCCGTAATCCACTTGGAAAGTCCCTTATATGTGGCAATTTTTCCATCAAGTGTCTGTGCTGTTTTCATCACAACATATGGCTCTTTATTCCTTATGTAATGAAAGAATACATAATTCATCGCCAGACATTCTTCATTGCATACACAACCTTCAACTTTAATCCCGTGTTCTTCCAAATATTTAACACCTTTTCCACTTACCAGGGGATTAGGATCCATCGAACCTATCACAACCCTGCTTATTCCTGCCTGCACAAGTGCTTCAGTGCAAGGCGGCTGTTTCCCATGATGGCAGCACGGCTCAAGTGTCACATATATGGTTGCTCCACTGGTATCCTCCATACATCTTGAAAGTGCATCTCTTTCCGCATGAAGCTCACCATATTTCCTGTGCCAGCCTTCACCTATAATTCTGTCATCCTTTACAATTACAGCTCCAACCAGCGGATTAGGATTAACCCAGCCTGTTCCTCTCTTTGCCAGTTCAATCGCCCGCTTCATATATAATTCATCCTGTTGTAATTGTTTGTCTGTCGTTTGTTTCAACTGTTCATCTGTCTGTTGACGCATATTTACACCTTCTTCCTGTATATGCCTGGATTTGACCTGCTTCTTGTCACATGATACCTACGCATAGTCGCATTTTGCTCATTTGAAAAAAAATCAGTTCATCCCAGATATCTCTCTCCAGCCGCTAAATCTTCCCATCACGGACAGAGCATACGAAAAAGCCCCCAAAGCATCTCTACTTCAGGGGCTTGTAATACGCTGGCATCTTTCCAGCATTTAAAGCAATAAAAAACTCTGAGATAACTAATTCATCTCAGAGCTGATATCCAATCAATTCAGGCTCACCATGTATCATCCACATATCAGCGTCTCTTGCTATGTTCATAACACAGGATAAACCGTCAATCACTTCTTTCATCCAGACTTTACTGTCGGCTTCGGAATTACACCGAATCATGCTCTGGCTTACGCCTCGGCTCGTGGGCTTTACCACCGGTAGGGAATCACACCCTGCCCTGAAGTTCCATATGTATTAAATTATTTATAGTATACACCTGATTTTTAAAAAATCAAGTACTTGACACATTTATTAATATAAGGAAATGAATAAAACCAAAACATGTAAAAACCGGAACCTCGCACCCACACAGTAAGCGAAATTCCGGTCTCCTTAAATATTAATTTTCTATCTTTTTACCTTTAACCGTTAATCCTGCTGCCGCTCCTCCTATTACAAGCATAAGAAGCCATACAAATACATGTTTATTATCTCCCGTATCAGGCGCCTGTTCTTTTACTGTCTCTGTATTATCGTCTTTACACGTATCGGTCAATGATGTTGTATCTGTAATCTTTGCAACCACAGTCTGTGATTTTTCAATCTCAACAAGCCCATCCTGCTTGATGTAATATCTGTCACAATCTTTACAATACCAGTATTCAATATTTCCTTCATCTGTCCTGGTAGCCGCCTTTGCCGCTACTGACTGCAAGCCTTCATGCATACTCATATTGTAAGTACCATATTCTTCGCTGCAGATCGTACACACTGCTTTCTTCACACATGTTGCACTTCCGCCTGCGTGTTTACACTGATAACCACAAACCGTGCAGACACCGTTTTTCCAACCATGTGCTTCACTTGTCGATACTTCCTTATCACAGCAATCATATGCCTGCTTATGAGTTTTTTCTGTCTGTACCCAAACCTGTTTTCCACTGTGGTTTGCCATATCTTTATCTGTATACTCCTTGCCGCAGATTTCGCAAACCGCACCTTTTGTACATGTTGCTTCTCCTCCGCTGTGTACACATACATAACCACATGTTTCACAAGCACCATCTTTCCACTTATGATTTTCTTGTTCTAGCGTCACTTTACCGCAGCAATCATATCTCTTTTCATGTGTTGTTGCTGTCTGTATCCATTTTTCCACACCCGAATGATTATCTGCATTTATTTCTCCATATTCACTATGGCAGATATTGCAAACCGCTTTCTGCGTGCAGGTTGCTTTTCCGCCTGTATGAATACAATCGTATCCGCATACTGTGCAGTGTCCATTCTCCCAGATATGATCTGCTATATTAGTTACCTCAGCACCACAACAGTCATATTTTTTCTGATGAGTTTTTTCTGTCTGTACCCATACCTGTTCTCCACTGTGGTTTGCAGGATTTAAAGTACCATATTCAGCATTACAATCCGTGCAGACGGCTCTCTTTTTACATGTTGCTGCTCCACCCACACAGCTTTCTGTTTCTTCTATTGTACAGCCTGCTGTTGTACATTTGTGGGTATGTGTGCCGTTATCATTTGACTTCCATTCACCATATGTATGTTCTGCCTTTGCTGCTGTAACAATCTCACCACATTCACAAATTACAGGTGTTGTACAATCACCATCATCTGTACCACTATGTTTTGTCTTTGTTGTTGTTACCGTACAGCCGTCATTCTCGCACTCTTTCCAATGATAAGTACCGTCTTTTGTCCATGTGTCGCTGAAATTATGATTTGTCTGTGCCAGAAATATTTTCCGGCAGACAGAGCATATTGATTCTTTCGTACAGTCGCTGTTATCCATTGTATGATTCGCATTTACTGTAATAGACAGATAAATGCTGTATCCTTCATTATCTGTCAATGTTATTGTCTGTGTGCCATCTGCTGCAGATACAGTATAAATACCGGCCGCATCAGGTGTAAGCGTTTTATTTCCTGCCATTACCTGTATATAATCTAAAGAAGTTACTTTAAACTGTGCCTTCTCGCAGTATACTCCATTATTTTTAATACCGTCTACCACTGTATCCGGATTAATCGCATTATAATAATATGTAACTGTCTGTGTTTCTGATGTATACACACCCTTTTCATCGCCTGTCTTGCTTAAAAAAGTATATCCTGATGGAATCTTAATATTTTCAGGTACCGCATAATTCGTTCCCGATGTGCCCTGAAGTGTAATCGATTCACGTAACTTCTGCTCACTGTCTTTTATCACATAATTAACAATTACTTTTCCTTTACCCGATGTTACAGCCACATCATCAAAGCTTTCCTTATCTACAAGAATCATTGTAGTATACGCAGGTACAGTTATAACGGAGCCTGAGACTTCACCAAGTGATACAACTCCTGCACTTTCGCCATTTGCAATAACAACCCAGTCCGTAGCAGCTCTTCCTTGAACAGGAATTGTAATTTCTTTTGACACATCTGACTCATTATTTAATACTGCCATAGTATTCCACTCGTCGTCTTTTGTACCTGAAAGCACATAAGCTTCAGAATTTTTTATTGTCTGCCTTTTCGCAAGCGGTGAAAATGCTTTTCGTATATCCATAAGTCCTCTGTAATATGAGACTACATCTGCATACTCTGCTGAATCCTTCCATTCAACGTAACTGCTGTCTGCAAGAGTTGTTCCCTCAACGCTGTTACACATTTCTTCTCCGCCATCCATAAACAATGTTCCCGGCTTAGCATATTTCATTGCTGCTTTCTGCTTGTATATTTTTACGGCTTTTTCGTTTCTTTCGCCATAAGTGCCACCTGTGCTGCCGATTATTTCATCATATAAGGAAATTTTATTCTGTCTTTCTTCCTTTGTATAATTATCTCCCCATATAACCAGATTGGCATCTTCCTTTGCCAATGATGTCTTTATCTCATCCAGCCATTTATATACATACGAAGAACCTTTGTACTTCACATTGACACAGTCAATCAAATCCAGTGAAAATCCATCAACATGATATTCCTCTGCCCAATATTTCATGGAATTAACCATATAATTACGATACATCTTCCGCTCTGTAGAAAACTCATTGTCATATCCCGTATTTGTTGTATACCTTGTACCGTCAGTATTCAATCTGTAATAAAACCACGGAACCGACTTTTCAAGAGAATTTTCCTCTGAGGCATGCGTATACGGCATCTCCATCACAACAGAAAATCCCGCACTGTGAAGTGCCTGAATCATCTCTTTACATTCTTTTATAACAGTCTTGCTGTCTGACGGATTGGAAGCATAGCTTGCCTCAGGTACATTATAATTTAAAATCTCATACTCACTGTCGCCATCAAAATCCGCAAACGGTGCAAGCTGTACTGTCGTAACGCCAAGTTCCTTCAGATAATCAATACCAGATACAAGCTCTCCCGCACTGTTTACTTTTGCACCCTTTTCCGTAAAAGCACTGTACTTTCCGCCTGCAGTCATGCCCGATGCGGTATCTGATGAGAAATCCTTGACACTTATTTTATAAACAGTATTTGCTTTTGTCGAATCAACATACACATGTCTGTCCCTGTCCCAACCCTCAGGAGATACTGAAGATGTATCTGTTATATACGAACGCTTTCCGTCTTTGCTTACCGCAACCGAATATGGGTCCTGAATTTTATATTTTTCTGTTCTGTCGCTGCCAATATGGGTAATATCTGTTGTGGTAATCGTATAGTCATAATACAATCCGCCCCAATCACCAAGAAGTGTTATAATCCAGAGGCCATTCCATTCCCCATTTACAAGCATTTTCTCTAATGTATAAGCTCCTATATTACATGCATTGCTGTCATTATCATCACCTGTTGCATAAATATTAACTTTTACATATGTTGCCGCAGGTGCCCATAACAAAAATTCAGTTGACTGCTTTGTATATGTCGCTCCAAGCTGCCTGCCCTTACGTGTATGCCCCCAATCATCAACATATGTTCCATCATAAAAATATTCATTATCAATATCTTCTGCCACTTTATTAATATAGCTGTTAGGAATCGTAGGTATCTTTTTACTGTTATCTGCCGCAAACCCGGTAACGGCACTGCTTGAAAATACCATTCCAATTGACAATACCACCGCAGTAGTCTTTTTTAAGTTTAAATACTTCATAAACTATCCCTCCTTTTATTATACTCAATATATCTATGCAACACTCTAAAACATTACAAAATCACATTCTATCTTAGTGGTATTATACAATAAAAAGCATCAAAAAAAATGTCATTTACATGAAATGACATTTTTTCGACACGAACGATATTAAAATGAATGTTTATTCTTCACTTTTTAATCACAATTTATTTATAAAGTTCTGGACCTGATTTTTAAAAAATCAAGTACTTGACATATTTATTAATTTTATGATACTATACCACGGCACAATTAAATATGGTTATATTGGAAACGACACATCCCCCGGATGATAACGAACAACACATGTTTTGCTTAGGTTATTATTTAAGGAGGATTTTTTTATGCCAAAAAACAAGTTTCAGGATGTTATTTTCACAATTATTATGGCAACAATTATGGTCTATGGAATGGTCGTATATAATGTTGCCCTCAACACAGGTACTGTAAATGGTACTACTTTCTTAGCTGCAACACACGAGCTCCCAATCATGGTTCCAATTGCATTCGTACTCGAATTCTTCGTTGTAGGAAAGATTGCTAAAATGCTTGCATTTACAGTCATGCGTCCTACTGACAGACCTCAGTTCATCACATATGCAATATCAATATGTATATGCTGCATTATGTGTCCGGTTATGAGTCTCGTTGCAACATTTCTTTTCAAAGAGCCATCCTTTGGCATGTGGGTTAAAACATGGGCAATGAACTTTCCTATGGCAATCTGCTATCAGATGTTCTATTGCGGACCACTTGTAAGGCTTATATTTAGAGCAATATTTGTTAGAAAAAATGCTGATGCAACAGAAGCTGTAACGGCTGCAGAGGCAGAATAATATTAATCACTAAGGGGCTGTCACTTGACAGCCCCTTAAAAAAATCAATTATTTATAATATTACATTTTCAAACAAAAATACCATTACCGGCATGGTTACTATAGCACTAAGCGTTGTAATCACATTTATGGCACTGGCATATTTTGAATCATTGCCATATACCTGACACATCTGCGTAACTGTTGATGCTGAAGGTGTAATAACTGCCAAGAAAACAATAAGCATAATTTTAGGTGCATCCTGAGAAATACCAGCAAGATGGCTTAATTTTATCAAAAGAAGTGCTATAAGCGGTACAACAACCATTCTCAACAAAGAAACAAAATACAGCCTTCTGTTAGCAAAAATTTTCTTTAAATCCATCCCTGCAAAAAGCATTCCTGTAACTATCATGCTGGCAGGTCCTATCATATTGCCAACAGAACCTATCGTATCATTAATTATTAATGGCAGTCTAATTCTTGTAAAGAAAAGTATTACACCAACCACAATCGAGATCATATTTATATTTAACACTATCTTCTTCCAGTCATAGGAACTTTCACGGCTGATTATTTTTTTGCAGTGAGTCCATAAAAAGATAAGCTGCACACTCATGAAAACGCATCCATAAAGTACCCACTCCTGTCCTAGAATGAATGTCACAATTGGAACAATAAGATTACCTGAATTTGAATAATAAACAGATGCTATCTCCACCTCATTCAGGTGAAACAATCTCCCCATAACTGATATAACTCCAAGCAATACAATCTGTAATGCAACAGATGCCGCCAAAGCAAGCAACAACCCATTTACTGTCTTTGATGTATAATCCACCTGAAAAGCCTTTATAATGACACATGGTATAATCAGGTATAAAACAATTTTGGATAAAACTTTACTGTCCTCATCTTTTACGATACCTGCTTTTACAATAATAAAGCCCATAAGAATCATAATGAATAGCTCTACTATCTGTTCCATAAGAAGTATGCTAATATGCATAAAAATCATCTCCTATTGTTATGATACGCCCAACGCATTATATACATCTTTTGCAATTATCATTCATCCACCAGGCATAACATTCTTTTAAGCAAAAGCCTCCTCTTTTATATAAAAACTCAATATATAAGCAGGGGAAACTTTTCCCCCACCTATATTACATATGTTCTTTGCAAATATCAAGATGCATGACTAATGCCATAGGTCGTATGTCTGATTGAATAATAGCTCCTGTCCCATACGCCGCAAATTCATATGGGAAAAGCTATTCTCCACAAGAGAACATAAAAATAAATATTATTACTAAAAAATCGTATCATGCATATTTGTTAAACGCAATATTCACCATATTCATCTTAATTGTCTGCCGATATCAAAAACAATTTATTCATGTCACATCCAAGTATCCTGCAACATTCATACAATAATGAAACAGTAGGATTTTGTGTACCATTCTCTATTCTGTTATATGAATAAGTTGAAACATCAATCCCTGTTAACTGCAACAAACATACCATTTCTTTCTGTCTTATACCATTTTCAATTCTTATCTTTTTTATATTTCTTCCTATATTAATATCTCCTACCTGAATAACGTGTTTACCCGCTTTCATATTTACCTGTAATCACAATCCTCGTAATTGTCTGCAATTTTCCTTTCTTCTTAATTCAGCCTTATTATTACTTATTTTTATTGCCCGTTGTCTCTGCTTTTTATTTAGGATTTTTGAATCCGTAAATGATATGGTTATTCCTACTGTATGTTTTTGTCTTATATCCCTGTACAGTTCATTAATTCTTCTTTGTGCAAAGCGACATATATATGCATACATTATTTCCTTAGTACAACTGTATTTACAAGGATTCCACAAAAAATCAGCCAGCTTCTTAGGATTGATTTCATCTGGGAAATATACACTGCCATCTTCTGCTATGTTTCTTCCATAAATTCCAGATAATAGCCTGTCTATAGAATTCATGTCGGTTACAGAAATCTGAGCGATAACATTTTTTCTTGTCATACACTCTATTGAATCCTTAACCAGCGCAACACATATATTATAATCATCAATGAATGGTATAACATCCATACAAATCGCCTCATTTCTTAATTCTAATAATTTTATTATGTTTTAATTTGTTAATATTATATCTTAACATAAGCACAATGCAATCATCATTATTAATCACTTGCTAAAGCACATCAAAAAAATATATGTTATAATATTAAGAAAATACTGATGTTTATTCATACATATACGAGGAGAATTAATCATGAAAATTGTAATTATTAACGGAAGCGCGAGAAAAGGAAATACATTAACAGCAATTAATTCATTTATAAAAGGTGCTTCTAAAAATAATGAAATTGAAATAATCGAACCCGATAAACTTCATATTGCACCATGTAAAGGTTGTGGTGTCTGTCAATGCCATAAGGGATGTGTAGATAATGATGATACAAATCCTACAATTGAAAAAATAACATCAGCTGATATGATTTTATTTGCAACACCTGTCTACTGGTGGGGTATGTCAGCTCAATTAAAACTGATTATTGATAAATGTTATTGCAGAGGATTGCAATTGAAAAATAAGAAGATTGGATTAATCATTGTAGGCGGCTCCCCTATTGATAGCATACAATATGAATTAATCTGCAAACAGTTTGATTGTATGGCTAGTTACTTATCTTGGAATACGCTATTTAAGAAATCATACTATGCTACTGCAAAGGATGAGTTATCAAAAAATATAGATGCAATTACAGAACTTGAACATATTGGAGAATACATACAATAAGTCAAATACACCACTATTTATGGAGGAAATAACTTTTATGAAGCATGAATGTAAAATAACAATATTAGAAACAAAAGTATTTCCTGAATTACAGAAAAATATTTGGCGGATCCTTAATCTGGTCCATGTCCTTGCTTTAAAGCTGGAGATACATTTACTTTAAAGCGCACACCTGAAAGAGACGATTTTTATCATATGATGAATGGCAGATTTTGCGGTGATGCATGGGATGCAATTAGCAGGTATGTTTATACAGCATTACAAGGTGGTTCCATTATGCATAAATGGACAAATGATGAGCGAATGATGATTACATGCTGCAACGATGGGTCAAGACCTGTTATTTTTAAAAATTGAAAAAATTGATATACCTGAAACTGATGAAGAAAAAGCGCGGTTAGATAAACAGAATTTTAAAAATACTGCCGATGATACATATACAGGTTGATAAATCGGAATTTACAGAACTACAAAGAAAGGATACATATTATGGAAGGAAGATTAATAGCATT
>OGUO01001781.1_pt1 | contig 13832 bp, 6 predicted proteins | sample 1553641 | NCBI WGS metagenome assembly OGUO01 (sample SAMEA2579980, study PRJEB22360) | human gut metagenome | biome: human gut; feature: human-associated habitat; material: faeces | place: Denmark | collected 2008/2010 | reverse complement strand
AAATCAGTTATCGTTTCGTTTACAATCGAAAAAAAAGTTTAAATGACAGAGGGACAGCTTTAGTTCAAGTTGAGGCTTACTTGAATAAAAAGAAAGTGTATTTCTCCACGCATGTTTATTTACGGCCGGAACAATGGGATGTAAAAAGAAAGGTGGTCAAGGATCATCCCAATCAAGATGCACTGAACGGCATGCTCAATGAGTTTATTATTGAATTGGAGAAAAAAGAATTAAGTTTGTGGAGACAGGGAAAGACTATAACCTTGAGCCTCATCAAGGAAGAGTTCAAATCGAATACAGACGCTTCTTTTTTAGGGTTTGCACGCAAAGAAATTATTTCTTCCCAGTTAAAAGACAGTACCAAGCGCAATCATTTGACAACAATAACCCTTTTACAATCGTTCAAGCCGACAATTGAGTTTGAAGACTTGACCTATAATTTCGTTACAGATTTTGAAAAATTCCTTTATGAATCCGGATATCAAACAAACACAATAGCCAAACACATGAAACATTTGAAATCTTTTGTTAATGCCGCAATTAATAAAGGATATATTGATCCTAACAATTATGCCTTCAGAAGATATAAAATCAAAATGAAAGAAGGAAAACATGTTTTTTTATTGCCGGAAGAAATGAAAAAATTAGAGGAAATCTCTCTGACAGGAAGAAACAGGGGGTTGGAACATACACTTGATGCTTTTTTATTTTGCTGTTATACAGGATTACGTTATTCTGACTTTGTGAGTCTGAAAGAAAAGAATGTCGTGAAAATGGGCGGAAAATTGTGGCTGATTTTTGACTCTGTCAAAACCGGTGCGGAAGTAAAATTGCCTTTAAGCCTGTTGTTTGAAGGTAAGGCACTAACCCTGTTGCAGAAATACCGAGGGAAATGGAGTTCGTTTTTTTCAATAAAGAATAATTCAAGCGTAAATAAAGAACTGATACGAATAGGCAAATTGGCCAGAATAAACAAACACTTTTCATTCCATTCTGCCCGCCACACCAATGCGACTTTATTGATATACAAAGGCGCCAATATAACAACTGTGCAAAAGCTGTTAGGACATAAAAATCTTGCTACGACACAGATATATGGAGAGGTGATGGGAAGTACAATCGTACGGGATTTGAAAAAATGCCAAAAGAAATAGCGCATCATCTCCTTGATAAAGTTTATTGCCTTGTAAGCACAGCGTTTCTTCGCCGTGGTTGCCGGGCAATAAACTGAAGGAAATAAAACACAACAAAAATCCCCTCCTTGCACAACCAGGTAGAAAATCAGTACCAAGGGCCACTGCATTTTTTTGAATTGTCAAAGAATCCAAAACCGCCAACCGACAACTGGATTTCAGATCCCGTCATTATAAATTCCGGTAACAAAGAGGAAAAATCCATGAATGCGATATCTATTAAAGAAAGGTTACGACAGGTGAAAATTTAATCAAGATGAAGGGCCGGGATGGTAGAATAATGGTATAAATAATTTCCAAAATCATTATAATACGGTTTTAAGCAGTGGGGGAATCAATTAGGTGCAAATTTTATCATATTGATAATGAACGAAATAGACAATACATTAGTTCCGCAAAGACTTTGGTGGTTTCGTTTATTGGTATGGCGACCCAGGAAGTGGGTATAAAATCCAATTTACAGATAATCTTAAAGTCTGATACAGAAGTACTTGACGAAGTGATGGTTGTAGCATACGGTACTGCGAAAAAATCATCTTTTACAGGTTCGGCGGCAGTTGTCGATAGTAAAAAAATAGAGAAAAGACAAGTGTCGAATATTACCAATGCATTGTCTGGTGCTGTAGCCGGAGTGCAGGTCATGTCTAGTAGTAATGGCGGACAACCGGGATCTACTGCAAAAATCCGGGTGCGCGGTACTGGTTCTATGGCCGCCGGAAATGCTCCGTTGTATGTAGTGGATGGGGTACCCTATGATGGAGATCTTTCTTCTATTAATACTTCCGATATTGAATCTACAACAGTCTTGAAAGATGCCGCATCCAATGCACTTTATGGTGCTCGTGGAGCCAATGGAGTTGTATTGATTACAACCAAAAAAGGATCGATGGGGAAGGCAGTGATAAACGTGGATGCAAAATGGGGATCCAATTCACGTGCTGTACCTAATTATGATGTCCTGACAAATCCGGCCACTTATTTGGAACAGGCTTATCTTTCTATGTATAATGGTCAGATATACAATGGAAAGACTCCTGCGGAAGCGAATGCTTTTGCCAATCAGTCACTGCCGACTAATAACAATGGTGGTGTAGGTTATCAAATTTATACAGTACCTCAAGGGGAGTCTATGATTGGAATGGACGGAAAACTGAATCCGAAAGCCACCTTGGGATATTCGGACGGTACATATTACTATCAGCCGGATAATTGGTATGATGAATTATTCAATAGTGGAAACTTACGTCAAGAATATAATCTTAATATATCTGGTGCTACTGACAAATTAAATTATTACATGTCCGCTGGTTATCTGGATGATAGCGGATTGATCGCCGGATCCGGATTTACCCGTTATTCAGCTCGTGTGAAGGCCGATTATCAAGCCAAAAGTTGGTTGAAGGTGGGAGCGAACATGTCATACACAAATTATGATATGCAATCTCCGGCCAGTCAGGACAGTTATGCAGGAACTTCTTCTGCCAATCTTTTCTATGTGGCTAATTACATCGCTCCAATCTATCCCATGTACGCTCGCAATGCCGACAAGTCAATTATGGTGGACAGCAACGGATTTACAGTATATGACTTTGGAGACAGAAGCGTGGGAGGAAATTATAAACGTACGTTTATGAGTGGTTCCAATCCTGCTGCCATGATGGAACTGGACAAACGTCAATACCTGGCAGATGTGTTCAGTGGACGTTGGTATGCCGCTGTTAATATCTGGGACGGATTGAAATTTACATATAATATAGGTGTTGATCTGGATAATACTCGCTACAGCCGCTTGTATAACGCCTACTATGGACAATATTCAAAAGTGGGTGGTATCGTTTATGCCGGCTCGACTCGTACCTCAGGTATCAACCAGCAGGAATTACTGTCTTACACTAAAGAATTTGGCAAGCATAACATTGACGTTCTGGTAGGACATGAAAATTATACTTATGAGTATAAATACTTAAACGGAAGCAAAGAAAAATTATTCAACCCGAATATTGTTGAAATAGACAATGCAATAAAAAATCCTTCTATTAGTTCTTTTACTGATAATTATTCTACAGAAGGATGGTTGGCACGTGCACAATACGATTATGACGGCAGATACATTTTTAGTGCCTCTTATCGTCGCGATGCTTCTTCCCGATTCGCTAAAGATAATCGCTGGGGTAACTTCGGATCTGTTGGTGGAGCATGGGTATTGACTAAAGAAGCATTTATGGAAAATCAGAAATGGGCTGATTTCATTAAATTTAAAGTCAGCTACGGTATTCAAGGTAATGATGATTTGCTTTTCAATGATGTATATGGCAGCAAGAACTATTATCCATACCAGGATCAATATAATGTGGTAGAGAATAATGGAGATTTTGCGGTAAATATGTCCTATAAAGGAAATCCGGATATTACATGGGAAACTTCATATTCTTTTAATGCCGGTTTTGATTTTAACTTGTTTAAGGGTTTGCTGAATGGTAGTATAGAATATTTCAGTCGTAAAACAACGGATATGTTGTATTACATGCCAGTTTCTCCTTCCAATGGCTATGCGGTATATCCGAAGAATGTGGGTTCTATCCGTAATAGCGGAATTGAAATAGACTTGAATTCAGACATCATCAAGACTAAAAACGTGCAATGGAATGTATTTTTGAATGCGACTTCGGTTAAAAACAAGATCTTAGAACTTGCTCCGGAACTGAATGGAGAGCTGATATCCGGCTCTACTATCTATAAAGAGGGAAAATCCATGTATCAACGTTACTATCGCAAGTATGCAGGAGTAAATGATGAAGGTGTGGCATTGTATTATATGGATGTGAAAGATGAAAAAGGTAATGTTACAGGACGGGAAACCACTACCGAATGGAATAAAGCAACCCGATATGAGACAGGTGACTTGTTGCCGGATGTGTATGGTGGCTTCGGTACGACTGTTTCGGCATACGGTTTTGATTTTTCTATTTCTTGTGCTTATCAGTTGGGCGGTAAATTGTTTGATAGCGGTTACCAGTCATTGATGCACAACGGAAGTGCGGCTTCTGCCGGTCAGAACTGGCACAAAGATATCTTGAACTCATGGTCGGAGAGCAATAAAGGTAGCAATATACCCCGTTTGAATGGAAATGATACTTATGCTAACTCTGCTTCAGACAGATTCTTGATCAGTTCGAATTATCTGGATCTTACTAATATTACATTGGGTTATACATTCCCCAAGGCGTGGGTGACCAAATTACAGTTGTCTAATTTGCGCATTTATTTTGCAGCCGACAATGTGGCTCTGCTGTCAAAACGTAAAGGACTTGACCCTCGTCAGTCATATACCAGCGCTAATGCTATGACTTATTCACCTGTACGAACATTGTCTGGTGGTATTAAATTAACATTTTAATTAAAAGTTAGAAATATGAAACTATATAAATATTTATATCTCCTTCCATCTTTTGCATTTATGGTAACATCCTGCGATCTGGATGAAATACCTGAAGGAGGCACGATCACCTCTGATCAAAAAGATGAAATACAGTCAAAAGACCCTTCGAAGCTGAAAGCGGATGTAATAGGATTGTCCTCAAACCTGATTAAATATAATTCTATCGGAGAATGGTATGGTGGTACGGCTCACTTCGATTTTGGTTTTGCGTCAGCCTGCATGATGTATGATACGAGCGGAATGGATATGCCTTCTGAAGATACGGGTTATAACTGGTACCGTTCTCAGCTGCGCATGACTGACAGAACGGAAACAGGTACCAATACTTATTACTTCTGGAATTTGTTCTACAGTGAGATAAAAATGGCGAATGACATTCTAAAAGTAGCAACAGCTGATGTAGAGGATAAGGCTTTGAAGCAATACCGTGGACAAGCCTTGGCTACTCGTGCCTGGAGTTATTTAAATTTGGTGCAAATTTATCAGTTTACTTATAAAGGACACGAGAATGCTCCGGCTGTGCCTATTGTAACAGAAGAAACGACTGGTGAACAGGCTGCCAGCAATCCGCGCGCTACGGTTGCTGCCGTATATGATCTGATCATGAAAGATCTGACAGACGCAATAGGGTTACTGACTGCTGACCGCGATTCAAAAGACCAGGTAAATATAAATGTGGCATACGGTTTGCGAGCACGCGCCAATTTGTTGATGCAAAATTGGCAGGATGCTGCTACGGATGCTGAAAAAGCAATGGAAGGTTATACCCCTTATAGCAGAAATGATGTATCCAAGCCTTCTTTTAATGACAGCAATGCGTCTTCATGGATTTGGGGAAATGTGGTTACAGAAACCAATGACATCGTTCAAAGTGGTATCTTGAATTTTCCTTCACACATGTGTTCTTTTACCGGAAATGGTTACGCTCCGGGTTATGCGGGCCGTTATATCAACAGCAAGTTGTATAGTCAGATACCCGATACGGACGTCCGCAAAGGATGGTGGGCGCTAGGAGATCCTGTATATGATGAAAACAATAAGCTGTTGGGATATGACTTTACAGGAAAATGCCCTAATGTAGATTGGACCTGGAAGTATAATTATCAAGGTGTTGACTATAACATTGCTGACTGGCTGGGATGGCAGGCTCCTTATTTGAATGTTAAATTTGGTCCCTATCAAAATGTCTACAATAATGCTACCAATGCTTGTGACTTCCCGATGATGCGTGCGGAAGAAATGATTTTGATTAAGGCTGAGGCGCAGGCCATGGCGGGGAATGTGTCCGGAGCTAAATCGACATTGGAGAATTTTGTGAAGAACTATCGTGATCCTTCTTATGTTTGCTCTGCATCTTCGGCAGAGGCTTTACAAGATGAGATCTGGTTTCAACGTCGTGTCGAATTGTGGGGAGAAGGATTTTCTTTCTTTGATATGATGCGTTTGAAGAAACCTATGGACAGAACAGGGGCGAATTATGCATCAAATGTGGCATTTAATCTGCCTGCAGAATCGCAGATATTCTTGTGGCTGATTCCGGAAGATGAAATCAATAATAATAGTGGAATATCTAAAGACGACAACAATCCGGTTGTCAGTGTTCCGACAGCATAATGAGTTAAACATTAATCTGTAATAGAAAGAGTCCGGTATTTAACCGGGCTCTTTCCTTTTAACGGAGATTTTACTTTGATATTGTTATCGTATTCAATATAATGTTCGGGGGGGCTTTACAGCCGTTTCAGCCAGCGTTCAAAAAAACGGTCATAAACACTATATACACCTAACTCAGCAGTGACAAAATCTTTTTCCAGTAACCCTTTCAGTGCTCCTTGCACACTGCTTGCCGTCAGTTTGTAAGTATGGAGAAATCTGGAAGAGGTGACTTCTTTTATCTTGCCTTCCTTGCAGATGGCCATCAGCACCTCCTTTTGCTTTGGTGGAAGTTGATAGAGTAAAGAAGAATAGGTAAAATCCATTTGTGACAAAATCTCATCCAATGCCAATTGGATCTTTCCAACCGTACAGGTCTCTTTTTCCATGGTATCCGCATAGAGGAAATTCATGACAAACTGGATATACCAAGTGGTACCGTCAAACAGCCGGTATACTTCTTCAATAGTATCTTTATTGATTTTCTTTCCATTCTCTATAAAATGCCGTTCAATGAAAGCAGCATAGTTTTCGAATCCTATGGGCTTTAAATCCAAAATGGTAGTACTTTGATAGAAAGGGCGTGAAGGACTGGTGAATATTTCTCCCATCATGTGCCGCTGAGAACCTGAATAGATGAAACAGGCATTGGTGCAATGCTGTATATAAGTCCTTAGCGTGGCTTCTATATTTTTCTCGGGATATTTGGCTATCACCTGGAATTCATCTATGGCGATCAGGCAAATTCTGTCTGCCTTCTTCAAGTAACTGAAAATCTCGTCCAATGTTACTGAAGGACTCTTTATGTCTCCCATTTCCAGGTTCCAACTGGGATTGCCCGTCTCATCAAAGGTTATTCCGGTACGAAGGGAAGATAAAGTGGATAAAAATGTTTCCCATATTTTCTTCCCTTGAGGTTTCAGTCCTTGCAATATACTCTTACCGAATTCAAAGACAAATTCTTGCAGATTCTTGGTAGCGTAAATATCTATCAGGAAAGTGTAATAGTTGTTTTTTACTTCCGGCTGGTGGAAACAATGGTCTATCAGCCCTGTCTTTCCCAAACGCCGGGGAGAAATGAGAGCTACATTGTTTCCGTTGGTGATCTGCTTTGTCAGAAAACGCGTTTCTTCTATCCGGTCACAGAAATACTTCTCCGAACGGTAACCGCTTGTTATAAAAGGATTCATTTTTACCATAGCCGCATACTTTTCCACAAAAGTAATTATAATCTTATTATAATGCAATTATTATAATATGTTTTGATTTTGTTAATAAGACAGGTGTTCAATCATTTCTGACAAGAAGGTAATTTGACTCAAAATACGTCTATAAGAGCGACATGCTTTCTGTTAGTATATAAGTGAGAATTTAGTAGAAATATAGTAGAATGGAGAGGAAAATAAAAAGGGAAGAAGCTATCTGGAAGCATTGTCTGTTCCTTTTTGACAAGTGAAGGTTCGTTTGTAAAGTATTAATTATTAAATTGTTAGATTTTAATTTTAGTTCCGCAAAGACTTTGGTGATTTCATTTATCGGAATGACAAGCCAAGAGGTGGGCATTAAAGCGAATGTGAGCGTGGTGTTGAAGTCTGACACAGAAATACTTGATGAAGTAGTGGTGACTGCATACGGAACATCTAAAAAAGGAACTTTTACCGGTTCGGCAGGTGTGATGAAAGCCGATAAAATAGAGCAACGTCAGGTATCTAATGTATCTCAAGCTTTGTCTGGTGCTGTTGCCGGTGTACAGGTGCAAAGTTCTAATGGGCAGCCGGGTACATCTGCAACGGTTCGTATCCGTGGTATCGGTTCTATCAACGCAGGCACAGATCCCTTGTACGTAGTGGACGGTATACCTTTTGACGGAGACCTCTCTTCTATCAATACAGCTGATATTGAGTCTATTACTGTACTGAAAGATGCGGCTTCTACCGCCCTTTATGGTGCGCGTGGTGCCAATGGTATCATTATGGTAACTACCAAAAAAGGTAAGATGGGTAAGGCAACGGTTAATTTTGACGCAAAATGGGGCTCAAACAGCCGTGCCGTTAAAAACTATGATGTATTAGAAAGCGCGCAAGAGTATCTGGAAAGAGAATATAGCGCTATTTATAACACGGGTTTGTATAATTTGAATTATGATGCGGCAAAGGCTAATGCGTATGCCAACAGTGCCATTACTACCAAAACAAATGGTGGTAACGGATATCAGATTTACACATTGCCCGAAGGTCAGTCTCTGATTGGGATGGATGGCAGACTGAACCCGAATGCAACATTGGGCTACAATGATGGAAAACACTATTTTACACCTGACAACTGGTCGGATATTATGTTCAATCCTACCTTGCGTCAGGAATATAACTTGTCTGTTTCGGGAAGTACAGACCGCAATAACTTTTATGTGTCACTGGGCTATCTGGACGATGGCGGACTGGTTTCCGGTTCAGGATTTGAACGTACTTCCGGACGTGTGAGAGATGATTATCAAGTGAATAAATGGTTGAAAGTGGGAGTGAACGCAAGCTTCAACTATTCTAAAAGTTTCTATCCGGGTGATCAGACTGCCAGTGCTTCATCTGGTAATGCTTTTATGATGGCAAACTGGATCGCTCCTGTTTATCCGATGTATGTACGTGACGCTCAAGGGAATATAATGACAAACAAAGGTCGGCAGGTGTTTGACTACGGTACAGTGAAAGATGCGGGCCGTGACCGTTCGTTCATGTCTATTTCCAATCCGGCCGGACAGTTGGCTTATGATAAGACTGAATACTTGATGGATATTTTGAATGCCAACTGGTATGCCGAAATCACTCCGCTGGCAGGTTTGACCCTGGCCGCTCGTTATGGTTTCTCCATTGACAACACGCGTTATCACGCTTTGCAGAATGCTTATATGGGCCAGTTTGCTTCCATGGGTGGAGCGGTCACTCAAAGACAGGAACGCACTTCCGGATTCAACCAGCAGTATTCGGCAAATTATCAGTTCACATTGAAAGAACATCATCATTTTGACTTGTCTGCCATCTATGACGGATATACTTATAAATATGAACGTGTAAGCGCATCGGGTAGTTACTTGTATAATCCAGAGGATTTCTTTGTCGATAATGCGGCCAAACAGAAAAATGGTGGCGGTTATGGTCACGAGCGTGCCAGCATCGGCTATATTGGACGTGTGAACTATAGCTATGACGACAAGTATATTGCCAATGTCTCCTTCCGTCGTGACGGCTCTTCACGTTTTGCTCCCGAAAACAGATGGGGTAACTTCTGGTCGGCCAGTGCTGCCTGGATGTTGACCAAGGAGGAATTCATGAATAAATTCGAATGGGTGAATATGTTGAAACTGAAAGCTTCTTTCGGCCAGCAGGGTAATGACGCCATCGGCAATAACTACGCTTGGCAAGACCAGTTTACAATTACCGGTTCTGATTCCGGATGGGCTGACGGTACATTGTACTATAAAGGTAATCCCGATTTGTCTTGGGAAACTTCCACCTCTTATAATATCGGTGTGGATTTTGCCTTGTTCGGCAATAGTCTGAGTGGTACCATTGAATACTTTGGACGTAAATCCAGCGATATGCTTTATTACAAGCCGGTAGCCGGCAGTATGGGATATACTCAAATCCCGATGAACATCGGCTCAATGACTAACTCGGGTATCGAGATTGATTTGAACTATGATATCATCAACCGTAAGAATATCACATGGAATGTGAATCTGAACGCTACTTCTGTAAAGAATAAGATTAACGAGTTGCATCCCGACCTGAACGGCCGCTTGATTGACGGCACTCGTATTTATGAAGAAGGAGAGTCTATGTATCGTTTGTACTTGCCGGAATGGGCGGGTGTCAATCCTGAAAACGGTGTCGCTCAATACTGGGCGAAAGATGAGGACGGAAACCGTATCAAGACAGAAGACTTGAACATCGCCAACAAATACAAAGTGACTACAGGCGATTTGCTGCCTGATGTATATGGAGGTTTGGGTACCAGTGTAAATGCATTTGGCTTTGACGCCTCTATCCAGCTGGCTTATCAGTTGGGCGGTGAGATCAGAGACTATGGATATCAGATGTTGATGCACAATGGATATACAAGCAGCGCCGGACGAAACTGGCACACTGATATCCGTGACGCATGGACTCCTGAAAACCGCAATACGGATGTTCCTCGTATGAGTGCGTCGGATAAATACGCCAACAGTACTTCTACCCGTTTTATGGTAAGTTCTGACTATCTGGCTATCAATAACATTACAGTGGGTTATACTCTGCCCAGACATATTGTAAACAAAATGGGATTGAGCAAGGTGCGCGTTTACTTCAGCGGAGACAACCTGGGTATGCTGACAGCCCGTAAGGGACTTGACCCCCGCCAAGGCTTCACTTCTGCCTCAACTGCCACTTATACTGCTATCCGTACCCTTTCGGGAGGTATCAGCTTAAGCTTTTAATTAATTGTAAAATAGAAAAAAGATGAAAACAAAATACTTATTTACATTGGCTCTTGCCTCTTCATTGGCTTTTGCCGGCTGTGAAGACTTGGATACCATGCCGTCAGGCGGTACTGTTACTTCAGGACAAAAAGAAGAAGTGGCCGAATCACTTCCTGAAAGAGCGGAAGCGGGTGTGACTGCCATTTTTGCGCAATTCAGTGTATATGCTCCTAACTATACGACATTTGGTGATGTGTTGCGTCATAATGACCTTGGATATCCCACGGTTATGATGCTGACTGATGCTAACGGGCAAGATGTGGTTATGGAAGATAACGGGTATAACTGGGCAGGAAGCAGCATGGATTTTTCCGACCGTACCTACACCAGTTATGAGGCGCAGATGGTATGGAATGATATGTACCAGATTATTTTCAATGCCAACAATGTCATTGCCACCATCAGTGCGGATACCGATGAGGCGCAAGCCCAGTATTTCCTGGCTCAGGGACTGGCGGGACGTGCCTTTAGCTATTTGACACTTGCCCAATTGTACCAGTTCAATTATAAAGGACATGAATCAGCACTTTGTGTGCCGATCATTACCAATGAAAACTCCAATGACGCTGTTCTGAATGGCGCTCCCCGTGCTACTGTGGAGGCGGTTTACCAGCAGATTAATAATGACTTGACAAAAGCCATTGAACTACTTGAGAAATCCGGTGTCCAAAAGAGCCGCCGTTACATCAACCTGGGTACAGCCTACGGACTGCGTGCGCGTATGAATCTGGCTATGCACAATTATGCGGAAGCCGCTGCCGATGCGACCAAAGCCATTCAGGCTACCGATGCTGTGCCTGCTGCACTGGACAAGGTAGGACGTCCCGCTTTCTGGTCATTGAATGAGGCAAACTGGATGTGGGGTATTGAGATAGCTGAAACAGACGATGTGGTAAGCTCAGGTATCATCAACTGGATCTCTCACAACGGTACATTTAATTATGGATATTGCTGGTACAGTGGCGGACATCAAATCAATAAGAAGTTGTACAAAACGATTCCTGATTCGGATGCGCGCAAGGCATGGTGGTCAAACGAAAAAGGAGATAATCCGGCACTGACTCCGGCATACCAGAAATTCTTGAAGGATTATAAGTATGTTCCTCTGACAAGTTGTAAATTCTCTCCTTACGGCGGATATAGTGATGCCAATTTAGGAAGCGACAACAATGCAAACGACGTCATATTGATGCGTGTGGAGGAAATGTATTTGATCAAGGCCGAAGGTGAAGCGATGGCTACCGGAAACACAGCCGCTCTGGAAAACTTCATCCGGACATACCGCGACCCTGAATATAAAGTTCCTGCTACTGACATTCAAGAGGAAATCTTGAGACAGAGAAGAATCGAGTTCTGGGGGGAAGGCTTGATATGGTTTGACTTCATGCGTCTGAACAAGGGAATTGACCGCCGTGGCGCCGGTTATCCCAATGAGACTATGATCTTTAATATCCCTGCGGGAGATAATCTGCTTTTGTGGCGTATCCCTGAAGCTGAAATTCAGGCAAATCCTGCTTTGGATGAAGACGATAATAATCCGGTTGCTCCGACTCCGAGTCCGGTGGAAGACATTGATTAATCTTTCCGGGCTTTCTATGTCACCGTATGTATTGTATGACATGAATCGAGGCATTGGAAAGCTTGTCATGTGATTGTGAATAAAAAAGAGAGGATGACGTTCAACGTTCATCCTCTTTTTTTGTTATATTTGTCGCGAACTTATTTAGATTGATAGATAAATGAAAGAATTTGTAATTTCTGAAGCACAGGTTGAAACTGCCATCTTAGTTGGTTTGATTACTCAGACACAAGACGAGCGTAAGACCAAGGAGTATTTGGATGAGTTGGAGTTCTTGGCCGAAACGGCCGGGGCGACAGTGGTGAAAAGGTTTACTCAAAAACTGCCTGCTGCCCATTCCGTGACTTATGTCGGCAAGGGAAAATTGGAAGAAATCAAGGAATATATTCATCAGGAAGAGGAAAATGAGCGTGAAGTCGGAATGGTGATTTTTGATGATGAACTTTCTGCCAAGCAGATACGTAATATAGAAGCTGAACTGAAAGTGAAGATTTTGGACCGTACTTCGCTGATTCTGGATATTTTTGCCATGCGGGCTCAAACTGCAAATGCTAAAACACAAGTGGAACTGGCCCAATATAAGTATATGCTGCCTCGTCTGCAACGTTTGTGGACTCACTTGGAGCGTCAGGGAGGTGGATCCGGTGCTGGTGGAGGTAAAGGCTCTGTGGGATTACGTGGCCCGGGTGAAACTCAGTTGGAAATGGACCGTCGTATCATTTTGAATCGTATGTCATTGTTGAAAGAACGGTTGGTTGAAATTGATAAACAGAAGTCCACTCAACGTAAAAACCGTGGGCGTATGATACGTGTAGCTTTGGTAGGGTATACCAATGTGGGAAAATCTACTTTAATGAATTTGCTTTCAAAAAGCGAGGTCTTTGCTGAAAATAAACTTTTTGCAACATTGGACACCACAGTACGCAAAGTGATTATTGAGAATCTGCCATTTCTGCTTACAGATACCGTAGGATTTATCCGTAAATTACCAACGGATTTGGTTGATTCCTTTAAATCAACCTTGGACGAAGTGCGTGAAGCTGATCTGCTGATTCATGTGGTGGATATTTCTCATCCGGATTTTGAGGAACAAATTTCTGTGGTTGATAAAACGATTGCTGATTTGGGGGCAGGTGGAAAGCCTACCATGATTGTTTTTAACAAGATAGATGCTTATACCTATATAGAGAAAGCAGAGGATGATTTGACTCCTAAAACCAGGGAGAATATTACATTGGAAGAACTGATGAAGACATGGATGGCAAAATTGAATGATAATTGTATCTTCATTTCTGCCAGAGAGAAAATAAATATGGATGAATTGAAGACTATTATATATAATAAGGTGCGCGAGCTACACGTACAGAAGTATCCTTATAACGATTTTCTTTATCAAACCTATGATGAAGAATAAATACATATAGAAGATGAAAACTTATCGTTCGCTTACACAAG
>OGUO01001780.1_pt1 | contig 13833 bp, 7 predicted proteins | sample 1553641 | NCBI WGS metagenome assembly OGUO01 (sample SAMEA2579980, study PRJEB22360) | human gut metagenome | biome: human gut; feature: human-associated habitat; material: faeces | place: Denmark | collected 2008/2010 | reverse complement strand
GAGATTGCACCCCAAGGGCACTTCCTCGCGCTTCGCGCTCAGGGCGCCACGTCGGGCTTTCGCCCTCCCCGCAATGACAAACTTGGGGGCCATTGCCTTTTTAACATTGGCCCGCACTTCCCGCCGGTGCGCCGCCGGGAGGGGACAGCCCGGCCCCTACAACGTGCCGTCGATGGCCCCTCAAAATGCAAAAAACCGGGGATGCCGGAAAATCCGGCATCCCCGATCGGGTCTCTTACATATCGAACGGTTCCATGGAGAGGACGGGGTGGCCGACCTCGGTCAGGTAGTTCAGCAGCTCCTCGGGGTCCTCGGTGCAGATGGTCTCGTCGGCGATCATGTCGGTGAAGTTGTCGATGCCGTAGAGTTCCTTCGCGGTCTTGTTCAGGCGCTCGCCGACGTCGTCCTTCAGTTCCTTCGGCATCCAGACGATGCGCTCGATGCCGCCCTCGGCGTGGATGAACTTCTTGGAGGAGATGAAGTGACGGCCATGGCCCATATAGCCCGGCGTCTGCACGCCGCCGCCGGTGCAGGAGGCCAGCTCGCCGAACGTCATGCCGACGGGGGTCATGCCCTTATACTCGCGGTTGACGACGATGAAGCCGTTGGACATCGGCTCAATGCCGGAGATGCACTCGAAGCAGCCGCAGGAGGTCATCGGGTCTTCCATGATGGAGTACAGCGTGACTTCTTCGACCGCGCCGTGCGTCGCGTCCTTGATGGCGTCGTTGACGGTGGTGTAGCGGCCGGTGCGCTCGTCGAGGCAGCCTTCCTTCATGATGGGCTGGGACGGGCCGTTCGGGTTGAGCTCATACGTCGCCTTCGCGTCCAGCCAGGAAACGGCGCCGCACAGGCCGAGACGCTCCGGGGTGACGACGCAGCAGTGCGCCGGGGCGAAGCTCTGGCAGAGGATGCAGGTGTAGAAGCGGTCGACGGACTCATCCGTCATGGACAGCAGGCGGTCGTCGCGCTCGTTGTAGCGCGGCATGGCGACCTCGTCGCGGAACTTCTCGGCAGCGGCCTCGTCCGTGATGAGCGTGACCTGGCACTTATCGACGACGGCGTCGAATTCGTCCATGATCATATGGTACAGGACCTCGCCGAAGTGCTTCAGGCGCAGACCCTTGGCGAAGGCGTCGTTCGAAACGCGCACGCGGACCTGATTGCGCTGGCCGGTGTGCATGACGCCCTCCATGTAGTTGAACCAGGCGTGGATCTTGCGCTCGATGACGGACTCGAAATCGGCCTGCATCTTCGCGCCCGCGACCTCGATGAACGTGCACAGGGCGTAGTTCTTCTCGCCGCCGTCCATATCGTCGCCGAGGATGGTGATCTTGTGGTCCTCGATCTCGGACGGATCGCGCATGAGCACGAGCTCGGCCGTGGCGTTCTTGCCAGACCAGTATTCGGTGTGCATGTCGGCCTTGCGGATGATCTCGCCCTCAAAGGCGGCCGCGAAGGCGACGGGGATGGGCAGCTCCTTCGTCTTGATCTTGATGTTGCGCAGCTCGAGGGAGTGCTTGACGGTCAGGCTGTGATCCAGCACGGATTCCAGCGCGCCGGGGACCTGATTCTCGCCGAGGTCGATGTCGACGACGACCGGGAAGCCCAGGGCGATGGCGCCTGCGCCCGCGGAGACGACGACATTGTCGATCGCGCCGAACGTATTGACGAACGCGGGGACGCGCTCCTTCGTGTACTTCAGCAGGCCGGGCAGGTCGCCGGGCTGGACATTGCCGAAGATCAGGGCCGCGCGGATGGCGACGGTCACAACATGGATGACAGCCGTCACGTCGTGGCCAAGCGGAATGACGCGAAGCTCAAGGCCCATCTTCACACCGGCGTCTGCGCACTGCTCGATCACATCGCCGATCAGGAAGGTCATAATGCCCTTCGACTGGTAGTCCTTGACGACCTTTGCCGCATCCTCGCCGTTTTCGGCCTTGCCGAGCACGACGGCCACGCCGGGGATGTCGCCCGTGACCAGCGGCACGCCGAGGTTACGAATGACGGCGTCAGACAGGTGGCCGTAGCAGGGCAGCTCATAGGGCGCTGCGCCGTTGAGGTACTTCAGGACCTCGATGAACTCGGCGCACAGTGCGGTGGCTACGCCGGACATGAAGGCGTCGTTCAGGCGGGGATTGCGGGTCATGAGCGTCTTGACGACGCCGAGAGCCTGCTTCAGCTCGCCGAGGGTGCCGACCTTCGAGCCGGTGACGGCGTAGTAGCAGGGCAGGGAGTAGGCAGTGTCGGGGAAGGACACGGCCTGGCCTTCGCCGTACTGGGCGATGGCATTGTCAATGGCGGCCTCGGTCAGGCCGTAAACGGCATCGTTGCCGCCGAATACACGTTCAAATAAAGTCACTGGGATTTTCCTCCTATTTTTCATCCCGATCCAGGATGGCCTTGATGTTCCGAATCTCTTCCATAGCCGTGCGGCTGAAATCGTACGGGGACTTTCCGTTGCGGTCAGCGTCCATGATCTCCGGATTGTAGTGGATGCAGCCGAGGAAGTCCTCTGCGGGGATGACGCTGCGGACATACGCCTCGTCGCGCTCGTCGCGCACCTTGTTGGCCACGACGCGCACGCGCTTCACGCCGAGATCGGCGGCAAGACGCTTGACGTTTCCGTAGGTCTGGACGCTGCGTGCGCCCGGCTCCACCACAACGAGGAACTGGTCCATGTTGGCTGCCGTGCCGCGGCCAAGGTGCTCCAGCCCTGCCTCCATATCCATGATCACAACGTCGTCCTTGCGGTAGGTCAGCGCGCTGAGCAGGGCCTTGAGCATCACATGCTCCGGGCACACACCGCCGGTGTCGACCGTGCCCATGACGAGCAGCTTCACGCCGTTGACCTCGTGGGCGTATTTTTCGGGGATATCGGAAACGAAGGGGTTGAGCTTGAAGAATTTATTGGCCTCGTTCGCGCCGGTGCGCTCCTCGACGAGCGTGCGCATTTTGGAGATGGGGACGATGGAATCGACCTCCTCCTGGCTCATGCCAAGCGCAAGGCCCAGGTTGGCGTCCGGATCGACGTCCGCAGCCAGCACGGGGCGGCCCTCGTCGGCGTAAAGCCGCGCCAGCGTGGAGGCGAGCGTCGTTTTGCCGACGCCGCCCTTGCCGGTGATCGCGAGCTTCATACTCAGATGCCCAGCGCAGCGCGCTTCTGCTCGATGCGCTCGATCATGAGATCGCCGAGCTTCTCGATGTCAGTTTCCACGGTGTAGTTGGCCTCGACCCAATCCTTCACGCCGTGCTCGCCGGTCAGCAGCTCGCAGATCTCGCTGGAGCCCTTGACGTACGGGTCAACGCCGAGGAAGGTGTCAATGCCGGTGGCCACGACGTAGTTGCCGATGGAGACGGCCTTCTCGCTCATCCACTCCGGGGCGCAGCCCACGACGGGAAGCTGGGAGATGTTCAGGCCGGAATCCTTCGACAGCTCGGAGGCCAGGATCATCATACGGGAGATATCAACGCAGGAGCCCATGTGCAGCACGGGCGGGATGTTGGCCAGTTCGCACACGCGCTTCAGGCCGGCACCGCAGAGCTCCTTGGCGTGCACCGGGTCCATGAGGCCGGCCTTGGCGGCGGCCTGCGCGGAGCAGCCGGAGACGATGAGGATGATATCGTTGGCGATGAGCTTCTTCATGAGCTCGATGTGGGCATAGTCGGGGCGGACCTTCGGATTGTTGCAGCCGACCATGGCGACAGCGCCGCGGAGAACGCCGGAGGTGACGCACTCGAGCAGGGGCTTCGTGGTGCCGAAGGTGTCGACCTGGCTGTTGGCAACGCCGTCGAGGACCTTAACGATGGCTTCGAGGGAATAGCCGACGCGGGCGTGGGAGACCTGGTTCGGAATGTTGACCAGATCGGTCTTGCGGTTCGTGAAGTTCTCAACGGCCATCTTCACAATGGACTTGGCGTTCTCACCGGCGTTGTCGGCGGAGAAGCGGATGAACTCGGAGTCCGGCATGCGGGCGATGGGGGAGGTGGTGACGAACTTCGTATGGAAGCACTTCGAGAGCGGGCCGAGGGCCGGGAAGATGCACTGCACATCGACGACGATGGCTTCGCATGCGCCCGTAAGGACAACGTTCTCCTGCGTCAGGAAGTTGCCGGCCATCGGGATGCCGTGGCGCATGGCGACCTCGTTCGCGGTGCAGCAGACGCCGCAGATGTTGATGCCCTTCGCGCCGACGCTCTTGGCAAGCGCGATCATTTCGGGATCATTGGCATAGTAAACGATCATCTCGGACAGGGAGGGATCGTGGCCGTGGACGACGATGTTGACCATATCCTTCTCCATTACGCCGATGTTGGCCGTGGTGTCCACGGGCTTCGGCGTGCCAAACATGACGTCGGAGAACTCGGTGCCCATCATGGAGCCGCCCCAGCCGTCGGACAGGCCGCTGCGGAGGGCCTGACGGATCAGTGCCTCGGGCAGGGAGGAGCAGCCCATATGGGTCATGTGCAGAGCGGTCGCGACCTCGCGGTCAATGGCGCGCGGCTCGATCTCCGCCTTGTGCCACAGCTCCTGCGTGTGCTCCGGAGCGCGCTTCAGGAAGCGCTGCACGCCGAAGGGCTTGCCGTATTCCATCAGGCCGATCTCGGCCATCTCGTGCGCCAGCTCATAGATGTCCTTTCCTTCGGTCTCGACGCCCCACTCATGCGCGATGCGGATGAGCTTCTCGGGGTCCTTGACCTGATAGTTGCCGCCTTCCTTCGTCTGATGCAGGGTGTGCATGATCTCACGGCCATGATCAGAGTGGGTGGCAGAGCCGCCGGCGGTGAACTTCAGGAAGTTTCTGCCGACGATGCCGTGCACGTCGCAGCCGCAGATGCCGCGCGGAGCCTTTGGGGTGATACGGCAGGGGCCCATGGAGCAAATACGGCAGCAAGTACCGGCTTCGCCAAAGCCGCAGTGCGGCGTCTGGTTTTTCACACGCTGCTGCCAGGAATCCGCGCCAACCTTCTTGCCGGTTTCAAGCAAGGTGTTGGTCGCTTCTTCCATCTGTTCAATAGTGATTAAGCGATCCCAATCCATCGATGATGTCTCCTCCTAATTTTTATGTTCTAACGGCGTGCCCGGATTGCTGAGGCGCAAAACGGGCGCTGGGGAAAAACGGTCTGTCCGGGGAGAACAGGACCGAGCGAACAGGCAATGCCGGAAACCAGACGGCAGAGTCTGCCCATTACAGCTTAATCCTATTCTAACAAGTTGCACGAAGATTGTCAACCGAAGCAGTGCGGTTTTATCGATATTTTCTTAATGTATTATTTGGAAGCCTTTTTAAGAAAAATGATATAATACTCCCAGAAACTACCAAGGTGGAGTTAAGGGGGATTTATGTCAGATACAGTAGTAATAGAGGAAGAAAAAGATATAGAACATATAGCAGAAAGGAAAGTAGCCGTCATCAGGAAAAAAATGATGGCTGCTTTTTGTGTTATGTCAGGAATTGCCATACTTATAATTGTTGCTACGACTGGATTTTATGAATTAAAATTCAGGGCACTGGCAGCAGACTTGTATAACATAGATGAAAAATCAGGAGAATATCTGATAGATATGATATTTTATAACAGGTATTCGTTAAGTGATGTGTCAAAGTATAAGAACGTAGTTATGCAGTGCGGGTATACAGAAAATGGTTCATCATATATGTATTTTAGAAGTGGTCAGTGGATAATTGCAGTGACAGGAATAATTATAATTGCAGTTGTAATGACAGCATGTATAAGGATGATTGTAAAAATCGGACATAATGATATCTATTCATATGTTATTAATCTAGATACAGAGAACCAGCAATTAAAGAAAAAACAGAAAGCAGATGAAAGATTTCTTGTTGAGCGTAATGAGAAACTGCAGAATTTTACAGAGAATATTGCACATCAGATTAAGACACCTCTTACTGCACTCAGTCTTGCATTAGACAGATTAGAGGAGAGCGGTGAGAACAGGGAGCTTCTTGAAAGATGTTTTGAACAGATTGAAAGAATCCGGTCATTTATAAGTAAGCTGATGACAATAAGCAGAATGGAAGCAGGCAAGATAATCATGACAGAGCAGGACATTAATGTGAACAGCATGCTTTGTGATGTTGTGAACCAGCTTCCTAAGAATGACTGCAATATAACGGTGGAATGTGATGACAAAGACTATTGCATCAATGCTGATGAAGAATGGATAAGAGAAGCATTTATCAATATAATACAGAACAGCAGCGAGCTGTGCGAGACGGTTAAAGTTAAGGCTGTATGCCGAGATGACAAATGTATAGTCAATATTAAGGATAATGGAAGCGGATTTGAGGAGGATAGGATACCGTATGTATTTGACAGGTTCGAGACAACAGGAAGTGCTGCTGCAGGACATGCAGGTATAGGACTTAACCTGTCGCGGCTTATTATTGAAGCACATCATGGAACCGTAGATGTGCGTAATAACGAGGACGGCAAAGGTGCTGTCATAAGGGTACAGATACCAAGATATGTTCTTAAGAGAAAGGCTGAATTGTAAGATATGTGTAAGGTTAGTGCATTACAATATAGAAAATGTACTGTCTGGGAGGGAATATGACCAAGATACTTATATTGGAAGATGATGATTTTATAAGGCAGCAGCTTGCAGGAATATTACAGGAAAAAGGATATTTAGTTGTGGAAGCGGCAAGCGTAGGACAGTTTAATAATATATATGAACAGGAAGAAGCTGTAATAGATGTATTCTTGTTAGATGTATATCTGCCTGATGGCAATGGATTTGATGTGTGCAGGAAGATAAGAGAACACGGAAGCCAGATAATAATATTTTTAACATCGTGTGATGATGAAGACAGTATTATTAAAGGACTTGACTGCGGCGGTGATGACTATGTTGTGAAGCCGTTCAGGGTTGCGGAGCTTGTATCAAGAATAATGGCTAATGTTAGAAGAATATCAGGTGGCACAGACATTTATAAAGATGGAACTCTTACAGTAGACTTTAAGAATAAGTCAATTATTCATGCAGATAAACAGATATGTGTGTCGCCGACAGAATTTCATGTGTTAGAGATACTTATAAACAACAAGGGACTTATTGTAAGAAGAGATACATTTTTTCAGAAAATGTGGGACAGATACGGAACATTTGTGGAGGATAATACGCTGACAGTTACTGTGAGCAGGCTAAAGACAAAGCTTGGAAACCGTGAGGACGGCAGAGCTTATATAGAGACAATCCGCGGAATCGGCTACCGGTGGAAGATTAATTGAGTTGTAAGGTTTTTGTAAGGTTGGCATGATAAGGTATATACATAAATCTTACAGGGGGTACTTGAATGAATGTTTTAAAGATTACTTTCAAAAGTATAAGGAGACGGTTCTCGCAGATATGGAAGGCGGCGCTTACAACACTTGTGGCGGTGTTTTTTGTGACAGCGGTTCTTATATTTCAGGAGAATATGTACCAGTGGCAGATGTCATCCAATAAGTCAAGATTCGGAGACTGGTTCATATGTGAGAGAAGTAAGAAAGAAGCTAACGAAATATTAAGCACACATAATTATCTGTGTGAGCCGGTCAGCGCGAAAAGCAGTGTGGAGTTATATGACAGTGAATGGAATGAGACGAAGTTGCATATAGGAAGCATGACAGACGATTTCATTAAGCAGGGCAGATTAAAACTTGACGAAGGCCGTATGCCACAGAATAATGATGAGATTGCAATGGATTGGAATACATTGTTAAAGCTTGGATATGCAGGGGAGTTAGGACAGAAGATAACAATATATTATTATCGTGCAGATAATATTAATTATGAGTCAGATCAAAGAATCGAAACATATACATTAGTAGGAATATTTCAGAATTATACCAATATATGGCAGAACGGGAAAATGATTCCAGGAGCATTAGTTACAGATGAGAAGTTAAACGATTTTGATTATAAAATTGATAATCTGTATCTGTATGGATTCAAGGATTCGATAAGAACAAGTGAATATGCAAATGTTTATAAGAAGATAAAGGAAGACATAAGGTGCGAGACAGTATATAATGCGGCAGTATATGATTATTCACCATGGAAGTCAGCAACAGTTTACATGTATATGTATGTTGTAGTCATGGTTATTGGAATTCTCGCATTGTCATACCAGCTTATTGAATACAGGAATACAAGACGCAAGTCGTATAATATGTTCAGCCAGATGGGAATGACTAAAGCAGGCATCCGTAAAATGTATATAACAGAGAACGCATTTATACTGATTCCGGCAGGAATTATTGGCATTCTGCTTGCACTGGCAGTAGGACACTTTACAGGACAGGCACTTGAAGCCAAGTCTGGTTATGAATTCTACAGGGTGAATATGGAGGTTATTATTAAAAGTGCCAGTTCGGTGGTGATTGCAGTTATAGTTGAGGAACTTAGCGGAATAATATCCAACATACATTTCTATAGAAAGAAAGCAGTGTCCAAGAAATGGGTAAGCAGACCGGTACATATGCGTTATAAGAAAAGCCGTATGAACAGGCATAATCTTGTAAGGTCTGTAAGTTCAAGATTTATAAGAAAAGATGGGGCTTTGATGGCTGTCGGAATAAGGCTTTTTGCATTATGTATATGTGGAGTTATTATATTTTCTGCTTTGAAGATTCAAAATGCTTTTAAAGAATATAAGAGCAATGACAGTGTGCCGGATATATATGGATATATTGATGTTAATCAGGATAAAACGGCATTATTTATGAACTACTGGTATTATCTTAAGGACTATAATAATCTGCCGCTGAAGTCAATGAATTATACTGGTGAAATCACAAGCAGGAATGACATGAGTGAGTATGTCAGTAAGCAGAGAATACGATATAACATACATTTTGATAAGATAAAGGAATTAGTTGAAGCCGGAAATATGTGGGACTGGAATGATGCAATCAAGGTTAATGACAGTGACAGCATAGGAAGGTCACTTGGCTTTATTAATATGGGGCAGAGTAAATATTTAAAAGATCCTAATAATAATATTCTGGAAGGATTTTCTAAGGAATTTATTGACGAGCTGATGGAGATTAATGGAATAAATTCCGTGTCATATTCTGTATTTGAATCAGAAAGAAGCTGGTTCTGGGATTCACAGGATTATGAAAAGATGCAGACATTTACATTTCATCCTGAAAAAAGTTCATATCATAAAGAGCATCTTCCTGATTATGGAGACAGGTATTTGTTTTCTACAGAATATGCACAGCCAACCAAAGAACTATACAGCAAACTGGAGAAATATATAGATAAAGAGTATGTTGATTATGAAGCATTTAAGGAAGGAAAACAGGTGGTTTTATTCTTAAGAGATCTGCCAGAGGGTGGATATGATGACACTATTAATGCCGGAGATACACTTTATTATAATTATTACAGAGTAGATGAGAATACGTATGGTGATGAGAGTAATATAATTGATTCTTCATATTTTTCAATATTTCCTTATGATAAAGCATATAACAGGTATTTATTAGATTACAACAATACACATGATTTTAATCCTGATTATAAGCTTATGGAAAAGCTCGAAGCAGCTTATGATGCATGCGTTGCTCCACAGGTTGCTGCTGTTGTCAAAGTTACTGACGAGGTTATGGAGGATTTCAATGGAATAATTCCGACATTTGGTTATTATACCGCAATTGCAAGTATTAACATGGCACAGCAGGCGGTTGACAGACAGAAAGATATTATGGAGAGACTTATTGGAGAAGAGTTAAGCGGTGATATGGATTTTGAACTGTGTTACAACCAGATAAGCATAAAGTATGACCTGACATCAACATTTTCAGCAACCAATAATAAGATAGGTGTGTATTTCAACAATAACGATATCTCTTATAGCAGTAATGTTGATATCAAGAATACATACAGAACACAGCTTATCAACAGTATACTGCAGTATGGAATCACTATTATTGCAATGATAGTTATGCAGCTGTTAATTATGGCAATTGTTATAAGAAACCGTATTAACAGAAGAAAAGAAAAAATGATGCTTTTGCACAGTCTGGGAATGAGGCGTGGAAAGATTGTTTCAGTATGTATGCTTGAGGCATTTCGGGAATCGGTATGGTGCGTGATTACAATGCCATTGTTATTGTTAATGGAACTGCTGATGTTTACTGGATTTGTGAGGAAACTATAAAAATATGGATAGAAGGGATGGGTATATTATGAACGAGATTATGTTAAGAGCGGAGAACATTGAAAGAACTTATCATGCCGGAAGCGTTGATGTTCCGGCACTCAAGAACTGCACACTTGAGTTTGGACAGGGGGAATTTACAGCAATAATAGGAAAGAGTGGTTCAGGTAAATCAACACTTTTGAGGATTCTTGGAAGTGTTGACGAGCCGGATACCGGAAGTGTTATTATTGCCGGAAAGAAGATAACAGGAATGAAGGACAAGGAATTGTCAGAGTTCAGAAGAAGAAATATAGGATATATATATCAGGATTACAGCCTTTTTCCAGAATTCACAGCATATGAAAATGTTGTTATGCCGATTCTTATAGATGGCAAGAAGCCTGATGAGAATGAAGTTGATGATTTGTTAGAGGAATTGGGAATATCGCATTGTAAGAATAAGTTTCCATCGCAGATGTCAGGTGGTGAACAGCAGAGAGTTGCGATAGCAAGAGCGCTGATTACTCATCCGGCTGTAATCCTTGCTGATGAGCCGACTGGTAATCTTGACGCAGGAAGTGCGGGAACAGTTGCACAGATGTTATCCAAGGCAAGCCAGAAGCACAATCAGACGATAATTATGGTTACGCATGACAGACAGATGGCAGATTATGCGGATAAGATAATTACTATTGTAGATGGTGTGTGCCAGTAGCATAGAAGTACATACGAAAGGGGGATTGCGTATGTCGGTATTTGGGATTACTCTGTTGAGTATAAAAAGGCGTATGCCGCAGATTATCAAAGCAGCGTGTACTACGCTTGCAGCCGTGTTTTTTGTAACAGCGGTTCTTATATTTCAGGAGAATATGTACCAGTGGCAGATGTCGTCTAATAAATCAAGATTTGGGGACTGGTTTTTATGTGAAGTTACATCTAAAGAACCTAATAAGTCTTTAAGTGAACATGCATATCTTAATCCGCCTGTTAAGGCAGTTACATGTGTTGATATGTTCAATCAGGACTGGAAGATGACAGGGTACATACTAGGAAGCTTTGATGAAGCATTTGTAAAACAGGGAAGACTTAAGCTTGATGAGGGACATCTTCCGGAGAATGATGACGAGATAGCAATGGATTGGAACACACTATTGTCGCTTGGCTATGTGGGTGAGATAGGGGAGACAATCACAATCAGATATTGTGAAGAAAACAGTGTGTATAATGCGTCAGCAAGACAGGAAAGACAGTTCCGTCTGTGTGGCATATTTGCCAATTACACAAGCATATGGAAATATGGCAGGAAGATGCCAGGTGCTGTCGTAACTGAAAATGCACTTTCAGTATTTAACACAAAGTGTAGAAATTCATATTTGTATTCGTTGAAAGAATCGGTCAGAACATCAGATTACAATACTGTGTATAAGAAGATTAAAGAAGACGCAAAGACGGAGACAGAGTATAATTCGGCAGTATATGATTACCAGCCATGGAGTTCGGAACTTGTATATGCTTATATGTACATAGTTGTCATGGTAATTGGAATTCTTGCACTTTCATACCAGTTAATAGAGTACCGCGGCAGAAGGCAGACAGCATACCAGAGATTCAGAAGACTTGGCATGGACAAGTCCATGATGCGTAAAATGTATATCACTGAGAATGCACTTATAATTATACCAGCAGGTATTGTGGGGCTTCTTCTGGCACTGCTCACAGGATTTGCGATAGGAAAGGGACTTGAGATTCATAATGGATTTCATTTCTATAAAATTACTGCAGGTATAATAATAAAGAGTGTGTGTTCAGTAATTGCTGCAATTGTTGTAGAAGAGCTGGCAGGTCTGATTGCTAATCAGTGGCAAAAAAATAAAAGCGGTAAGGTTAAGAGTAAGAATAAGAAAAATGTACCTGCAAATATGGAAGGAAAGCAGTCACGCATTAAGCCATATAATCTTGCTTCGACAATCAGCCAGAGACTGATGCAAAATGATGGGGTGTTTATGATTGCAGGACTCAGGATATTTGCATTATGCATATGTGGAATACTTGTGTTCTCAGCTGTAATGATAAGAAAATCATATGCTGACTATAAGAAGAATAATGAACTTCCTGATATATATGGATACCTTGATCCGTCAGATTCTGAGTATGAAATGACTCTGTACTATTATTCATATATAAAAGGATATTATAATATACCGAAACAGGATGATATATATGGCATCAGCGAAAGAAGCCAGCTTCTTAATAAAGCATGGAAAGAACGAAACAGGTTTAATATAAGCTTTGATGAATTAAAAGGTAAAATGAATAATTCCTTCATGAGAATTAAATATAATGATGAAGATTTACTGCAATTAGAAGAGATAAATATTCACTATGGACGCAGGTACTGTAAAAGAGGTAACACTAATCTGCTCAGCGGTTTCACTAGTGAATTCCTTGAAGAACTTGATAATATAGGCGGAATAGAATCAATATCATATTCTGCCTATGAATCAGAAAGAAAATGGTTCTGGGATAATCAGGATTATCATAAGATGGGGCTGGATATGATATCGCCAGATATGTCTAATTCAAGAGATACACCGATTACAGATTATGGTTATCGTTATATATTTTCTACGGAATATGTTAATCCGACCAAAGAACTTTATAAGAAACTTGAAAAATATATTGATAAAGAGTACAGAAACTATGATGATTTCGTCAATGGCAGACAGGTTGTGGTATTCTTACAGGATGCACCTGATGGAAGCTATGATGATACGCTTAAAGCAGGAGATACACTTAATTACAATTATTATGAACTGCCGGTAGATGCCAGTTTCCATGTTCCAATGAACATTGCAGGTGGAAGATATGTATATCCATATGATAAAGCATTTTTCGATAAATACAATAATTCAGGCAAAATTGATCTGCATGCCCACTATTATGTCTCAGGAGGAAATATGATAGGAGGCACAGGTACAGAAAATCCTGTAAGGGAGCAGGTTATTGATGGATATGAAGTATTATTCGGGGCATGTGTATCACCGACTGTTGCAGCAGTTATAAAAGTAACTGATGATATAAGAGAGGATTTCAACGGAATAATGGTCGATTATGGTTATTACACAGCACTTGCCGGAATGTCACTGGCAGAGCAGGCAGTTGATAACCAGCGAAACCTTATGGAGAGAATGACAGGTGATGAGATGACGGGTGACCTTGATTTCAGCCTGCATTATAACCAGTTGAGTGTACAGTATGATTTATCATCAGCATTTTCAGCAACTAATAACAAGCTGTCAGTGTACTTCGAGAATAATGACCTTGCATATGGTTCTAATGTTGACGCAAAGAATATATACAGAACACAGCTTATCAACAATATTCTTCAATATGGAATAACAATAGCAGCGGCAGTTGTAATCCAGCTTCTTATAATGGCAATCATTGTAAGAAACAGGATTGAACGCAGAAAAGAAAGATATAAGCTGCTTCATGGTCTGGGGATGAGAAGGGGAACGATAGTAAGAATCTGTATGCTTGAAGCATTAAGAGAATCAGTATGGTGCATATTCACAATGCCACTGATACTTATAATGGAACTGCTTATGTATACGAGAAAGAATCTGGTTGAATAATTAAATATTATCGTGTATCATTAGAAAAAGAGCCA
>OGUO01001778.1_pt1 | contig 13834 bp, 9 predicted proteins | sample 1553641 | NCBI WGS metagenome assembly OGUO01 (sample SAMEA2579980, study PRJEB22360) | human gut metagenome | biome: human gut; feature: human-associated habitat; material: faeces | place: Denmark | collected 2008/2010 | reverse complement strand
CCCATGTTTACCATAACATGGTTTGCAACACCCCCACCCCCGCCATAATGGCTCCTCCGGGTATTCCCGGTGCGGCGACCATTGCAATGCCCAGTATCATAGTAAAACCCGCATACTGGCCGAGTTGTAGTTCTCCTCCAGACATCAGCATAATGGTCATCGAACAGGCTACAATTTTCATCGTGCTCCCAGACAAGTGAATCGTTGCACATAGAGGAATCACAAAACCTGCAAGGTCGGCATGCACTCCGTTCTTTATCGTTTGCTCCAATGTTACCGGAATCGTTGCTGCTGACGATTGTGTTCCGAGCGCCGTTATATAAGCAGGGGGAGATTATTTACGACATAACCCTCATTTTTATATACATATTCACATCTGTAGTATTTAGAGATTAAAGAATATGACTTTTTGAGTAATTCAAAATATGTAGTGCATTTTAAAGTATCGTATTTTGATGCCAACCAATTAAAGTGTGAATAGGCATTGTAATTTAAGACATCTACAAATGCGTTACGAGAGAAAGCTGAAGATAAATTCCTCAGTTTAATCAACTCTTTATTTACACTTGTAGTAACCATATACAATACACCTAATTTAAAGCTATATTGTAAAAGTACAAAAAATATTTTGTAATATACAGAATCTCATGGATAAAACAGTCATTTGCTTATGCCTTTTTAGATTTATAGCAATTTCGTTCGCATGATTTCTCCAAAATCTTTTGCTGTATCTTGTTCGCCTTATTAGGTATTAAGTCGACTAACAAAAATTTTAATTATTATGAAACTACAAATAAGTTTCAGATTGAAAGGGCTACCGCATTGTATTCATGAGTTATCATAGAATATTGTGTATTATTTATCTGTGTTGCTTGTATACTACTAATAATAGAAATCATGTCGAATCTGTGCAAAAGGGAATTTTATGGCAATTATTATATAGAATAAAAAGTGATGATAGTAATACTTGGATGGTGAACCGATGTATTTATCATATACTCCGAAAAACTGTCACTTGTGACACTTTTCCGGAGGTAAAGTTATATATTTTCTTTCTAACCAGAGAAATACATCGAAAGAACAGGCGAAGCCGTTGCTTCGGCAATAAATTAACCGTTTGATAAACTAACCTGTTGTGGATGATTTGCCGGTCTAAAAAGCGTCAGGTCAGGATTGTCCTATTATACTTTTCTCCATGACATACGTCGGCTCGCTTTGGCGGACCGACAGATTCCGGGCAGTAACCCGGTGCCTGCCGTTTTTTGGCACTATACAGGAAAGCCGTTACGATCGATTCCTATGACGAATGGACGCTTGGGAAACTGTCCGGGCGGTTCTATAATGAGTCTGTTAATGCTCCAGTTTTTTTATTTCCTCCTCCGAGAGTTCGGTGTATTTACGGATGACATCGATGGGGAGTCCGTCGGCCAGCATCTTTCGGGCGGTTGCCGTACGTTCTTCCGCTCTTCCTTCTGCTTTTCCTTCTGCCCTTCCTTCCGCACGTCCTTCCGCCCTTTCCGTGAAGATGTTATCGCGGAGGATGACGACATTGTCGAGGTGGCGGTAGTAAGCCTTCAACTCGTCTTTGCTGAGGCGGTCGAGCTGGAGGCGTTCGCGAGCCTCCGGAAGGCCTGGAGCGGAGGCGTCATCCGGGATTTCGCCGGTGTTGAGGAAATATATCCATTGTTCCAGCGGCACTTTCGACCATTTGTTGAAGTCGTTGACCCGGAGGATATAATATTCGGGATACAGCTGGCTGACTGCCGTCGCCTTGAAGGTCTCCTGCTGGAAAGGGGAGAGGCAGAGCAGTTCGTTGGTATGGATGCCTCGGAACTCCGTCTGTCCGTGGTAGACGGTGTCCGATCCGCTGCCTAAGGCGAAATAGACGATATTGACGCTGTATATCTTTCGGATGTTCTCGTATCCTTCTCCCCGGTTGATGTATTCGGTGACCAATTTGGAAACGCCGAACAGCATGCGCTGGAAATAGGCGTACTCGTTGTTGTTCTGAATCTCGAAGAGAATCAGGGTACCTTTGGAGTCCTCGGCAAGGATGTCGACGCGGTTGTACTTGTCGAACTCGCTTTCCTGGTTGCTCTCGCTTTCGAGCAACCGCCGGATGGTGATTTTCTCGTTGAGCAAGGTGGTCAGCAACCCTTCCAGTACGGAAAAGTTCGCTTTATCCCTAAGTAGGCATTTCATCGCCCAGTCGAAACGGATGTAATTGGCCATGGTTTTCAGTGTTATATACTGCAAAGGAACGGATTAATTTTGAATTAGGCAAGGAGGAGAGGGGGAGATGATTTTCCCTATTCACTTAAAAACTATGCCCCAGTTTTAAATGGATAAAAGCGTCCTGTTCCCGCTGTAAAGTGAATGAATTTTCTTACCTTTGTATAAATAGGATGCGGTTCTGTAAAAGCAATCAAACCAGTTTGTTGCTTTTCCTCCCGGCTTTCACTATCTTTGCCACAACTGTTGCACCTAAACACTGAAGTATGAGACAGGTCCCTAAATTTTTCAATACGGCAGGTCCAATTCAGCCTGATATCCATTATAATATCGATCCGTTGACACGTATCGATCTGGAAGAATTGGAATCGTTGATTTATCAGCGGAAATATTTTGTGCTTCATGCTCCTCGTCAGACGGGTAAAACGTCCTGCCTGCTGGCTTTGCGTGATTACCTGAACACCCGTGGCGAGTTTTATGCCGTCTATGCCAATGTCGAGGTGGGTCAGGCGTCCCGGAACAACGTGGAGGAAGTGAACCGGAATGTGGTCAGTGTGATTGCCCGTGAAGCTTCGCGGGTTGTAGGCACCGGTATGCCGTCGGCCTTGCGTTTGGAACTGGAAAAAGAAGAGGCAGCCTCCAATTTGTTGGGCAGTTATCTGGACCGTTTATGCGAATCGCTCGACCGTCCTTTGTTGCTTTTCATCGATGAAATCGACGCCTTGGTGGGAGATTCTTTGGTGAGCATCCTGCGTCAGCTTCGTTCCGGTTATGCCAATCGTCCGGGTCATTTCCCTCAAAGCATCATCCTGTGCGGTGTCCGTGATGTTCGTGATTACCGTATCGTACTTTCGAATCAGGACATCATTACGGGCGGTTCGGCGTTCAACATCAAAGCGGAATCCCTCCGCCTGGGCAATTTCTCCCGTGAAGAGATCCGTACGCTCTACCTGCAACATACCGCCGCTACGGGCCAGGAATTCGACGAATCCTGTTTTCCGATGATCTGGACGGCCACGGAAGGTCAGCCGTGGCTGGTGAATGCCCTGGGCTACGAAGTGACGAGCCGCATGAAAGAAAACCGCGACCGTAGTATCCGCATCATCCCAGAAATGATATACCGTGCACAGGAACAAATCATCTACCGCCGTGACACACATATCGACATACTGATCGACAAACTTCGTGAAGAGCGTGTCCGCCGTGTTATCGGTCCGATACTGGCGAACGAAACGGATGCCGAAGAGAGTCTGATGCCGCAGGATGATGTACAGTATGTCGCTGATTTGGGACTGATCACCCTGGATAAACCCCGTCGGATCGCGAACGCCATCTACAGGGAAATCATCCCCCGCGAACTGACGTGGACCACTCAGAGCGGACTGGTCCAGCAGGCAGCGTGGTATATGAACCCGGACAACAGCATCGATATGGAAAAATTACTTTTGGATTTCCAGCAGTTTTTCCGTGAGAATGCGGATTCTTGGATCGAGCGTTTCGACTACAAGGAGAGCGGCCCTCAGTTGCTGTTGCAGGCATTCCTGCAGCGTGTGGTGAATGGCGGCGGGTACATCGACCGGGAGTACGGATTGGGGCGTGGCCGTACGGATTTGCTGATCCGCAAGCCCTTGACGGACGGTTACGGGGGCCCCGTGCAACGCATTGTGCTGGAACTGAAAATCAAGCGTGGCGATCTGGACAAGACCATCGCTAAAGGCCTGGAGCAGACAGTGTGGTATATGGACCGCTGCGGCGATGTGAGCGAGGGCCATTTCATCGTCTTCAACCGGGACAAAGGGGTAAGCTGGGATGATAAGATCTGGCACCGTCGGGAGGAATACGGCGGGCGGACGATTACCGTGTGGGGGATGTAGCATTGACTTTGCAAAGAAAACAAAACAGCAGGTTGATAAAGTTCGTTTTCCCGAATTTTTCTTTTAACAGGCGGATAGCCATAGATTTCGTATTATATACCGTTTGCAGGCTCAGATTGAGCTGGCCGGCGATTTCTTCCATTTCGTAACCCGAAAGATACAGGTTCATAACCTGGGCACAATTCTCGGGTAACATGACGAGACATTTTTGCAAAAATGCGTACACTTCGTTTTCTGTGATTTCAGAGGCAAAGGTCTGAGCCGTTTCTGTATATGTTTTATATTTGCCCTGTACTTTTCGGTGTTCTAAATAACTTTTGTACCGGTTTTTGATACTGGTATAAAGGAAAGCTTTCAATTTGAGCAGGGATTCGAAGTGAGTCCCCTTATTTTCCAGCAGCGAACAAAACACATCCTGTACGGCATCCTCCGGCGAAACGGTGGTGCAATTGTACAGACGGGATGCATAAAGATGCAGTTCGGTAAAAAATAATTTGTAGACAGACACGAAAGCTTCCGTATCGCGGGCGTTGAAACGCGATAACAGGAGAAAGTCTTGTTGTCTGTTTGCATCGGGCATAAGTGATTCTGCACTTTTAAACAATACAAAACTATAAAAGTTTGGAAAATAATAAGCTGATTTCTGAATAGGATTCGGAAAAATCTGGTAAAAAATGGAAATAAAGTGTTAATAGAATGTTAATATTTGAGTTTTATCGGTAAAAAAAGCAAACAAATCGGATATAAGTATAAAAATTCGGATAAAATGAAACAGTCCTATGTGAAAACAGCCGAAGAGGCCATAAAAAAGGCCGAGGCTGTACAATATCGTTTCCTGACACAAGAGGAATTTGGTTCCGGGCAAGTTCCGGATTCGGTATGGGAGGCCGGGGCATTGGAGGAGCAGCTCGATAGTTTGCACCGTATAGCCCGTATTGACCAGGAGAAGGCTGCCGGAAAGTTAAAGGAGAGGCTCTGCGGAGTGAAACGGGCGAAGAGCCGCCGCCTCCGGATACTCCGGCTCGCAGTGGCGGCTGCGGCGGCAATTCTGGTTGGAATGTGCCTGTATCCGTGGGTTGGGAACCGGGCGGGGTATTCTCTTGAGGGCACCTATGTCCGGGAGGAGAAAGTGACGGTACCGACCGTATTCCGGGAACGGGACGAAAAGACGATAGACCGGAGAGCTTTGGAGATGCGGGAGACGGGAAATACTTACGTCGTGACGGCGGAAACCTTACCGCCGGATGAACTGCTTGCCGGAGAATCGGTAGTATACGAGAGGGTGGTGATTCCGGTCGGTTATACCTGTTCGGTGTCATTGCCCGACGGCTCGGCTGTTGTCCTGAATGCCGGCAGCGAACTCCGGTTTCCCGGCTGCTTTTGCGATTCGGTACGCGAAGTGGAGTTGAAAGGGGAAGGATATTTCGAAGTGGCGCATTCCGGATGTCCTTTTATCGTCCGGGCAGGTGAAACCAAAGTAACTGTTTACGGTACGCGCTTTAATTTATTTTATTCCGACCGTTTGACTGTAACGGAGGCGGTACTGGTGGAGGGAAGTATCGGTTTGATGGCAGGCGGTAAAGAAACGAAAATCCGTCCTAACCAGCGAATCCGTTACGATTCCGGTGAAGCGCAGTTGCAGGTGGAAGAGGTGGATGCGGACGATTACATACAGTGGCTGACAAACAATTTCAAATACAGGGGGGCGCGGCTCGACCGGATTGCTTTCGACCTTGCCGCATGGTATGGTGTTGAGATAGAAGTGGCACCGGAAATTGCCGTTGAAGTGTATAGCCTCGAATTCGGGAAAGAACTATCCCTGGACGAAGTGGTGTGGGCTTTACGGAAAATTACGGGCAGAACGGTAAAAAAAGAAGGAGGTGTGTATCGGATAGAGTAAGAAAATAAAAGAAAGAGAACCTTTCCAGGAAAGATTCCCTTTCGAATACCGGCAAGGTGCGATTTTGCGAGTTCCGTATCCTTGTCGTCCCGTTTAAGACATAATTGAAACATTACATCGAAAACTTACACAAGTTTATGAAAAAAAAAGAAATAATAAATCGTTCCGGAAAGAATAAATGGGTGGTGGGCCTGTTTTTGTTTTTCTTTCCGTTTCTGTGTTACCCGAATCTCTCGTCCGCTTCTCCGGAAGAAGAGGCCGATGCGGTGTGGCAAAACACGGATAAAAAAGTGACATTGAAAATGACCGGTAAAACCTTGGCGCATATCCTTTCCGGGATAAAGGCGCAGACGGGACTTTCTTACGGTTTCCGCGACACTCCGGATACGGCTCAACACGGTCTTTATTCGATAGACGTGAAAAATGTCAGCGTTGAAGAAGCTTTGAACACTTTGTTGAAAGGAACGGAATTCACTTATACGATTGAATCCGGATGGATACTTATCCGTACCCGGCAGGAGCACTCCCCAAGCGATGCTGTTTATAACAGAGTTACGGTGAAAGGACGGGTTGTCGATGAAAAAGAACAGCCGATGCCGGGGGTGACGGTCATGCTGAAAGGTACGGGTATCGGAGCCGTAACTGGTGTGGAGGGGGAATATCGGTTGGATTTTCCCGAAGTGGAGAATGTGGCGTTGGTGTTTTCTTTCGTCGGCATGAAAACGCAGGAGGTAAAATATACCGGACAACCGGAATTGAATATCGTCATGCAGGAAGACGTTGCCCAAATGGATGAAGTGGTGGTGACCGGTATTTTCAAAAAAGCCCGGGAGAGTTATACCGGGGCGGTAAGCACGATTGGAAAGGAGGAGATTTTGGCCTATCGGGGGCAGAATATGTTGCAGACCTTGCGAAATATCGATCCGGCGTTCAATGTCGTGCAGAATAATGAATTTGGCAGCGATCCCAACCGGTTGCCGGATATTACGGTGCGAGGCAGTTCGTCGTTGACAACCAATTTGAAAGAATTGAACGAGGGGACGAAAAGCGATTTGAATGTACCTTTGATTATTATGGATGATTTCGAAATATCGTTAACCAAATTGATGGATTATAACGAGGAGGAAATCGAGTCGATTAATATATTGAAAGATGCGGCGGCTACGGCTATTTATGGTTCTCGCGGGGCAAACGGTGTGGTGGTGATTGTTTCTAAAAAGCCGCAGGCGGGAAAATTGAGGGTGTTTGCGCAAGCCGGGATGACATTGGAAATCCCTGATCTGACGTCGTATGATTTAATGAATGCACGGGATAAGTTGAGTTTGGAATGGGCCGCAGGTCTGTATCATCATGAAACCAATCCCGAGAGGGATATCGTTTTGAAAGAGGCTTATTACAAGCGGTTGAAAGCGGTGGAGGAGGGCGTGGAAACGGATTGGTTGAGTCAACCGTTACACGTTGGAGTCGGGCAGAACTATAACCTGCGGTTTGAAGGGGGAAGCGAGGAATTTCGTTGGTCTGCTTCCCTGGGATATAAAGATATCCAGGGGGCCATGATCGGTTCGGGCCGGAAGACGTTTAGTGGGGGCGTGACTTTATCTTATAGTTATAAAAATTTGACATTCAGGAATCAGACGAGTATAGGAAGTAATAAAAGCGAGGAAAGTCCTTACGGCTCTTTCAGCGATTATGCCCGCCAGCAACCCTATAATGCCCCTTGGACGGATGACGGAAAATTGAACCGTTATTTTGACGGTTGGGATGCCTGGGAAACGCAGGTCCAAAATCCTTTGTACGATGCCACGTTGGGTAATATAGATAAAAGCGGATACGTGGAGATTATCAACAATTTCTCCGTCGAGTGGAAAATGACACCGGAGCTGACGTTAAGGGGGAAATTCGGGATATCGCACACGAATAATACTTCGGACATGTACAAATCTCCTGAAAGCTCTGAATTTAAGGATTACACCGGAGATCAGGTATTGCGTAAAGGACGGTATGCCTACACCACGGGGAAAGCGAACACGTATGAAGGAAACGTGACATTGAGCTATGCGAAAGTGTTCGGGGAGGTACACTCCCTCTATGCCGGTTTGGACGCTTCCATCGCTCAAAATGACAGCAATTCCTACGGGTTTACGATGGAGGGATTCACGAACGATAGGCCGTTTATAGGGAATGCATTGAATTACGCGGAAAATGATATGCCTTCCGCATCGGAGTATACGACCCGTCGACTCGGGCTGGTCGGGAATGTCAATTACGTGTATGATAATCGCTACTATGTTGATTTATCGTTGCGTACGGATGGTAGTTCGCAATTCGGCTCCAACAAGCGTTTCGGAACCTTCTGGAGTGCCGGTCTGGGGTGGAACGTGCATAACGAGCATTTCTGGGGAGAGAATCCATACCTGAACACCTTACGTTTGCGCCTGTCTTATGGTGAAACCGGTTCCCAAAAATTCTCTGCCTATCAGGCTTTGCCTATGTTCAAGTATTATGACGATGATCGCTACGCCTACTGGGGTGGTGCTTATTTGATGGGATTGGGAAATGAAGACTTGAAATGGCAGGTGACGGCGCAATACAACCTCGGGATGGAATTTTCCGTGTTGAACAATCGGGTGAAAGGAAGTCTGGATGTGTACTCGAAGTTGACCAATAACTTACTGTCTGCCATGGATATTCCGTTGGCAACCGGTTTTTCTTCTTATATGGAAAATATCGGGAAAGTGAAAAATACCGGTTTCGAGATGTCCGTGAGCGGTTATATTATTCGGGATACGGAACGGAAGATGAGTTTGATGGTGTCCGGCAAGTTGGCTTATAATAAAAATGAGATCACCAAACTGTCGGATGATTTAAAACGCCAAACTGAAGAAATGTTGATGGACGACGTGGATGTGAACACGCTTTATTACGAAGGGCGTTCGCAAAATTCGATTTATGCGGTACGCTCTTTGGGGATAGACCCGAGTAGCGGCAAGGAAATCTTTTTGGATAAAGACGGGGAGCCCACCTTCGAGTGGAAACCTTCGGCAAAAGTGTATATGGGCGTGAGCGACCCTTTGTATCAAGGTAATGCGGGGGTAATGTTTTCTTACAAGGGGATGACGTTGAATCTTTCTTTCGGTTTTCATTGGGGAGGAAAGCAGTATAATTCCACCTTGTTGGATAAAGTGGAAGTGACTCCCTCCACGATCAAAACGGGCAATGTGGACAATCGGGTGTGGTCGGACCGCTGGATGCAGGAGGGGGATGAGGTCTATTTCAAGGGCATCAGTAATGAAAAGACGCGAATGACTTCCCGTTTCGTGATGCCGGATAATGTATTTTCGCTCCAGTCGGCTAGCGTGCAGTATGATTTGAATACCCCTTATTTGCAAAAATGGGGAATCCAGAATATGCGTTTTTCGTTGAATATGTCCGATCTTTTTTACCTCTCTTCCGTGAAGCGGGAGCGCGGTACTTCCTATCCGTTTGCCCGTAACGTCGGGTTGAATATTTCTTTATTGTTTTGATTAAATGAAGCGTATATGAAAAAATATATTGTTTGCAGTTTATGTTTTTGGATCTTGTGTTCCTCTTGCAACGATTGGCTGGATGTGAAGCCCCAGGGACAAACGGAAGAAGAGGATATGTATACGACGTATGAAGGGTTTAAGGATGCCTTGACGGGATGTTACGTGAAGTTGAAGGACCGGGATTTGTATGGGGAGGGGTTGACGATGTCGCATATTGAGTCATTGGCACAGTTGTGGGATCTGTCCGGTTCAACCCGGGACGCGGATTTGGCTTTGGCTCGGTACGAGTATGAAAACACGTATGCCAAAAGTGTGATTTCCGGTATATATGGCGGTCTGTACAACGTGATCGTGCAGGCTAATTCCGTGCTCAGGCATTTGGAACATGGGGGGGATTGTATCGAGGATTCCGTGGCTTTTCGGGTCTTGCAGGGAGAGGCGTTTGCCATTCGGGCTTTCTGTCATTTGGACGTGTTGCGGCTTTTCGGGCAGATGCCTCAAAATCCGGTACGCAAGGTGACGTTGCCATACTCGGAAGACGTGTCGTTCAAGAATTTACCAAGGTATTACGATTATGCGGCTTTTTGCGGGAAATTGGAAAGTGATCTGCTGGCAGCTGAAAATGCCCTGCGTGTGGATCCGGTGATCAGTACTTCGCTGACATATAGCGGGCAGGAGGATGATTTTCTGGATTTCCGGGGATTGCGGTTGAATTATTATGCGGTGAAAGCCTTGCAGGCCCGTTTTTATCTTTACACAGGGCAGACGAAGAAAGCTTACGAGGCGGCGAAAGCGGTGTACACGGTCATGCCGGTGAGTTTGAGTTCCATGGCGGATTTCAATTTGCAATATTATGCCGCACCTTCCGAATGTCTGTTCGCACTGAGCAATCATAAATTGATTGACTATTCGATAGGCGTGACCGGGGTAGGTAGTGACCGGTTGACCAGCACGAATTTGTTTATTTCCGCAGAAATGCGCGACAAACTTTATGAGGGGCAGGATATTACCACGCATGCCGGTTATGCTAACTCTTGGAACACGAGTATTCCTGGTGCGAATGGTAATTATAATTATGCTTGCGTGAAAAAGTATTATTATGATGCCGGGCAGGAGTATGGTGCCAATGTCCTGTTGATGAAATTGCAGATTGTACCGGTGTTGCGGATGAGTGAAGTGTACTTGATTTTGTTGGAAACGACAACAGACCTGGAGGAAGCAAATCGCTTATATGCGGATTACATGGCGGCTCGCAATGTGAATGTGTCGACGTATTTTACGGACCTTACCAGCGTGAAAAACTTTGTACTGGAGGAGATTCGCCGGGAATTTTATGCTGAGGGATATCTGTTTTATGCCTACAAGCGTCAAGGAATTCGTAAGATGCTTTGGGGGGCTGCGGAAGTCGGGGAAGCGGAATATATTTTACCCCTTCCGGATTCGGAATATGATCCGGGTACGGGAAAGTAATGATTAAAATGAAAATCGTATGAAAAATAAATTTCTGATATTATGGATGTTGTCGTCCGTGTTGTTGGCGGCTTGCGATGAGGAGTTGACTCCTTATAACGTGGATACTTGTTGGTTGGGTTTTGATATGGAAAATTCAGCAGATACCCTGGTGTACCGTACATTTATTTATTCCGGACCTCAGGCGGAAACGGATACCGTGTGGATCCCATTGAAAACGATAGGCAAGGTGGTAGACTATGACCGTCCGGTAAAATTGGTCCAATTGCCGGTGGAGGATTCTTGTGCTGTTGCCGGCAAACATTTCGTGGCTTTTGATGATGCGGCTTTGCATTCCTGTTACATTATCCCTGCAGGGAAGACGAGAACCGAACTTCCCGTGGTATTGAAACGGGATGTTTCGTTGAAAACGGATAAGGTGTTGATAGAGATTGCTATCGGGGAGAACGAGTATTTCGTTCCGGGTTTCGTATTGCCCAAGTGTATATATGTTTGGGTGACGGATCAATTGGATCGTCCTTCGTTTTGGGCGACAGCGGAAGATGCAACGCTGAACACGAAAATCGGTATATATGATCCGGTGTTACATCAATTCCTGATTGACGCGACGGGAGAAAAGTGGGATGACGAGTATATCGCGAGTCTGGGACTCACGAAAGGATATTTGAACACGGATTGGGGACCGACAATGACATATTGGGATGATTTGGGTCCGGATTATGATGTAAATTACATGAATTATTTGGTGAGTCGGCTGCAGGAAGCTTTGAAACAAGAAAATGCTGCACGGGCGAACCGGGGAGAGGAACCGTTGAAAAGGTCGGACGGGACGGAATTGAAGATTGGTAAATGAAATTAAAATGTAGGTATATGGAAAATGCGAAACGATATATATTAGGGGTTATCATGCTTTTGGCATTGATACAAGGCTGTTATGAAGACGAGGGGAATTATGATTATTCACCACTTCCTTCTATACAGATAAATGGGATGAATACGATCTATCATCCCAGGCGATTATTGGATTCGTTGATCATTCCTATCACGGTGGAAACAGAATATGCATCTTCCGATTTGAAATACACGTGGTTTATTTTTAACAGCGGAAAGGTGGATTACATATCAGCCGTGGAGGTAGATACGATTGGCCGGGAAAAAGATTTGAGCTATTTGGTTTCGGAAGAACCTGGAAATTACATATTGACGGTGAAAGTGGAAAATACGGCTAACCAATATGCAGTGTATGCTTCCGCGTCGGTTCGGGTGGAATCGGAATTTTCCAGAGGATTTTATATTTTGAAAGAGACACCGGATGGAAACTCGGATTTGGATTTCAGTTCCGATTCGCTTGAAATGGCGAGAGATATTTTCGTTTCGATGAAGGGCGAGGCATTGAAAGGTAAACCGTTGTTGTTGGCGCAGTTGATGAATACTCCTTATGTAGATCCGAACAGTCAAGAGCGGACGAAGGGACATGTGTTGGGAATCACGACGGAGGAAAGCGTGTGTCTGTTGCGTACTTCCGATCTGGTCACGGTACATGACGAAGAATCTATGTTTTACGGGGTAGAAGAAGAACATCCCCGACGTTTGGCACGAGGTTTTTTCCGGACCATGTATTTCTCTGAAAACAGTGTTTACAGCGTAAGAGCGAATACTAACGGGAGCGGGATCATGGGAGTGCCGGATACTATCCGGGGAGCCTCGAAATGGGCTGTTTACGACCGGCAGAAAATGGGGTTCATGTACTGGGATGAGTTGAACGGTCGTTTTTTGTTTGTGAATTCCAACGGGGTGGTTTCTGTGTACGAGAATAATGCTTCATCGTATCAGCCAAACGGTATCAAGGATAAAATGTTGTATATGGGGATGTTGTACAATACGGCGAATACCTCTTTCAAAAACGTGGCGTATGCTGTGTTTGAATCATCGGGAGGAGAGCGGAAATTGTATAAATTGAAGCATGGCGGGACAACGAATCCGGTGCAGGAGGTACAAGTGTTTGCAGGTAACACGAACTTTGCCCGGGCAACGACTTACGCGGTGTGTGCGTCGAACACTCCGATGATTTACTACGTGACGGATGGAGTCTTGTATGCTTATTCTTTGACGAATAATATCGAGGTTCCTGTGTCTGTTCCGGGATTGCAGGCGGGAGAGACGGTTTATTATGTGGCGAATAAATACTGGCGTCCTTATGGGGGTGATTACACGAAAGATTATTTGGTGATCGGGACAACGGGAGGAAATAATGATTATACGCTCCGTTTGTTTAACATGGTCGGGGGAGTGCCCCAGGGAAATAGCCTTCCCGAGTACCAGTTTAGCGGGAATGGAAAAGTGGTGGATTTGCAATATATCGCATCCACATTTACCGAAAATATGATTGTGCGTGGAGCTACCGGCGGTAATTACGGATTGTGTTATTAGTTTTGGCTGCCCTTGGGGTAGTCGGGGAAATAAAAACGCCTTATAGTCGAAATGATTATAAGGCGTTTTTGGGGTTTGTCCGGCTCCATTACAGCTATGTCGTCAGCCTTTACGATATCGATACGTTTTTTGGCAATACGGTACGGATAGTCCAACATGATTTTCCTATCGGTCCCTCTTATCGTGCAGACTTCCTTGTCCGCCTGAATATTCTGAGCGGTGGCCGGCCTTCTTTTCCAGGCGAAGCCGTTGCTTCGGCGCCCCATTAACCAATAGATAAACTAACCTGTTGTGGATGATTTGCCGGTCTGAAAAGCGTCGGGTTAGGATTGTCCTATTATACTTTTCTCCATGATATGTGCCGGCTCGTTTTGACGGACCGGCAGACTCCGGGCAGTACC
>OGUO01001776.1_pt1 | contig 13844 bp, 9 predicted proteins | sample 1553641 | NCBI WGS metagenome assembly OGUO01 (sample SAMEA2579980, study PRJEB22360) | human gut metagenome | biome: human gut; feature: human-associated habitat; material: faeces | place: Denmark | collected 2008/2010 | reverse complement strand
AAACTCACGGATGGAAGATACACCCATGATATAAAGAACAGCTACCATGATAAAGGTAGTAAGGGAAGTATAAATACTTCTGGTAAGTGTCTGTGTAATACTCTTATTTACCACTTCTTCGAGCTCATCTACGCGCTTGCTTCCGTGAAGATTCTCACGGATACGGTCGAAGATAACGATAGTGGCGTTGATAGAATAACCAACAATAGTCAACATACAAGCGATAAAAGTATTTCCTACGGAAATTCTGGAAATCGCATAGAATGTAAGGACAACCAGAACATCATGAAGAAGTGCAAGTACTGCGCTGCCTGCAAAACGGATATCCTTGAAACGGAACCAGATGTAAAGAAGCATGAAAATAGTGGCAACAAAAACGGCTACTACAGCATCTCTTCTCATTTCGTTGCTGACAGTGGAGGAAATACTCTCTGCCTGGATCAGGGATTCATCTACACCAAACTTGTCAACAAGTGCCTTATTCAGTGCCTCACGTTCGTCAAGATTCAGGGAACGTGTCTTGATGATAACCTGATTTGTTCCAACAACCTTAGTAGGCTGTACATTCTTATCTCCTGTAACCTCTTCCACTACAGGTGTAACCTCAGAATCAATGGTCTTAATATCCATATCTTCGTTAAAGACATTGGTAGAAGTACCACCTGAAAACTCAAGGCTGTAGTTCAGGGCTTTTCCGCCTGTAGCCTTGTGGATCAGCATAGTGGCTGGTCCGGCAAGGATCAGGATAATGGAAAGGGTGAAGCATAATCTTCTCTTTCCAACAAAGTTAATGACTTTCTTCTCTTCAGTCTTTCCATAGAATTTCTCATCGCGAACGCCAACTGCATATAATGCATTGATCACAAGTCTGGAAAATACCTGAGCTGTAAACATGGAAATCACAATACCAAGTGCCAGTGTATATGCAAATCCTTTAACAGAACCAGTACCCAGCCACATCAGAACGAATGCTGCGATCAGGGTTGTGATGTTTCCGTCAAAGATTGCGGAAAAAGCCTTGGAGAAACCAGCTTTGATCGCGGATCTTACGGTAGAGCCTGTACCGATTTCCTCACGGATACGTGCATAGATAATAACGTTTGCATCCACCGCCATACCGATGGAAAGAATGATACCTGCGATACCCGGAAGGGTCAGCGTCAGGTCAAAAGCATTCAGCATTACCAGTTCCAGTCCGGTATAGATGGCCAGTGACAAAGCAGCTACCACACCCGGCAGAGCGTAAACGATAATCATAAAGATTCCGACCAGTACCAGACCGATGGCACCGGCGATCAGGCTTGTCTTGATTGCCTGCTGTCCCAGCTGTGCACCTACCACGTTAGAACGAAGTTCTTCCAGTTCCAGTTTCAGGGAACCGATACGGATAATAGATGCCAGTTCTTTTGCTTCTTCGATGGACTGCTGTCCGCTGATCTGTGCTTTACCGTCAGAGATCACACTTTGTACAACCGGTGAACTGATAGTTTCTCCGTCATATACGATAGAGATTCTTTTTTTCAGGTTTGCTGCAGTTGCCTCTGCGAATTTTGTGGTACCGTCTTTGGTCAGTGTCAGTTCTACGACATACTGTTTGCTTCCGGTTGTCTGATCTTCTGTGACACCGCCGTCTGCACCTGCGATATCGCTTCCGTCCAGAACTACGTTGCCGCTTTCATCCTGAAATTCCAGAGATCCCGGTTTACCAAGATCTTCCAGAATCTTATTTGCATCGGTCACACCAGGAATCTCTACGGTGATACGGTCATCACCTTCCTGATATACCTGTGCTTCTTCACTGTAGTCTTCCACACGTTTCTGAAGTTTATAGACGGTATCATCCATATCTTCCTGAGACGGATCGTCTCCTTTTGCCTGGTATGTGATACTTACACCACCGGACAGATCCAGACCGGTCTTGATATTTTTTGCAGACCCGGTTCCGGTCGGGCCGAATCCCACAGCGGTTGTAAAGGCTAACAGACCAATCAGAACCACTGTAAGAATCAGCACAAGAACTCCCTGTTTTTTCTTCATCTTCTTATACCTCTTCTTCTGCCATAGCAGCTTTTATCATGATTGCACACTCTACGCGCTTACGCTCCAGCTCGCAGCCCACTTCGTAAACATCATCGATTTTCCCTTTGAAGTTATAGGAGTTTGCCGCACAGCCGCCACTGCAGTAAAATCGTGCAAAACATTTCTTACATGCCTCTTTTGCATAGACGTTGCAATTTTTAAAATCTTTACAGATTGCAGGTTTTGTGATTCCCTCGTCCACATTACCAAGAAGGAAATCTTCGTTTCCTACAAACTGATGGCACGGATACAGGTCTCCCCATGGGGTAACTGCCAGATACTCTGTTCCTGACCCACATCCGGACAGACGTTTGTATACACAAGGACCTCCGGTCAGATCAAGCATAAAGTGGAAGAAGTTAAATCCGTTTCCTTCTTTATTTCGTTTGATCATCTCTTTTGCCAGGGTATCATATTCTTCAAACAATTTCGGAAGGTCTTCCGGCTGCAGTGCATAGTCCGCATCCGAAGGTGCTACAACCGGCTCTACAGATATCTGTTTGAATCCCAGATCTGCCAGGTTCAGTACATCCTTGGAAAAGTCAAGATTATAATGGGTAAATGTACCGCGAGCATAATATTTGTCCTGGTTACGGCTCTCTGCCCATTTCTGGAACTTCGGAACTACCAGGTCATAGCTTCCGGCACCTTTGCGGAACGGACGCATATGATCGTGGACTTCTTTTCGTCCGTCGATACTCATAACCACATTGCCCATCTCTTTGTTACAAAACTCCATCACTTCGTCGTTAACCAGAACACCATTGGTGGTCAGGGTAAAACGGAAGTTTTTATTATGTATCTTTTCCTGCTCTCTTCCGTAAGCTACCAGGTCTTTGACAACCTGCCAGTTCATCAGAGGTTCCCCTCCGAAAAAGTCTACTTCCAGATTTCTCCTGCTTCCGGAGTTGGCAATCAGAAAATCCAGTGCTTTCTTTCCTACTTCGTAGGACATCAGTGCACGTCTTCCGTGATACTCTCCTTCTTCCGCAAAGCAGTACTTACAGGCCAGATTACAGTCGTGGGCAATATGCAGGCACAGTGCTTTGACTACAGTTGGCCGTTCTTTAAAATGCTCTATCGCATTTTCATAAATGTCCTCGGTAAACAGCATTCCCTCATCGGTCAGTTCCTGAATCTCTTTAAGAGCTGTCTTCAGGTCTTCTCCGGAATAAGAAGCCGACAGTTTTTCTGTCACTTCTTCGTTGGAACATCCCTGATCCAGCAGGGCGATACAGTCATATACAATATCGTCCACCACATGAACGGATCCGCTGTTTACATCCAGAACAATTGCGTATCCATTACTTTTATACTGATGAATCACTTATTTGTTCTCCTTCTTCTTTTCTTGAGCAGCAGCATCTTCTGCTTCGATATACAATGTAATCACAATTGATCCACCGGATCAATTTTTGATATGCTATGTAACAAAAAGCAAGCAGCGGCTTTTGGACCGCTGCCTGTATGTTCCAAGCATCATAGAGCCTGCTGATTTCTTATTTTGTGTTTTCGCAGCTCTGATTTCCTACTGTACAAGAAGTCTTGCAAGCAGACTGGCAGGATGTCTGACATTCACCACATCCACCTTTTTTCACTGTGTTCTGCAGATTCTTTGTATTTAATGTTTTGATATGTTCCATATTATCATACCTCCTTATTTCATTGTGTTCTGTAATCTTTTTGTATTTAAAGTTTTAATATGTTTCATTTTGCTTCCTCCTTATGTTATTACTTCTTGCATTATAGCATATGTTCTTTCATTTTCAAAGAGTTTTTTTCGCAACTTCCAGCTATTTTCACGATCTGCCACTGTTTTCAGGCTCCCGTCACCATTGCTCCCAAAGTTGACGACCCTGCACAGATAAGAAGTGTAAGAAATGCACCTTTTACCCCCGATCCCGTACCTGCACCGGAAAAGATGGTAAGCAGCATCAGAATACCCCAGTATATACTGCCAAGTATCATTCCCCACAGATATCTTTTTCTTTCTGCTGTTTTTCCCATATAAATTCCTCCCGATAATCCGGATAGAATATAAACAGCCAGAATACCAGCGGACACTTTTCTCTCATCCAGCTGGTACTTCAGCAACAGCAATGCCAAAAGCAAAAGCCCTGCCCCGCTGACCAGATAGGACACGATCAGACCTTTTATGACTCTGCTGCTCTTTTGTATCCAGATGTTTTTCCCTGTATCCAAAAAAATCCCTCCCATACAGTACTATATGGGAGGGTTGTACATTCTATACCTTATCGGCTTTAGATTTCTTTTTTTTGGTTTTTTTTGCCTGCGATACCAAGTGCTGCAAGTGCTGCTGCCGCGAGTCCTGCATACCAGGCTGTCTGCTGATAGTCTCCGGTCTTCGGATTGACTCTTTTCAGTGTCGTACCGTAAGCCTGCTGTGTCTGGCTCTTCTGTGTGTTTTTCTTTGTCACACTGCCGGATGTGCTTCCGTTTGAACTGCTGCCTGTATTTCCTGCGGACACATTCGGTGTCAGTTTTGTCGTAGTACTTCCGGAAGTTGTTGTATTTTTATTTGTATATGCCTTATCCGTATTGCCTACCAGAGACTGGCTTCCTGCAATCTTCAGACCTGCCACATTGTACGGACTGAAAGAAGTTGTCACAAAGCTCAGTGTTCCGTCTGCATTATAAATCGGAGTAATATACTCGATGCTTCCATCTTTCAGATAATGAATCACAACAAGCTGTGTATAGAGCTGATCGTCCGGTGCCGGCATCGTGATGCGCACCTGTTGTCCGTTCAACTGATATTCATTATCATTCATCATATCCCACAGCTTCATCTCATATGGGCTGATAAAAGTATCTACATTCTGACCGTTCAGAACGGAACTGTCAGATTTATCATTATTCAACTGTACCTGAAACTGTATGTACCATGGAAGATCACCGTCTACCGTAACGCCGTTGCTTGTCCGGTTGACCGTCTTCGCCTGTTCCTGGGCTGTCTGTAACAGTACCAGACTGTCAGCCTCTATATAAGCTTTCTGTGCTTCAGACAGTGTCTCGTATTCTTTTGTAGCCGCTACGATTGCTTCTACCTCTTCCGTTGTCGTCACTTCGCTTGGAAGGAAATCCAGCTGTTCCTGTACCGTTGCAATCTCATTCATCTGCTCCCAGGTAAGTCCGGATCCTTCTGCGCTTTTTGTATCTGCCGGTGTCTCTGGTACGGTATCAGACGGTACCTCCGGCTGTGGTTTTGGTGTTTCAGGCGTTGGTTCTGCCGGATCCGTTGGCGGTACTTCCGGTTCCGTCGGAACATCCGGCACTTCTGTTGGGTCCGGGGTAATCGTTGTGTCCGGATGTGTCACTTCTGAACCAGGATCTGTCGGTTCCGTAACCTCAGGTGTTGGCTGCGGTGTGCTCTCTGGCTGTGGTGTGACTTCCGGTGTTGTTGTCGGTTCCGGTGTCACTGTAACCTCAGGTGTTGCTTCCGGAGTCGGTGTGACTTCCGGTGTATCGGTTGCTTCCGGCGTTGGTGTGACTTCCGGTTTCAGAGAACTTACGCGAACAGTAACCTTTCTGGTCACAGTTTCGCTGTCTTCGTCCCATCCTTTTTCCTTGCTGTAATCAATCTTTTTCGTGTCATAGGGATGGAAAACCACCTGATAGTCTGTCTCGTATTCTGTTGGAACTGCATCCTCTTTTTCCCAGGAAAATACTCCGTCTCCATCGCAGCCTTCCAGGGAAATCTCTGACAGTGCTTTTGTATCTTTTACCGTAATTACTTTCGGAACATAAACTTTTTCTTTTTCTGCTGCTCCTTCTACTTCACCATCGCCGGTGATATCCTCTGTATACAGGCGGACATTATCCAGCTTCAGACAGCCGGTCACGCGAACCAGTGCATCTTCAAAATCTTCTGCGCGGCGGATAGAAACTCCGGATGGTAATTCCCAGGTTTCTTCCTCATCTACAGTAACTGTACCACAGATTCGGATCACACCGCTAGATCCTGCAAGTTCTGCTGCCTTTTCAAAACTTTTCACTGCCTCATCCTGGCTCTCGCCGCTATTCTTATCATTTCCCGTTTTTCCATTCAGATATACGATGGTTTTTTCTTCTTTCTTTTCCCCATCCTGAGTATCTTTCTGGTCTTTTGCAGACTCCGCATATACCATCTGACCGGTTGTGGAGGAAAGAACCATCACGGATGCCATCACCATTCCCACCGTCTTCATGTATCGCTTCGCTGCCGGTTTATTATTTTTCTTCATTATCCACATCTCTCCTGCTTTGTATTCTCAGCTGCGGTTTCACAGCTTTTTTTACTACTTTCACAGTTATTCAGTTTTATATTATAACATATCCTTTTCTTTTTCAACACCCCAAAAAATATGATTTTACAAGAATTTGTCTTGATTTTTGAATCGAATTCCTGTATATTCAAGTACAACTACTACATATTTTCAAAGGAGTGAATATTTTTGGATTCTGGCGACGCCATACAACTAATTGTGTTACTGCTGTTAATTTTGCTTTCCGCATTTTTCTCTTCCGCAGAGACGGCCATGACTACGGTCAACAAGATCCGTATCATGTCTTTTGCTGACGATGGGAATAAAAAGGCAAAAACCTTATTGAAAATTATTGAAAATCCGGGAAAGCTTCTGAGTACGATCCTGATCGGCAATAATATTGTCAACCTGTCGGCATCTTCTCTGGCAACCACCTGGACCACAAGAGTTCTTGGTAATGCCTTTATTGGTTTTATCACCGGCGTTCTAACCTTGCTGATTCTTCTGTTTGGTGAGATTACTCCGAAAACCCTGGCAACATTACAGGCAGAAAAAATCTCTCTTGCCTATGCACCGATAATCTATCCTTTGACCAGACTGCTGACTCCTGTAATTTTCCTTGTGAATCTGCTTTCGCGAGGTGTCTTATTTCTGCTTCATGTAGATCCCGATGCCAAGCCAAATGCCATGACAGAGCAGGAACTTCGTACCATCGTGGATGTCAGTCATGAAGACGGTGTCATCGAGAGCGAAGAACGGCAGATGATCTATAACGTTTTCGATTTTGGTGATTCTCAGGCCAAGGATGTGATGGTTCCCCGTATCGATATGTCTCTGATTAATGTGGATGCCACTTATGACGAAGTAATTCAGGCATTCCGTGAAGACGGTTATACACGTTATCCGGTCTATGAAAATTCAACAGATACCATCATCGGCACTCTGAATATGAAAGACCTGATTCTGCGTGATCCGGAAAAAACGTTTTCTGTACGGGATTTTCTCAGAAACCCATATTTTACCTATGAATATAAAGGTACGGCAGATCTTCTGATGGAGATGAAAGAATATGCCGTCAATCTGGCAATAGTCCTTGATGAATATGGCGCAACCGCCGGTATGATCACACTGGAAGACCTGCTCGAGGAAATCGTCGGAGAGATCCGTGATGAATACGATGCCGACGAAGAGGAAGACTTTAAAGAAATCGTTCCGAAACGAGAATATCTCGCAAAAGGTTCTGCCAAACTGGACGATCTGAATGAAGCTCTGGATCTGCATCTGGAAACGGAAGATTACGATTCTATCGGAGGTTTTGTGATCGAACAGCTCGATCACCTGCCGGTTCCCGGTGAATCCTGTATCACAGATAATCATCTGAAACTGGTCGTTGATCAGGTGGACAAAAACCGTATCGAACTTGTACACATCTATATACCGGAAGATTTTTACGATAAAAAAGAAGAAGAGGATTAACCTCTTCTTCTTTTTTATTCCACACTTTTCAGTGATTCGATCATATCAATCTTTTTCAGCCGGTAATACATCATTCCATTGACTAACAATGCAAATGCCAGTGTGATCAGTCCGCTGTACAAGAAACTTCTGAAAAATATACTTCTTCCGAACATCATCATATCCACTTCTACGGTTCGGATCACCTTTCCATGCAGAAAAGCACCGATTCCCACACCTGCGAGGATTCCGAATACCGTAAGCACCATATTCTCACGATATACATACGAAGCCACTTCTCCGTCGTAGAATCCAAGCACTTTCAGTGTTGCCAGCTCTCTCTGACGTTCTGTGATATTGATATTGTTCAGATTATACAGAACCACGAAAGCCAGAAGGCCTGCCGAGATGATCAGCACCCAGATTACGATATTCAGAGAGCGAAGCATGTTGTCGATCTCACTGATCAGATCTGACGTAAAGGAGATAGCTGCGATCTCCGGATGTTCCATGATCGTCTGTCCCAGTCCGTCCTCGTAACTGTCTGACGTATCTTCGTAGCGAAGCAACAGCTGATTATACTCTGCCGCTTCCCCGAACAAGGTCTGATATGTGTCTGTCGTTATATAGATAAAATGCCGCACATAATTTTCAACAATCTCCGTGATTTCGACTTTCACAATCTGATCACCCTTTTTCATCTGCACTGTATCACCGACTTTGAGTCCCAGAATATCTGCCGTCTTCTCACTGATGGCAGCCCCCTGCGCCGGGAAATCATAATGTTTTCCACTGATGCGATCACGCAGATCAAAGAAATCTCCAAAACAAGTCAGATCTTTCGGTACTTCCATCACCGCATCCACACTGCGCTTCGGCGACTGCAGTTCCACATTCTGGCAATACATCTCCAGGATCTGCTGTATCCCCGGATACGTCTCCATCTCGCTTTGTACCCGTGCCTTTTTCTCTTCCGTGGCATCCCCGTTAAAAACAGCGCTTGCCTGATAGGTAAACAGGTTGACAAACTGATTCTTTGCAATCGCAGTAATCGAATCCTGCAAGCCAAATCCCACCACGATCAGTCCCATACATCCACCGATACCAATGACAGTCATAAAGAACCGCTTTTTATACCGGATCAGATTCCGGATCGTTGATTTTGTTGTAAAGTTCAGATGTTTCCATAAAAACGGAATCCGTTCCAGCAGAATCCTCTTTCCGTTTTTTGGAGCCTCCGGGCGCATCAGCTGTGCCGGGCGCGCTGCCAGTTCCTTATAACATGCCACTACAGTTGCCACACCGGTACAGAGTGCACTCGCAAGGATCGCAAGTCCGCCCTCTTCCCAGTTTAACGGGGTCAGATACTCTTTCATACCCGTATACAGCATACCATACGCATTCATGATCACCCACGGCAGAATTTTCTCACCGAGCAGCACTCCGACAAATGCACCTGAGATGGTAAACATCAGTCCGTAGGCAAGATATTTTACCGCGATCACACCGTCTCCGTATCCCAGAGCTTTCAGTGTACCGATCTGCTGACGCTGTTCCTCGATCATTCGAGTCATCGTCGTCAGGCTGACAAGCGCTGCTACCAGAAAGAAAATGACCGGAAAGAACTTTCCTATATTTGTGATGCGCACTGCATCCTGTCCGTAATTTTCCGTGGAAGTCACCTGATCTCGTCCCCATACATACCAGTCCGGAACCTTCAGATCTTCCAGTTTTTTCTCTCCGTCTGCAATTTCTTCTTTTGCATCTGCCAGTTTTTTCTCTGCTTTCCGGCTTTCTTTTCTGTATTCCTTCCAGCCGTCCTCCAGTTCCGTCTCTTTCGCGTCAATCTCATCTTTTGCCTCCCGGAGTGCGCTTTTTCCATCCACAATCTGCTGTTTTCCGGCAGAAAGCTGCGTCTTTCCATCTGCAAGTGCAGCTTTTGCTCCGGCAAGCTGCTTCTTTCCGTCCGCAATCTGTGCTTTTGCCTGCCCAATCTGCGCCTCACCATCCGCGAGCTGTTTTTGTACCTGACTGATCTGTCTTTCTCCTGCTGCAAGCTGTTCCTTTGCCTGTGCGATTTTCTCCTCGCCCGCCGCAAGTTCCTGACGATGCATACTGATTTCCGCTTCTCCGGCATCCAGCTGCGTCCTTGCCTGCTCGAGTTCTCCTTTGCCCAACTGGATCTGTGTAAGATTCCCGGTCAGTTCCGTCTCTTTCTGTGACAGCACTTCCTTTTGTGTTTCCAGTCCGGTAAGCTGCTGCTTTAACTCCTGCAAAGCAGTCTCGATCTGCTGCAGCTGTTCCGCATCCGGTTCTTCCATCTGCGAGAGTTGTTCTTTCTGTGCTTCCAGTCGGGTGATTTCTTCCTGCACACTTTGCATACCGGCGGCAAGCTGTTCCTGCCCTTCCTGTACCTGTGTGATACCCGCAGTTACTGTCACCTCATTTTCATCCAGCTCCTTTTCTTTTTCTTCCAGCTGACTTTTCTGTTCTTCCAGTTTCGCCGCCTGCTCCTCAAGCTGACTTTTGGCTGTATTCAGCTCTTCTTCCTGTATCTGTAGCTGTACCTTTCCATCCGTCAGTTCTGTCTGCTTTGTGGCAAGCTCCTGTTTTCCGGCTGCAAGTTCCTGCATTTTCTGCTGCAGCTGTTGTTCTCCGGCAGTCAGTTCTTTCTCCTTTGCAGCAAGCTGATTCTCCCCATTTTGCAATTCTGTCTCTTTTTCTGCCAGAAGGGATTCATTTTTCTTCAGTTCTTTTTCCTTTTCAGCAACGGTATCTTTTGCCTCTTCGATCTGCAAAGTACCGTCTTCCAGCTTCTTTTTTCCATCCGCCAGTTCCTTTTCACCGTCTGTTACCTGTTTTCTGGCATCGGAAAGCTTGTCTTCCCCCTCCTGATAAACCGTATCATATCTCCTCTGACATGCTTCCTCTTCCAGCTCTTCTACCCGGTTTTGTACCTGTTTTACAGTCTTTTCGTAAGAGGTACTGTAACTTTCCAGCTCCTTTGCCCCATCCACCTGCACATAGATTTCTGTATAAATCTCACTGGTAAACGTCTCCGGAAGTAACAGCCCAAAACTGTCAATACTGCCGTTTCCGATACTCCCTGTTCCACGGGTCAGTTCCATATAATAGGGTAACGTTGCCGATCCCACAATCGTAAACGTTTCATGAACAAGGTCATCCGAAAGTGCAGTGTCCGTACCACTCTCAAATATCACCTGATCGCCGATCTTTTTTCCGGTTTCATCCAGGAATTTCTGGTCCACCAGAATTTCATCCGTTTTCTGCGGCAGCCGCCCATCCAGAATCTGTGGTTCATTTACGCCATCTTCGAACGCGATCAGCTTCACTGTCTGTTCTTTTTGTAATACTTCTAACGTATGCCCGCCGGTTACCTGTGCTACGCCTTTCACCTTTGCGATATCTTCCATATCCGTGTCTGTAAGACCGAGCGTTCCCAGCACCCGCAGATCCATGTAATTTGTCTGATCGTAATAAGCATCCGCCGAAGTCTTCATATCTCCTTCTGCTGACCGAATACCCGAAAAGAACGCCGCACCCAGCAGGGAGATGAAAAAAACAGATAAAAACCGTCCTTTATTCTTTAAAATCTCTCTGAAAAAATCTTTCCGAAATGCTTTCATCCTCTCCACCTACCATTCTATCTCTTCCACCGGTGTTGGATTCTCGTTTTGTATCATCTCTGCCACCCTGCCGTTTCGTATCCGGACGATCCGATCCGCCATAGGTGTCAGTGCAGAGTTATGTGTGATCACGATCACAGTCATTCCCTTTTTGTGACAGGTATCCTGTAATAACTTCAGTATCGATTTTCCGGTCACATAGTCCAGCGCACCCGTCGGTTCATCGCAGAGCAGTAACTTTGGATTTTTTGCCAGGGCTCTGGCTATCGCCACCCTCTGCTGTTCCCCACCTGAAAGCTGTGCCGGGAAATTATACATCCGTTCCCCAAGCCCCACTTCTTCAAGAACTGTCTTTGCATCCAGCGGATCTTTACAGATCTGAAGTGCCAGCTCCACATTCTCCAGTGCAGTCAGGTTTTGCATCAGGTTATAAAACTGAAACACGAAACCAATATCCTCTCTCCGATACTGGATCAACTTTTTCCCTTTCAGCTTATCCACCCGTGTTCCGTCCACAGATACTTTTCCGGTCGTTGCAGTATCCATGCCGCCGAGAATATTTAGCACCGTTGTTTTTCCTGCTCCACTTGGTCCGACCACGACCACAAATTCTCCCTTTTCTACCTGAAAAGAAATACCATCCGCAGCTTTGATCGTCACTTCTCCCATCTGATAGGTTTTTGTAACCTGATCCATTTCCACATATGCTGCCATAACACCCTCCTGTCTTCCGTATGAAATGATAACATCCTGTTCGTGTCATCTGTTTATCCGAATCTCTCAGATACTCCATGAATCCGCTTCCCTGCAAAAGATTCGTTGCAGCTGTTCCCCACATTTTTCTACTTCTCCCAGTACTTCCTTTCTGCCTTTTTGCGTATCAAACCAGTTTTCCCGGTTGATTCCCACATCCGAAGGGCAAATGAGAAAGGTTGTCTGTGGATATAAATACTGATAATACAGCTTGCATCTTCTGGCATGCTGGGCTTTGCAGCAGATAATTGCCTTTTTCACCCGAATGCCCACTGCATCTGTCACTTTTCTGGAGTTGATCGCATTCTGATAGGTAAATGTAGCCCCGTCTTCCCGCAGGATCACTTCTTCCGGCACGCCTTCTTTTAGCAACACATCTTTCATAAATTCCCATTCCGTCTGATACGGTCCCTGATATTTTTCCTTCATGGCCTGTACCCCTGTAAATGCACCTTTTCCGATACTGTATTTTCCGGAAGGCAGTATCCAGGGTGCCATTCCCTCTTTCCACAGTCTGGCCGCTTCTATGGACATCTGTGGAAATCCATTACCCGGTACAAAAATGATATCTGCCCTCTCCGGTTTATCCTCCACAAAAATGAAATCACTGATCTGATCTAAAAAACGTTCATATTCTCTGTCTTTCTTTTGTATTCCCATGGATCTGCTCCCTTCTTCATCCTGTCTTCTAGCGGGTTGTGATCAGAGTCTGATACCCCTCCTTTCGAAGCCTTTGTTCCATCAAAACAGCATTCCCAAGCTGTTCAAAAGCTCCCACCTGGACTTTATAATATCCGTCCTGCTGTAAAATATAAGATGGATATCCCTTATCCAAAAGTTCATAATTCAGCCGGTCTGCATTTTCTTTATTTCTGAAAACTCCCACCTGCACCCGATATAAAAGTGGATCTTCCACAGTTTCCTGATCCAGTGTACCGAGAATCGCCTCAGAAATTGCTCCTGCAATTTCTGTAAATTTTTCATCAAACAGCTGATTATCCTGATCGTTGTTAATAAATCCTGCCTCCACCAGAAGTGCCGGCATATTTGTTCTTCGCAACACTACAAGTCCCGGTCGTTCTTTCACCCCGAGATTACGGAACCCCACCTCCTCCAGAGCCCCATTAATTGCCTCTGCCATCTTCAGTTTGATTCCCGACTTATCATAGATCAGTGTCTCTACCCCCTGATACTGATTCTGTCTTGGACTGGAATTTCTGTGAATCGAAATAAAATAATCCGCTTCTTCCCGATTTGCAATCTGCGCTTTTTCAAAGGGTGTCTGGTAGACATCCGTGGTTCTTGTATACACCACATCCTGTCCTCCTGCCTCCAGAAGTCTCCCTACTTCCAGTGCAAGCCGTAACGTATCTTCCTTTTCCTGCCTGCCCGGATAGACTGCACCCGGATCTTCTCCTCCGTGTCCACTGTCCACTACAATCTTATATGCCATATTTTTCCGCCCGTATTTCTTTTCTTCTTTTACTATATGCCGGTATACGGGGAAATGTTGTTTTATAATTTATTATAACAAAAAGGACACCGGCGTAAAAGCCGATGCCCTGATTTTATAGATATTTTATATTATTTGTTACTGTTCACTCCGTGCCCAGCAACACGCTGCGCGATGCACAGAATTTATGCT
>OGUO01001760.1_pt1 | contig 13898 bp, 17 predicted proteins | sample 1553641 | NCBI WGS metagenome assembly OGUO01 (sample SAMEA2579980, study PRJEB22360) | human gut metagenome | biome: human gut; feature: human-associated habitat; material: faeces | place: Denmark | collected 2008/2010 | reverse complement strand
ACTGACTAAGCTGGTACACGGCGAAGAAGAAGCTTCCAGGGCTCAGGAAAGTGCCCGTGCACTGTTTTCCTCAGGTAATGCAGAAGATATGCCGACAGCAGAACTGGAAGATGGAGATTTCAAAGATGGAGCGGTAGATCTGATCTCTATGCTGGTAAAGGCGGAACTGGTTGGAACACGTTCCGAAGGACGCCGTGCGATTGAACAGGGTGGTGTGAGTGTCAGGGATGTAGACCCTTCCACGATGGAATCTAAGAAGGTCAGCGGACTTTATTTTGCCGGTGAGGTGTTAGACCTTGATGCGGTGACAGGGGGCTTCAACCTGCAGATTGCGTGGTCAACGGGGCACCTTGCCGGAATGAGCGTGTGAGACAGTTTTGCAAATGAAATTAGAAAAACTCTTAGAACAGTGATGGAGCAGCTTGAATCCGGGCAGGCTGGGCAAGGAAAACAAAAAAATCAAAATATACCCGGAAAGTGTCAAAAACACATAGAAAAAAATGCGGATATGGGTATAGAAGCCTGCTAAATCAAAATATGCCCTTATAATCATCCGTAAAGTATAAAATAAGGGTATAAAACAAAGAAATAAGAGTTATATACCCACGAAACATTTCAAATCACATAAAAATTATTGAAATAAGGGCATGGGTGGGCATATATGCTAGAATGTACCCGGAGAAATTATAAAAAGGATAGAAGGAGAAAAACAAAATGGCATACAGTATAGCAATAGATGGTCCTGCCGGAGCAGGAAAAAGCACAATAGCAAAGAGGGTTGCAAAGGAGCTCGGTTTTATATATGTAGACACAGGTGCTATGTACCGCGCGATGGCTATATATTTTGTGGACAATGGCATTGACGGCAGGGATGAGGCGGCAGTATCTAAGGCATGCGCCGATGTTGACGTAAAGATTACTTATGAGGACGGCGCACAGCAGGTCATCTTAAATGGTGAGAATGTCACCGGGCGCTTAAGACAGGAGGAAGTCGGCAGAATGGCGAGCGCTGTTGCGGTATATGCTGCCGTGAGAAGCAAGCTTGTGGAGCTTCAAAGACAGCTTGCAGAGGGAACGGACGTCATTATGGACGGCAGGGATATCGGAACCTGTGTACTTCCTGCTGCGACAGCCAAGGTATACCTTACGGCGAGTGTTGAGGCGAGGGCGCAGAGAAGATATGACGAGCTTTTACAGAAGGGCGAGGAGCAGGATATTGAAGTTATAAAGGCGGATATCGAAAAAAGAGATTACAATGATATGCACAGGGATATTTCTCCGCTTAAGCAGGCTGAGGATGCGGTGCTTCTCGACTCCTCGGATATGAACATTGAGCAGGTCACGGAAGCGATAATGAACATTTTCAGAAATGCGGTAAAGTAGAAATAATCAGTACGGGGAATACAACAAAGTTCCGATGTAATAAGTTTGAAAGAAAAACTTTCAAACTACTTATTGGTGGCAGTACTGCAGGCAATGCTTGCAGTATGCAGGGGTATAAGTATGAAAATAGCTGGTTATAATACAAAAAGAAGTGTAAGCAGCCAATGACAAATGTGTGGTAATAATAGAAATATCGGTATAGCCGGGAAAGTGAATATAGTGTATAGATGGAAGTAATAGTTGCAAAGACAGCGGGCTTTTGTTTTGGTGTAAAGAGAGCTGTTGAGAAGGTATATGCTAATGTTGATAAGGAGCATGTATATACCTATGGACCAATAATTCATAATGAGCAGGTAGTGGCTGATTTAGAAAAGCATGGGGTAAAGGTTGTTGAGGAGGACACTGACCTGACACAGCTTTCTGAAGGAACGATTGTTGTGCGCGCACATGGGGCAAGCCGCGCAGAATTTGACAGACTTAGGGAGTGCGGCATGCAGATAGAGGATGCGACATGTCCTTTTGTGTCCAAAATATACAGAATAGTCGAGGAAGAATCGAAGGCAGGACGTACGGTGATAATTGTCGGAAATGCCGCACATCCTGAGGTCAGGGGAATACGCGGATGGTCAGGTGAGGATACCTATGTGGTTGGCAGCATAGAAGAGGCTAATAATTTGAATATTTTGGCAAAAAATATAAGCATTGTATCACAAACTACATTTAATTTAAAGAAATTTAAAGAAATAGTTGAAATTTTCGAGAAAAAGGGTTATGATATAAAATGTTTAAATACGATTTGCAACGCCACTGAAGTTCGGCAGACCGAGGCAAGACAGATAGCTTCACAGGTAGATGCCATGATTGTCATTGGTGGAAAGAACAGTTCCAATACCCAGAAATTGTTTGAGATTTGCAAGGAGGAATGTAGTAATACCTATTATATTCAGACTGCCGAGGACTTAGACTACACCGCAATAAGGGGAATGCAAAGAATAGGGATTACTGCCGGGGCATCAACCCCAAAGAATATTATTGAGGAGGTTCAAACGAGATGTCAGATTTAAGTTTTGAACAGATGTTAGAAGAATCTTTAAAAACAATCAGAACAGGAGAGGTCGTAGAAGGAACAGTCATCGGCGTTAAGGAAGATGAGATTATACTTAACATTGGCTATAAGGCTGATGGTATAATCACCAGAAATGAGTACACAAACACATCTAACGTTGATTTAACCACTCTCGTACACGAGGGCGATAAGATGCAGGCTAAGGTTCTTAAGGTTAATGACGGCGATGGATATGTTATGCTTACATATAAGAGACTTGCTGCTGAGAATGGAAAGAAGAGACTTGAGGAGGCTTTCGAGAATAAGGAAGTTCTTACCGCTAAGGTTTCACAGGTTACTAACGGAGGACTTACAGTCGTAGTTGAGGAGACAAGAGTATTTATTCCATCAAGCCTTGTATCCGATACCTATGAGAAGGACCTTTCCAAGTATGCCGGACAGGAGATTTCTTTTGTTATCACTGAGTTCAACACAGCTAAGAGAAGAATCATCGGTGACCGCAAGCAGCTTTTAGTTGCTGAGAAGCAGAAGCGCCAGGAGGAAGTTCTTTCTAAGATTTCTGTTGGACAGACAGTTGAAGGAACAGTTAAGAATGTTACTGATTTCGGTGTATTCATCGATATCGGCGGAGTGGATGGTCTTCTTCACATCTCTGAGATGTCATGGGGAAGAATTGAGAATCCTAAGAAGGTATTCAAGCCTGGTGATCATGTCAAGGCTTTCATTAAGGACATTCAGGGTGACAAGATTGCCCTTTCACTCAAGTTTGAGGATACTAATCCATGGCCTACAGCAGAGCAGAAGTATGCAGTTGGCAATGTGGTTAAGGGAAAGGTTGCCAGAATGACAGATTTTGGTGCTTTCGTTGAGCTTGAGCCGGGTATCGATGCACTTCTCCATGTTTCACAGATTGCTTTAGAGCATGTAGATAAGCCATCAGACGTACTTAAGGTTGGTCAGGAGATTGAGGCTAAGGTTGTTGATTTTAATCTTGAGTCCAAGAAGATTAGCTTAAGCATCAAGGCTTTACTTGCACCTGCTAAGGATGAGGATAAGGCTGAGGACGAGCAGTAATTTATGACTTTGAACGCCACATTTCTTGTGATATTATTTGCATGGAGTGTGGCGTTTATTGTGTAATATTATACCGATAAAGGAGTGTTTGGAATGGCAAATGATTACGAGGGCTTTAAGAAAAATGTGTATGCCCTTACAAGTATTGATTTGAATTCATATAAGGAACGTCAGATGAAGAGACGTATCGACACACTGATTGCCAAGAATAAATATCCCGGTTATGACGAATACATAGCTGCAATTAAGAAGGATAAGGCTCTTTTTGAGGAGTTTGTCAATTATCTCACTATCAATGTGTCCGAGTTTTACAGAAATCCGGAGCAATGGAAGATTCTTGAGTCGGACGTATTTCCTGAGCTGGTTAAGAAGTACGGAAGCGGAGTAAGAATATGGAGTGCGGCATGCTCTACAGGCGATGAACCGTACTCGCTTGCGATGCTGCTTTCTAAGTTCATGCCGCTTAACCGGATTAAGATTATAGCAACGGATATTGATGAGCAGGTGCTTGATAAGGCGCGTATGGGACTATACCGTGGGCAGAGCCTCAATGCCCTTCCGGATGAGTTCAAGACGAAATATTTCACAAAGGTAGGGGATAATTCGTTCCAGATTAAGGATGAGGTGAAGAAGTGCGTTGAATTTAAAAAGCACAATCTGTTAAAGGATCCTTATCCTGCAAGGCTTAATCTTATCGTGTGCCGTAATGTCGTCATCTACTTTACAGAGGAAGCGAAGGACGGCATATATAGGAGATTCTATGAGTCACTTGTGCCGGGCGGAACACTGTTCGTAGGAAGTACTGAGCAGATAGTCAATTACAGGGAGCTTGGATATATATCGGAGCGTTCATTCTTTTATAAAAAGCCGGAATAGGAATAATGGGACACGGATACTGACTCCGTGTCCCATTATTATTGGCGGATAATGCTGTTTATAATATGTAATATGTATTTTTTGACGGACTCATTATTGCTCTTAAAATCATCCGTAAATTCAAAATACGTTATTTTATCATAGTAATCAATTTTAAAATATGGCTTGATTACCTCGTCGTACTGCGGCAGAAAGCAGCCTGTTTTTTTGCTGTAACAGTTGGCAGCCTTGGCTCTCGTCCGGAAGTTCTTGTCGACATAGAAGGCTACGCTCTTGTGTATGGCGGTATCCTCCTGTGGTAAATAGTAATAATCCTTGTAATTAGGATAAAAGAATTTAAGTTCATCGGTGTGGGCTTTTACCGTAAGGGCAGCTGCCGCATCATACATTGAAAAAAAGGCTGATTCGTTTCCGAAGGAGATACGCTTTGGAACCGAGCAGGAAAGGTGCAGCAGAAAAGTAACCTCGGTTCCCGGTGCATGGTCAGGGCTGTTGTATGATATTTTCTGTATATCTTCAATGTAAAAACCACCATTGCAGGTAAGCTTATATGAAAGCATAGGCAACAGCCTGGTCATGCCGATGAGGTCTTCACGGTTGTGGAGCGTAAGAAGATTCATATATTCACCTGAATGGTTTTCAAGATATTTTAAATATATTTCTATCAGTTCACCACCGTTATATCTATCCTCACGATTGATTCCCAAAAATAACTCTATGGATTTCTGCTTCAGATTAGGAATATGCAAAACTGAGCGGAATGGCTGTATCTGTTTATAAATGTCCAGAACCTTTGACTGCTCTAAATTGTAGGAAAGCCTGTACATGTGACATTTTTTTTGCAGATAAGGAATATCGAAGCCCATGCCGTTGTAGCATATCAGCAGCTTATAGTTACTGATAAATTCCATAAATGCTATAAGGACTTCCTTTTGTGAGTCCTTGTTTTCCGCGAACCATTGGGTACAGATGAGTCTGTCCTGCTGGCAATATATGCAGCCTATCATATATAAAACAGTCGTTTCAGGTGAAAACCCGGTAGTTTCTATATCAAAGAATACAACCTCGTCCTTTTCATATCCCGTATATTCAATGCGTTCGATTTTTTCGTCTAATTCCTTCGTTATACAGAGCATTGCGGATGACCTCCTGGCAAAACAATCTTCTTTTTTCAAAGCATGTAAATCTTTGACTATTATAACATACAATATGAGCTGAAAAAAAGCACAAAAATATAAAATTATTTTGTATATTATTTCCAAAGTTAATTAAATAAAGTATTTTGTTAAATTTTAGACTATATTTTTTGCATACAATTGTTATATAATAATTCTGATAATTCAATCTGATTGAATTTGTGCTGCAGGCGGAATTGAACGATGGTCTGGGCACACAGAACAAAAAGGAGGAAGAATATGTATGTCGGTGTTGACGTTTAAAGGCGGCGTTCATCCTTTTGATGGCAAGGCAATGTCTAAGGATACACCAATCGAAGAACTAAAGCCCGGAAAAGAGCTGGTTTTTATGCTGTCACAGCATATCGGTGCTCCGGCTGTGCCTATTGTTGCGAAGGGCGACAGGGTGCTTATGGGACAGAAGATTGCGGAGGGGCAGGCTTTCATATCTGCCAATATCCATTCATCTGTTTCAGGAACGGTAAAGAGCATAGAGCCGAGACTTACAGCTACCGGAATGAAGGTTAATGCGATTATAGTGGAGAATGATGGCTTGTATGAGGCTGTTGAGGCTGAACCGCAGACTAAGAAGATAGATGAGCTTGAGGCAGGTGAGATCAGAGCGCTTGTCAAGGAAGCAGGAGTTGTAGGAATGGGTGGTGCAGGTTTCCCTACGCATGTGAAGCTAAGCCCTAAGAATGAGGGGGATATAGACACCATTATTGTGAATGCTGCGGAGTGCGAGCCGTATCTTACATCTGATTACCGCAGAATATTAGAGGAGACGGATAAGCTCATAAAGGGGCTTAAGATTGTGCTCCGGATATTCCCGAAGGCGACAGGCCACATTGCGGTTGAGGACAATAAGCCGGATGCGATAAAGCTTTTACAGGAAAAGACGAAGGGTGAGGAAAGGATCGTGGTCGATACCCTTAAAACCAAGTATCCTCAGGGTGGTGAGCGCTGTCTTATATATGCGGTGACGAAAAGAAAGATTAATTCATCCATGCTTCCGGCGGATGCAGGATGTATTGTACATAATGTAGACACAATAGTGTCAATTTATAATGCCGTCATGGAGAAAAGACCTCTGACAAGGCGTATCGTTACCGTTACCGGTGATGCAGTCAAGAATCCGAGAAACTTTCTTGTGTATGTGGGAACACCGTACACTGAGATTGCCGAGGCTGCCGGAGGCTTTATAAGTGAGCCGGAGAAGATGATTTCAGGTGGACCGATGATGGGCTTTGCAATGTACAGCCTTAATGTTCCTGTGACTAAGAATACATCATCCTTACTTGCGTTCACACATGACAATGTCAAGGATAAGGTGGAAAGCCCATGTATAAGATGCGGAAGGTGCGGCGAGGTATGCCCTGAGAATCTTTTGCCTGCCAAGCTTTCGACACTTGCAAGGCGTGGCGCGATGGATGCGTTTGTTGAGAGCTTCGGTATGGAGTGTGTTGAGTGCGGCTGCTGTTCATACATCTGCCCTGCAAAAAGACAGCTCACACAGTCAATCAAGGCCATGAGAAAAATGGTAATGGCTGAGAGAAGAAAGAAGAAATAGGAGGAAGAATCGGTATGGCTTATGTATCATCATCACCACATGTGAGTGATAAGACGACAACCCGGACGATAATGCTTGATGTTATCATAGCACTTCTTCCGGCAACGATATTCGGAATTTATAATTTTGGCTGGAGGGCGGCACTCATAGTTGCTGTGTCCGTGCTTTCCTGCGTGGGAGCTGAGGCTGCCTACGAATTTTTGATGAAAAAGCCCATCACAATAGCTGATCTGAGTGCGGTTGTTACAGGACTTCTCATTGCACTTAACATGCCGTCGACGATGCCTGTAGGACTTGTCATTCTCGGCTGCCTTTTTGGTATCATTGTTGTAAAGCAGCTCTTTGGCGGACTTGGGCAGAACTTTATGAACCCTGCGCTTGCGGCGAGATGCTTCCTGCTCATATCCTTTGCAGGGCACATGACCAACTTTGTCTATGACGGAGTCTCATCTGCGACACCTCTTGCGGTGCTAAAGGCGGGCGGTGAGGTCGATGTTCTCTCAATGTTCATCGGAACCATAGGCGGAACAATCGGTGAGACCTCGGTTATAGCAATCTTAATCGGAGCGGCTTATCTTCTTATAAGAAAGGTCATCTCCATAAGGATACCCCTTGCCTACATCGCGACATTTGCGGTATATACACTTCTGTTTGGCGGGAGGGGCTTCGACCTTACATATCTTGCGGCGGAGCTCTGCGGCGGCGGACTTATGCTTGGAGCGTTCTTTATGGCTACCGATTATGTCACAAGCCCTATAACAAAGAATGGCAAGATAGTGTTCGGTATCATTCTTGGTATCCTCACCGGAATATTCCGTTTTCAGGGAAATTCGGCGGAGGGTGTTTCCTACGCAATCATCTTCTCCAATCTTTTAGTGCCGATTATAGAGAAGCTTACCGCTCCTACAGCATTCGGCATAGTGAAGAAGAGCAGAAAAGCCGGGAAGGAGGATAAGTAGATGAAAAGAATTATCAAAGATACGCTTGTCCTCTTTGCGATAACACTTATCGCAGGACTGCTTCTTGGAGGTGTCTACAGTATTACCAAGACACCTATCGAGGCTCAGACGAAGGCTAAGGCAGAGAAAGCATATAAGGCTGTTTTTTACAAATATTTTGACATGGCAACGGATGCACCGGGTGCGGCAGACAAGATTGTGGATGAACTCCGCTTTGTACAGTGGAGTGCCGATGAAGTCGCTGCGCTTAAGGAGAGCTTCGCCGCTAATCTTGGCGATAACACGTCAAATACACTTGATTCGGTTGTGACAGCTTATGGCAGTGACAATAATATTTCAGGCTATGTAATGACAATAACGAACTCTGAGGCTTACGACGGAAGCATACAGATGTCTGTCGGCATACTTGTCGATGGAACGGTTGCGGGAGTTGAGATTCTCTCAATCAGCGAGACACCGGGACTGGGAATGAACGCACAGAGCGACAGCTTCCTCGGACAGTTCACAGGTGTCGCAACGGATGAATTTGCCTACACTAAGACAGGTAAGCAGGCGGACAATGAGATTGATGCGATTTCATCAGCAACATACACAACCAGATCAATGACTCATGGCGTAAATGCTGCACTTGCCGCATACAGGGCAATGCAGAAAAGCTCCATTTTAATGGGCGCTATGGAAGGAGGTGCCGTAAATGAATAAGTGTGTTGAACGTCTCTACAACGGCATTGTGAAGGAGAATCCTACATTCGTGCTTATGCTTGGTATGTGTCCTACGCTTGCGGTCACAACAGCAGCTATAAACGGTGTTGGAATGGGGCTTGCCTCAACGGCAGTGCTCACATTGTCGAATATTATGATTTCCATGCTCAGAAAGGTTATTCCGGGGAGAGTCAGAATGCCGGCTTTCATTGTAATTGTAGCCACATTCGTTACGGTGGTGGATTTCCTCATGCAGGCATACTGTCCACCGTCACTTTACGATGCACTTGGAATATACATCCCGCTTATCGTGGTTAACTGTATTATCTTAGGACGTGCCGAGGCTTACGCTTCCAAGAATCCGGTTCTTCCGAGCATGTTCGACGGACTTGGAATGGGACTTGGTTTTACGGTCGGACTTACGGTTCTTGGCGCATTCAGAGAGCTTATCGGTGCGGGTACTGTATTCGGGCTTCATATCATGCCGGCTTCATACGAGCCTATGATTATATTCATTCTTCCTCCGGGAGCTTTCTTCGTTCTTGCTGCGCTTGTTGCCATTCAGAACAAGTTCAAGAATAAGAAGAAAAAAGAGTATTCGGATATTCAGATATGCAAGGATGGCGGCTGTGCTTCCTGTACCAACATGATGTGCGGCGGAAGAATCTTTGCGGAGAGCCGGAATGAAGGTGCTTCTAAGGCTGAAAGCACTGTTAAGAAGGAGGAAGGCTGATGAAGGAGTTAATTCTTATTGCGATAGGCTCAGCACTTGTAAATAATGTTGTGCTCAGCCAGTTTCTTGGTATCTGTCCTTTCCTTGGAGTTTCCAAAAGAACAGATACGGCAGCAGGCATGGGAGGGGCGGTAATCTTCGTTATCACGATATCATCGCTTCTTACAAGCATAATATATAATTACCTGCTTGTGGGCGTACATATTGAATATCTTAAGACCATCGTTTTCATTCTTGTGATTGCGGCACTTGTACAGTTTGTCGAGATGTTCCTCAAAAAGAGCAGCCCGTCACTGTATAAGTCTCTCGGAGTATATCTTCCGCTCATCACAACCAACTGTGCGGTGCTTGGTGTTGCACTTACAAATGTACAGAAGGATTACGGTATTCTTCCGTCAGTTGTGAACGGCTTTGCAACCGCTGTAGGTTTTACAATCTCAATCGTTATTCTCGCCGGTGTGAGGGAGCGCATTGAGTACAACGACATTCCGGAGAGCTTCAAGGGTACACCTATAGTCCTCGTGACAGCAGGACTTATGGCTATCGCCTTCATGGGCTTTTCCGGAATTATCTAGGGAGGTGCGGCAATGAACGGAGTATTGATTGCGGCGGCTGTCGTAGGCATATTGGGAATCATTATCGGAATCTTCCTCGGCGTATCAGGTGCGAAGTTCGAGGTCAAGGTTGACGAGAGGGAGACTCTTGTCCGTGAACAGCTTCCGGGAAATAACTGCGGCGGCTACGGATATGCGGGCTGTGACGCCTGCGCCAAGGCGATTGTTGAGGGCAAGGCGCCTGTCAATGCATGTGCCGGATGCAGCGAGGAGAACTTAGCTGTCATCTCATCTGTTATGGGTGTTGAGGCTGAGGCTTCTGAGAAGAAGGTTGCCTATGTGAAGTGCTCAGGTGACTGCGACAAGGCTAAGTCGAACTACACCTATACAGGAATTGAGGACTGTAAGATTGCGGCACAGATGCAGGGCGGCGGTCCTAAGGCATGCTCTTACGGCTGTCTCGGCTACGGAAGCTGTAAAAAGGCATGTCCATATAACGCTATCACAATAGTGAACGGACTTCCTGTTGTGGATGAAGAAAAATGTGTCGGCTGCGGAAGCTGTGTCGTCACCTGCCCTAAGCAGCTCATGGCACTACGCCCGGTGAGAAAGAGAACTGTGACTGTCGCATGTAATTCACCTGAAAAGGGCAAGCCGGTAATGGATGCCTGCCAGGCAGGATCGGCTGTACCCTCTGCACGAAGGAATGTCCTTTCGGTGCAATTACCATGAACGGAAATATCCCTGTGATTGACTATGAGAAATGTAAGGGCTGCGGCAAGTGTGCGATGAAGTGTCCTAAGAAGGTAATTAAGCTGGTGCAGGGGTAAGAATTGCCTGTATTTATGGGGGACATGATTAATTTAGAGATTTAAACATTAATATTCTAAGGTTTCAGAGCCGTGATGCGTGTGCATTGCGGCTCTTTTTGCCGTATGTTTGTCAAAAACGACCGTTTACGTTAAAATGGTGGATAATGATTTCTGTAAATATATAATGAGAGGCAGAAAGGAGGTAATGTATGAAGCTGAATATCAAGATTGACACATCACTCGAGGAGCCTGAGGCATTGATTACCGTTCCGAGGATGAGCGAAGAGGTTAATAAAATCGTTGATTACATAGGAAAGCTTAATGGGGAGCTGACGGTAATATCAGGTGTGAAGGATGACAAGGTGGAGATACTCGAGCAGGGCGGGCTAATAAGAGCTTACGCGGAGGGTGGAAAGGTATATGCAAAAACGGAGAGAGGGCTGTATCAGGTCCGGCTCCGTCTGTATGAACTGGAGGGGCGCTTGGATGGCAGTATATTTGTGAGAATTTCCAATTCGGAAATTGTAAATTTGAAAAAGGTTAGGAGCATTGATTTGAGCTTTGTCGGAACTATCTGCATGGAAATGACCGACGGGGAGGTGAGCTATGTTTCAAGAAGATATGTCTCTAAAATCAAAAAGATATTGGGATTGTGAGGTGTTTGTAATGAAGAAGAAAATATTAATCAGGGCATTTTTGGGAGCGCTTATCGGAATCGTAATAAGCTATCTGATAACGATAGTTATTTCAGCAGTAATAGGGGACGGAGCTTTTTATCCGTGTGTGCCGAGCTTTGCCGAGCGTTATGGCAATGAGGTGACTGCTGTTATTATCCAGACGATATTTAGTGCGGTTTTGGGAGGCGGATTTTCGATGGCATCGCTGATATGGGAAATGGATGACTGGAGCCTGTTAAAGCAGACCGGAGTGTACTTTGTAATAATAACAATACTCATGATGACGGTTGCATATATATGTGAGTGGATGGAACATTCGCTCAGAGGTGTTTTGTCCTATTTTGGAATCTTTTTTGCCATTTTTGTTGTAATCTGGATAATAAGATATTTTTCGTGGAAAATACGGATTTCCAAGATAAAAGAAAAGCTCATAAAAAATGAGTGAAGGAGAAATTGTGGAAGAACGCAAAACACTTTAAACCGGCGTATCTTTTTGTGGGCTGAAACAAAATGTAATGGTAAGTTTTTTGGAGGTGTGGTAAAATACTATAAAAGATAAATGTAGTGCATTGCGCTATGGTGATACTTATTATCGTTGGAAGGGGGAAAAGTTATGTCATACGCATTGAAAAAACTGATGGAAAAATATGTGGAAGAAATAAGGAAAATATATGGTTCTCATTTGAGAAAAGTAATTTTATATGGCTCCTATGCAAGAGGTGATTTTCACCCGGATTCGGATATCGACATTATGATACTTCTTGATATAACAGACCTTGATTTGAAGGAATATGGTACAAAATTATCATATATGACATTTGACTTCAATCTTGACCATGACCTGGATATTAAACCAATAGCGAAAAATGAAGAACATTTTAAGAAGTGGCTTGATAATTATCCATTTTATGCAAATGTAAACAGAGAAGGAGTGGTTTTATATGGAGCAGCCTAATGGAGAGGAAAAAGGGACAAGGAAAGTTTTATTGACATGGTTGAAAAATATTGTGAAGCTCAATTTGCATAACTATCATTTTGGAAAAGTAAGCAATGCTCCTAAAAAGTAGGCAATGCTCTGAAAAAAGTAAGCAATACCCTCTAAAAAGTGTGCAATGCCACAAAAAATAAAGATTGGAACAAAATGAAAAAGCTATCAACAATTAACAGAAATGACTTACTCCTGTGCACAGGGCTTCTCTTGGCAGCTCTGTGCATTTGGTGTGCCATTTTTTTTGTGCAGAGGAACGGGAGCCGGGATGGACTGATGGTGGTTGTGACTGTAGATGGAGAGGAATATTACAGCAGCCTGCTGGCGGGGGAAAATCAGCAGGCAGAAAGAAGAGAGATAGACATAGATGGTCACAACAAGGTGGTCATCACAGATGGGGAGGTATGGATGGAGGAGGCGGACTGCCCGGACAAGCTGTGTGTATCGCAGGGGAAGATAAGCAGGTCGGGACAGACGATTATATGTCTGCCGAATAAGACTATGGTGACGATTAAAGGGGGAAAGCGCGAGTATGACGGCGTTGCACAATGATGGACAAAAAGCGGCTCCGGCAGCTTACAGAGAGCCGGAAGGTGATAAGCGGACGAAAGGTGATAATGGTAACACTGAAGCGACCAAAAATAATCGTCCACATAGCACACGCAGCATCGCCTTCTGCGGCATGTTCACCGCGGTGGCAATCGTGATGGGCTACATAGAGAGCTTTATAGTGATACCGGGGCTGCTGCCGGGCATGAAGCTCGGGCTTGCCAACTGTGTCATACTTTTTGTGCTTATGGGATACGGATTTGGGAGTGCGGCGCTTGTGAGCCTTGTCCGGATAATAGCTGTGAACAGCCTGTTTGGGAACATGACTGCCGCAGTATTTTCGCTTGTGGGAGCGGCGCTAAGTATACTTGTCATGAGCCTGTTGAAAAAGAGCGGGCGTTTTTCGATGGTGGGTATAAGCCTTGCGGGAGGCGTGGCGCATAATCTGGGACAGGTGCTTGTGGCGATGATTATATTTGAGAATGTGGGGATGTTCTGTTATTTTCCGGCACTGATTGTGACCGGCATTGCGGCAGGAGTGTTTGTGGGTATTCTGGCAGGGCTTGTGTACGCTAAGGTTCAAAGGCATTTATAGAATATATGATGTAAAATGAAGCCCCGCAATCTCTCTATATTATTTATAGAGAGATTGCGGGGAATGCTATGCACGATTGTGCCTTTTCATATCTATATATTCAAGCTGATATCATGTGCTGAAAGCATATTATGTTGATATGCTTATCAACTTAATACACCAGAAATTTCCGAAAAATCGATGAA
>OGUO01001751.1_pt1 | contig 13946 bp, 9 predicted proteins | sample 1553641 | NCBI WGS metagenome assembly OGUO01 (sample SAMEA2579980, study PRJEB22360) | human gut metagenome | biome: human gut; feature: human-associated habitat; material: faeces | place: Denmark | collected 2008/2010 | reverse complement strand
TGGCAATCTCTGGATATGTTACTGCAAGACGGCATCCTCTGTGTCCCATCATTGGATTAAACTCATGAAGACTTGCAATAATATTCTTAATAGTCTCTACTGACTTGCCCTGTGATTCAGCTAACTTCTTAATATCTTCTTCCTCTGTAGGAACGAATTCATGAAGAGGTGGATCAAGGAATCTGATAGTTACAGGATTACCTTCAAGTGCCTCATAAAGTGCTTCGAAATCTCCCTGCTGATATGGCAGAATCTTATCAAGTGCTGCTTCTCTTTCTTCTACAGTATCAGAACATATCATCTCTCTGAATGCTGCAATTCTGTCCTCTTCAAAGAACATATGCTCAGTACGGCAAAGTCCGATACCTTCTGCTCCAAGTTCTCTTGCCTTCTTGGCATCCTTAGGAGTATCTGCATTAGTACGAACCTTTAACTTTCTGTACTTATCAGCCCACTCCATAACTCTTTCAAACTCTCCTGCAATCTTGGCATCAACCGTAGGAATCTGTCCATCATATATGTTGCCTGTTGTACCATCAATAGATATATAATCTCCTTCATGGTATTCCTTGCCTGCAAGTGTGAACTTCTTATTAGCTTCATCCATTGCAATATCACCACAGCCAGATACACAGCAGGTTCCCATACCTCTTGCAACAACCGCTGCATGGCTTGTCATACCTCCTCTTACAGTAAGAATACCCTGTGAAGCCTTCATACCTGTAATATCTTCTGGCGATGTCTCAAGTCTTACAAGAACAACCTTCTCTCCTCTTGCATTCCACTCTTCTGCGTCTTCTGCTGAGAAAACAATCTTACCACATGCAGCGCCAGGAGATGCTCCAAGACCTCTTCCTGCTGGAGTTGCAGCCTTAAGTGCAGCTGTATCAAACTGTGGATGAAGAAGTGTATCAAGATTACGAGGATCAATCATTACAACTGCTTCCTTTTCTGTTCTCATCCCCTCATCTACAAGGTCACATGCAATCTTTAATGCTGCCTGTGCTGTTCTCTTACCATTACGTGTCTGTAACATGAACAGCTTGCCATGCTCTACTGTAAATTCCATATCCTGCATATCTCTGTAATGTTCTTCCAGAGTTGCACACACATCCTTAAACTGCTCAAATGCTTCCGGGAACTTCTCACTCATTTCCTGAATATGCATTGGAGTTCTTACTCCGGCAACAACATCTTCACCCTGTGCGTTAGTAAGGAACTCTCCAAAAAGTCCTTTAGCACCAGTTGCAGGATCTCTTGTAAATGCAACACCAGTTCCACAGTCATCCCCCATATTACCAAATGCCATAGACTGTACATTAACTGCTGTTCCCCAAGAATAAGGAATATCATTATCTCTTCTGTATACATTAGCTCTTGGGTTGTCCCATGAACGGAATACAGCTTTTATAGCTCCGTATAACTGTTCCTTAGGATCATCTGGGAAATCCTTGCCAATCTTAGACTTATATTCAGCCTTAAACTGTGTTGCAAGCTCCTTAAGATCATCCGCTGTAAGCTCTACATCAAGCTTAACCCCTCTCTCATCCTTCATCTTGTCAATAAGCTCTTCGAAATATTTCTTGCCAACTTCCATAACTACATCTGAATACATCTGGATAAATCTTCTATAACAATCCCATGCCCATCTTGGATTGCCAGATTTCTGTGCAATTACATTAACAACGTCCTCGTTAAGTCCAAGATTAAGGATTGTATCCATCATACCCGGCATAGAAGCTCTTGCTCCAGAACGAACTGAAACTAAAAGTGGATTCTCCATATCTCCAAACTTCTTGCCTGTAATCTGTTCCATCTTCTCAATATGTTCGTTAATCTGTCCCATGATCTCATCATTGATTTCTCTACCATCCTCGTAATACTGGGTACAAGCTTCCGTAGTAATAGTAAACCCCTGTGGAACCGGAAGACCAATATTAGTCATCTCTGCCAGATTCGCACCTTTACCACCGAGAAGCTCACGCATATCTGCGTTACCCTCTGTAAACAAATACACCCATTTCTTTCCCATAACAAAACCTCCATAATTTAATATTCAGTTATTTAAGTAGTATATTTCTTAGCTTGTTAAAATTATAACATAGTAGTCGTTTTCGTGCAACCATAAATGTATTTATTTTAATACAATTTTATATACAAGCCTTACATTTACAGAATATGCTTAATATGGGAAAATATTCATGATGTTTAGGACATCGGTCAACATGTACATTGAATATGAATTATGTGTTCATACTAATATTAATACCGTATATCCCATCACTTAATAAAAGGAGGATTTTTCTATGCCTAAAGACCCTGTTATGCTTTTAAGCTTTGTCAATACACAACTTCGAGACAATTACAATACATTAGAGGAACTGTGCAAATCTTATATGGTTTCTGAGGAAGAGATAACTGATAAGTTAAAGACAATTAATTACGAATATAATAGTGAAAAGAACCAGTTTATCTAGTTCTGTATAAATATGTCTTAATCTGATTATTGATTCGTTGTTCATGATACCTATAGGTAGTCGCATTATCACTTGATTTATAGGACATATCCAGGCAGAATCCTTATTCAACCTTCACTTTTTCTTCCAATCTGCCTATAGATAAACTTCCTCGTGCCTGCCTGATAGGTATATTCCTGCAATTTCATGTATTTCTGCCTGAAATTTGCCTATATAGATTGATTATTTATTGTTCTTATAGGAACACGCAGAAGTAAGTTCCTGAACAGAAACAGACTTTTCCATAAAATAAAAGCAATGCCAGTATCCACTCTTCCCAGCATTGCTTTATCTTTATATATTATATTGTCAGCTATCACTCCATATCCGGACACTTGTATCCCGCATTAATCATATTAGCTCGCAGCTTTTCTACACTTACCCCTAGCTTTTGTGCACCCTTTTCCATACTTATGCTCTCATCTTCGACCAGTGAATATATCATCTGGTTGCCTTCTTCTCTTCCTTTCTGAAGTCCTTTCTCAATTCCCCTGTCTTCAAGTCTCTGCGCTACATCACACATATTGCTCACTCCTTCCTTATCTGACAATATCTCTTCATATCTGTTATCCCCTGTCATAACTGATAAGAACTTTAGTATCTCATCCACATGCTTAATTGTTGTCTTATCATCTGGTATGTAATCTTTGTTCTTTCTCTTGTTCACAAAGAAATTAGCAACGATCTTATAATCACTTGTAAACTTTGCTATCTGTTCATCTGTCAGCCACGCTATCTCAAATACATTAGCTTTAGTGTCATTAACATACTTATCCAGATTATCCGGAACTTTAATCAGAGACTTAAGATTCTTTGGTGCTGTCCATTTTCTGTCTGTACCATAATACAGCACCATCGTTATTACCGGCACTATTGTTTTCTTATCATATTGTCCTCTGTATGAAGCACCTTCATATCCCGATATCCTTGCTGGCATTCTTTTCTCAACCTTTGTCTGATTCTCTATGCCATACAGGACTATGTCTGTACCTCCTCTTTTCCAATACTTAGCAATATCGCGTTCCTGTTCATGAACTTTTCCATCTTCAGCCTTATACTGTGAATAAACTGTCGTATTAACAAGTTCATTCTCTTCAACCTCCGACTTTCCATCAAATAACAACACATTAACAATATCCGCAAATATATCATTATTATCTTCTAGTACCTTTTGTGTTATATCTTTCTCTTTCATTCACATACAAGCAGTCTGTCATGAATCTTTAACCATAAATCATTTTTAATATACAATTAATATAAGTTTTTGTCAATACCGCAATTGCGGTTTGCCTATAAAGTATGCTGTCAGAAATTCAAAGAATAAATTGTTGGTTTGCTTTCAAAAAGCCTACTAAACTTGCATTACACAATAGTTTAGTAGGCTTTTTAATTTCATCAATGACAACTTTCATTTTCAAAAACCTACTAATTCGCATATACCATAATCTGGTAGGCTTTTATTTCAAAAGTATCATCTGTATTTATAGTCATTTAGCAAAAGTCAAAAATTCCAATGCCCCCGAAAGGACCATAAAGTCCTTACAATATCAGGCCTTATCCCTCAACAGCCCTCGCAGCGGCTCTGGCTGTCAGCTTTCCATCTACAAGGTCAATAACAATATCATCACCTGTATTGATATTGCCTGCAAGTATTAACTTGGCTGCCAGTGTCTCAACTGTTTTCTGGACATATCTCTTAAGCGGTCTTGCACCATACATTGGGTCAAATCCGTTTTCAACTATGAAATCCTTGGCTGCATCTGTAAGAACAATCTCAAGCTCTTTATCTGCAAGTCTCTTGTTAACATCTGCAACAAGAAGATTGATAATATTGCTGATATTATCCTTAGTAAGAGGCTTGAACATAATTATCTCATCAAGACGGTTAAGGAATTCAGGTCTGAAATGATTCTTTAAATCACCCATAACAGCTTCCTCTGCCTCTGGCTTAATTGAGCCATCAGGATTGATGCCTTCAAGCAGATATGAAGAACCAATGTTACTTGTCATTATGATTATAGTGTTCTTAAAATCCACAGTTCTTCCCTGTGAATCAGTGATACGACCATCATCAAGTACCTGTAAGAGGACATTAAATACATCTGGATGTGCCTTCTCAACTTCATCAAAAAGAACAACTGAATATGGTTTTCTTCTTACAGCTTCTGTAAGCTGTCCACCTTCATCATAACCTACATATCCTGGAGGCGCTCCGATAAGTCTGGATACTGAATACTTCTCCATATACTCGGACATATCAAGTCTTACTATATTAGATTCATCATCAAACAGACTCTCAGCCAGTGCCTTTGCAAGCTCTGTCTTACCTACACCTGTAGGTCCTAAGAACAGGAATGAACCGATTGGCTTAGTCGGGTCTTTAATACCAGCCTTAGACCTTATGATTGCCTCTGTTACCTTAGTAACACCTTCATCCTGACCGATAACTCTCTTGTGGAGCTGTTCATCAAGATTAAGAGTTTTCTGTCTTTCAGACTCACTTAACTTGCTAACCGGAATACCAGTCCATCTTGATATAATCTTAGCAATCTCTTCCTCAGTAACACTTTCATGAACAAGGCTCATATCTCTGTTACTTGACTTCTTCTCTGCTTCTTCCAAAGCCTTCTGTGCCTGTGGAAGTTTACCATACTGAAGTTCTGCTGCCTTATTAAGATCATATTCTCTCTTAGCCTGTGCTATCTGGGTATTAATCTGGTCAATCTCTTCCTTTAACTTGCTTACCTGGTCAACAGAAGATTTCTCGCTGTCCCATTTAGCTTTCTGGATATTGAAATCAGACCTTAATTCAGACAATTCCTTCTGTAATGCATCAAGTCTTTCCTTACTAAGATTATCTGTCTCTTTCTTAAGTGCAGCCTCCTCAATCTCAAGCTGCATAATCTTTCTTCTCTTCTCATCAAGTTCTGCAGGCATTGAATCAAGTTCAGTCTTAATCATTGCACATGCCTCATCTACAAGGTCAATAGCCTTATCTGGCAGAAATCTGTCTGAAATGTATCTGTCTGACAAAGTAGCTGCACTTACAAGTGCGCCATCTGTAATCTTAACTCCATGGAACACTTCATATCTGTCCTTAAGACCTCTAAGGATTGAGATAGTATCCTCAACTGTAGGCTCATCAACCATAACCGGCTGGAATCGTCTTTCAAGTGCCGGGTCTTTCTCAATATACTCTCTGTGCTCATCAAGAGTTGTAGCACCTATACAATGAAGTTCACCACGGGCAAGCATTGGCTTTAACATATTACCTGCGTCCATAGCACCTTCTGTTTTACCTGCACCGACAATAGTGTGAATTTCATCAATAAATAGAATTATCTGACCTTCAGACTTCTTAACCTCATCAAGTACAGCCTTAAGTCTTTCCTCGAATTCACCACGATATTTTGCACCTGCAACAAGCGCACCCATATCCAGTGCAAAAAGCTTCTTATCCTTTAAGCCTTCTGGAACATCACCTCTCACGATTCTCTGTGCAAGTCCTTCAACAACTGCTGTTTTACCAACACCTGGCTCACCAATAAGAACGGGATTGTTCTTAGTCTTACGGGAAAGGATTCTTATTACATTTCTGATTTCATTATCTCTGCCGATAACTGGGTCAAGCTTTCCGTCCTTAGCTCTCTCTACAAGGTCTGTAGCATATTTGCTAAGAGTATCATAAGTTGCCTCCGGATTATCCGAGGTAACACTCTGGTTGCCTCTTACTGTAGCAAGGGCTGACAGGAATGATTCCCTGTTAATTCCATATGTCTTAAAAAGTTGCTTTATGCCCTTGTTAGGTGCTGCAATCATCGCAAGCATAAGATGCTCAACAGAAACATATGCATCCCCCATTCTCTTTGCTTCATCTTCAGCATTTACTAAAACCTTATTAAGATCATTGCTTACATAAAGCTGTACATTTCCTGAAACCTTATTCTTCTGGCTAAGTAAAGTCTCAATATTCTTAATAAATGTGTCCTTATCAATTCCCATCTTCTCTATCAGGCTCGCGATAAGACTATCTTCTATAGTTAAGAGACTGTACAGAAAATGTTCCTGATCAATCTCCTGATTACCATAATCGTAGGCAATCTTCTCGCACTGGTTAACAGCCTCAATAGACTTCTGTGTAAACTTATTAATGTTCATACGATTACCTCCTTCTATTACAATGAATGCTTAACTTCACTGTTTATCTATTGTTTTCCTCTTACAATTGATGTTATACATCTCATTGTTAGCACTGTCAAGGGGTGAGTGCTAATGAATTTATTAAAAAATTATAAAGCCTTGGCTCGACCCTTTTTACTGTTACTTCTTCTGTACTTATGTGCTATACATTGACATTATCAACACCTTAAGATACACTTTCCTATAAAATAATGAATGGAGTATATAACGATGAAAAAAATATATGGAATTATAATTACTATAGCAGTGTGTGCTCTCTGTGTCTGCTCGTTTTTCGCAGTCAGAAGCCAGAGACAGAATCAGAACGAGCTAAATAATCTTGAAAAAGAAGCTGCTCCATATCAGGATGAAATCAACGACATATACGCCGAGCTTCAGTCAAGAAAGCAGAAGCTTGGCAGCCCAGATAACTCCAATGCAGGTGCTACTCTTGCATTCGTTCCTGCTTCTGCCAATGATATTGATACAATCAGAGAACTGATGACTGGTTATGATTTCACGCCAACAATAATTGCTGACTGTTCTATCGACAGCAAAGAGCTGGACTCTATAATAAGAAAGTCACAGAATAACCATTACGACATTCTGCTTTCAGGCATGACCTTTGATGATGATGTCCTTGCATCTGCAATAAAAGTCCGCAATAATCTTACTAAGAATAATTATAATCTTAAAGAAACATTTTTCTTAAGACATACATATGATACAGATGAAGCCCGTAAATCATTACTTGATAATGATTACAGCCATCTTGTCTGCTATAACGAAACATTTGCATCAGGAACTGCTTCTAATGGAATGTTATACATTTCCTACAGCTTTATCCGTTCGTCAAATGCTTTTACCAATCTGATTAATCAGGCTATTTCAACTAATAATGATGCCGTAATGATATTTGATTTTGCAGATATGCAGGATGGAACTATTGATGATTCTACTATAACAGGCTTTCTTGAAGAACTAAGCAGTAAGATCAGCGAAGGCTCTATTAATTCTTATACTCTTTCACAGGCATTTGAAGCACTCGAGAATGAAGAAACTCTCTCTCAGATTGCCAATGATGAATATGAACAGTATAAAGCAGAGCAGGAATCAAGAATAGCGGAGCTTGAATCCAAAGTTCATGAAATATACGGTTCTCGAAAGAAATAATCCATACAGGCTGAATAATGTTTTGCACAAAAAGGGGCTGCCACTTTGTTTAATATTAATTTTTAAGATTATAATATTAAAGTCAGGTTTAGGTGCAACCATCATTACACAAATTCATACATTTTAAAATTTTTTTCCAAAAAAATAGTACCACTGTGATTGTTTTTCACAGTAGTACTATTTTAATATATTATCCTATAAGAAGCACAGAAACATCATTAACATTTGTTCCCGTAGGACCTGTTATAATAAGCCCCTCTGTTAGTTTCAATGCATTATAAGCATCATTATTCTTAAGCACTTCAAATATATCTATTCCTTTATTCTTTAAGACTCCTGCTGTATCACCATCGCTATATCCACCTGCCGCATCCGTAGGTCCGTCTGTTCCATCGCTGCCTATACTGAATACTGCTGCATTTGACATTCCCTTAATACCTTCTGCTGCTGATAATGCAATCTCCTGATTTCTTCCGCCTTTACCATGTCCGGTAATATTAACAACAGTTTCTCCGCCTGCTATGTATGCCAGCTTCTTTCCTGACTTACAATGTGTCTTTGCTATAGATGCAAGAAAACTTCCGGCTTCTTTTGCCTGACAGCATAACTGGTCCGTAAGCATTACTGGTTCATATCCATACTTTGAACATTCCCTTGATACTGCACTGCATAATTCACGCACACTTCCATTAATAAAAGTTGTTACATTATCCAGTTTCTTCGGTGTCTCAATATCCATCAGCTTTTTTACATCTTCACTTATATTAAGATTATATTTTTCTACAATGTGCCATGCTTCTTCACATGTTGTTGTATCTGCACATGCCGGACCTGAAGCAATCATATCCAGTGGGTCACCAAGTATATCTGATAATACTATTGATAATACATGCGCCGGTTCACATAATTTTGCAAACCGTCCGCCCTTTACTTCTGATAAGCGTTTTCTTATCGTATTAATCTCAACAATATCTGCGCCGCATGCAAGTAACTGATTAGTTATATCCTGCAATTCTTCTCCTGTAATCTTCGGCTTCTCAAATAAAGCACTTCCTCCACCTGAAAGAAGAAAAAGCACTGTATCATTCTTATTGAGTCCGCTTACCATCTCAATAGCTGCCTGTGTTGCTTTAAATGAATTCTCATCTGGAACAGGGTGGCCTGCCTCAAAACATTCTATTCTTTCAATCGGCTCTTTTACATGTCCATACTTCGTTATTACAATTCCTTCATTTATTCTGTCTCCCAGACATTCACTTGCCGCCTTTGCCATCTGCCATGCGGCTTTTCCTACTGCTACAAGAATAACTTTTCCATCAAATTTCCTGTCTTTAAGTGTTTTCTTAACTGCTTCATCCGGAAGAACTGCTTTAATTGCCGCATCAATTATATTGTCTGCAACCGCTCTTAATTCTTTATTCATAAGATTCTCCTTCCTGACATTATAATAACCTGTCAACAACATTTATAATTTTGTGTCTGCCAGTTTTTCATAATAATGTATAATTGCACTGTGGTCGCTGCTTCCATCTCCATTATTATGCAGATACTGCATTATTTCCTGAACCTGTGCCGTCATCGGTACTGGAGCTCCAACACTATGAGCACACTCAAGTGCATTATTCAAATCTTTAATATGTAAATCTACTCTGAATCCTGGTTCAACATTATCCTCTATCATCATTGGAACTTTGGCATTCATAACAGTAGACCCTGCTAGTCCGCCTTTTATTGCCTCAAATACACATTCAGGGTCTACTCCGGCTTTTTTTGCCAGAATGAAGCTTTCAGAAACTGCCTGGATATTACATGCAACAATTATCTGATTGACAAGTTTTGTTGTATTTCCAGCTCCAAGTTCACCACATCTTGTAACTGATGAACCCATATGTGTAAGAATCTGTTTATACTTATCAAATGTTTTCTCATCTCCACCAACCATAAATGCAACTGTTCCATCTATTGCTTTAGGTTCTCCTCCTGACACAGGTGCATCAAGCATATCAATTCCTTTTTCTTTTAATACATCACCAATATATCTGCTGTCGACAGGATTAATTGAACTCATATCTATAAAACATGTTCCTTTTTTCATATAACCCGCAATACCATTTTCCCCAAGCATTACATCCTTTACCTGAGGACTGTTTGGAAGCATTGTTATAACTACATCACTTTCCATGCCAATCTGTTTTAAATCACCACTTCTCGCACCTGCCTGTACAAGTTCATCGACATTTTCCTTATGATGGTCATTAACAATCAATGTGTATCCAGCTCTGCAAAGATTCTTTGCCATCGGTTTTCCCATTATTCCCAATCCAACAAAGCCTATAACCATATATAATCCTCCTGATATTGTTCTAAATGTATTGTTATTATAACCTTTCTTTTATATAATAATGCGGCCATACTGATAAGTCCATATAGTTCTCATAAGTATAGCCGCATTATGTAACATTTATATTATAAAATTAATGAAAGAATAAATATTTCAACCATTGCTGCAATACCCATTATTAATGTGCACACTGTCTGTGTCTTATATCCCTGTTCAGGATCCATGTCACCAAAATTAGTAACTACCCAGAAGTATGAGTCGTTAGCATGTGATACTGTCATGGCACCAGCGCCTATAGCCATTACACAAAGCACCGTCTTAACAGGTGAAGCAAGTCCAAGTGCTCCAAGCAGTGGAGCAATGATACCTGCTGTAGTTGTAATTGCAACCGTCGAAGAACCCTGTGCTGTCTTTAATATTGCTGCAAGAAGGAATGGGAAGAATATTCCAACTGCTGAAAGCACTTCTGCATGCTGTGTAATAAATGCAACCATTGAGCTTGATGAAATAACCTTTCCTAATACACCACCAGCTGCTGTTACAAAAAGTATAGGACCAACTGTCTTTAATGTCTCATTGGTAATATTGTAAAAATCGGACATCTTATGTGCCGTTGCAAGCTGGATTACTGCAAATATTGTACCAACAGCAAGTGCTATAATTGGTTTTCCAAGGAACTGGCATGCTATGTCAAGTGCGCCGGTCCAGCCAGCCATTGATGAAATTGAACCAAGTGCCATAAGAATGATTGGTACAAGAATTGGAGCTAATGCATTAAATCCATTAGGAAGCTTTCCATACTCTGCAACTAATTCTTCATATGTCTTGGTAACCTCTCCATTGTCTGTTACTTCATCAGCACTCTTTACTCTCTTTCCAATAAACTTAGCATATACAAGACCTGCTATAAGAGGAAATATTGAACATACAACACCAAGTCCCATTACAAGTAAAAGATTATCTCCCACTCCAAGTGTATTAGCAGCTGCTATCGGACCAGGTGTTGGCGGAATAAAAACATGAGAAATATAAAGTCCTGCTGAAAGTGCTACTGTCATTGCTACACTTGAAACTGCTGTTCTTTTTACAAGTGCTTTTCTTATTGGATTAAGAATTACAAAACCACTGTCACAAAACACAGGAATTGAAACAACCCAGCCCATAAGCTCTATTGCAAGTTCTGGTCTTTTCTTTCCTACTACCTTAATTACCATATCTGCCAGCTTCAATGCTGCTCCTGTTTTTTCAAGTACCGAGCCAATCAATGCACCTAATATAATAACTATACCGATGCTGCTGAATGTACCTGAGAATCCAGCTCCTATAACTGTTGGAATTCCAGACACCTTTGTTCCGTCTGGTTTTACAGTATCAACAAATGGAATTCCTGCCATCATTGCAAGAATAAGTGATACCGCCATAATTGCTAAGAAAGGATGAACCTTAAACTTAGAGATTGCAACTATCATCACAATGATAGCCAACACAAATGCAATTATCAATGCTACTCCTGTCATAAAAACACCTCATTTCTATTTTATTGTTGTACGGTTTGCACAAACCTTTGTGCTTTGTATGACACAATAATAACATGTAAAGTTTAATAGCAAAATGTTACACAGCACATAATATCATTTTTATTTTGTATTATGTAACAATAATGGTAAATCATATTTTTCATTAATTAATTCATCAGTAATTATGTATGCCAGATACAACGCTGGACTTTCTGTTGGTTTCCTGACATCAAGTCCTGTTATTTCTTTCAGTTTTGATATTCTGTATTGTAATGTATTCTTATGAATATACAGATTGTCTGCTGCTTTCTGTATTGATCCCTGTGCATTAAAATACGCTTTCAGCAACGCAATATTCTCACATATATCATTATAATCCATATCTTTGAATACCTTCTTTAAATATTCAAGCTTAATCTCTGTTGGTACATTGCTTATTAAAAGTTCAAGGCTAATATCCTCATAGCATATAATCTGTTCATGTTTTTCAGCTGCAGCCGTCCATGCCCTATGTGCTTCAACATAAGCTTCATGCATATCATAGCTTTGGGCTGAATCTATACCAATATTCAGTTCAAACTTATCTTTTTTCCACACATATCCTGCCAGATTTTCTGCAAATTTAACCACATTTTCCGTATCCATATTATCTATGATTATTATCTGTCTTGAAGCATTCCTGAAATGCATTTTATAATTATTTCTCTTTAAAAATGCATCAACATCATTTTCAAATTTTGCAATCTGAGACTGTCCCTGCTGTGAATCTTTAAGGTTGTCCAACTCATCTATGCTGGCAATAAACACTCTTCTTGGCTTATTAATATCTATTCCCAAAGCCATTCCACGATCTTCTAAATCAGCATTCTTATATCCTCCATTTATAAGCCATTCTTCATAAAAAGCATTCCTTACACGCTTATTCATAAGCTGTCTATAGCTTGCACGACTCTCCATCAAAAGAATTTCCGTCATCTTTTTTAACAGTTTTCCAGACGTTATAACCTCTTCATATCCACCTGTCATTCCTATCACTCCTACTATTCCGCCATCAAGTTCAAGTGGAAGATTAATTCCTTTTTTTATGCCTTTTGATAAATCATCTTCATCAATATAATATTCCTCAAGATTTTCAGATATAATCTTATACGCACCATAATGAAAATCCCCTATTCTGGATTTATCACGACTTGCAATTATATGTCCAGTCTCGTCCATAAGATTAATATTCTGTTTAACAAGTTTTGAAATTTCTTCAACAATCTGAGTTGCAGAATTCTTTGATATATGCATAACACGTACCTCCTCTTTGATAAGGATGTGACGGAATCCGTCACATATTCTTTCTATATATTATTGTACCATACATTTTATATCATTAAAATTTCTTTATAAAATCTTTCAACTTACCTCTGACATTGTGTTGTATGCGATTGTCATATCATACAAATTTATGAATAAATCAGATATTCAGGATTCATAATATTAATTAATAATTATGAATCAAAAAGGAGTATTATATGAGTAATAATATGGATCTTGGATATGATATGTTCTGTTATCAGTGCGAACAGACTGCCGGAGGAAAAGGCTGCACCAAAGTCGGTGTATGTGGAAAGACACCTGAGATTGCCAACCTTCAGGATTTACTTATTTACCAGTTAAAGGGAATAAGCTTTTATGCAAAGCATCTTCTTGATTCAGGACTTAATGTTGATAAAAGCATTGTCAGCTTTATTGAAAACTGTCTCTTTACAACTCTTACTAATGTTAATTTCAATGTGGACGACCATGTCCGTCTTCTTAAACAATCCCGTGATATTAAGAATAATCTTAAGAATATGGTAGGCGCAACTGAATATATCACTCCTGCCGCTGCCTATGAACTGCCAGAAACTAAAGCTGATATGCTGCGTGACGCGCCAATGGCAGGAATAATGTACGATAAGGCATTAGACCCTGATATCCGTTCATTAAGGCAGACAATTCTTTATGGTCTTAAAGGCATCAGTGCTTATGGACATCAGGCAAGAGAACTTTCATATTACAGTGATAATGTTGATAATTTCTATATCACTGCACTTGAAGCAATCACTGATAATACTCTCACCGTTGAGGAGCTTATCCGCCTGACACTTAAAACAGGTGATATGGCTATCGAAATTATGAAAAAACTTGATGAGGCAAACACTACCATTTACGGTAATCCATCGCCTCACA
>OGUO01001749.1_pt1 | contig 13957 bp, 7 predicted proteins | sample 1553641 | NCBI WGS metagenome assembly OGUO01 (sample SAMEA2579980, study PRJEB22360) | human gut metagenome | biome: human gut; feature: human-associated habitat; material: faeces | place: Denmark | collected 2008/2010 | reverse complement strand
GTAGGGATAATGTGGCCGGGAGTTTATTCGCTCGCCGGCAGAGAATATAAGGTGGGCGGCACGAAAATGTTCGGTTTGCTCGCTCTTGCCGGCGACGTCGGTTGTACGGTCGGCCCCACTCTTTCGGGCGCGGTTTCTTCCGATATAAGAACGGGTTTGCTCGTTTCGACTGTTTTCCCCGTTGTTCTGCTTGTCGGAACGATTGCTCTGAGTTTGCTTTTGAAAAAATCGCATCGGCAAGCGAAAGCCACGCTATATGTCGATTAATAAATAAAATCCGAACAAAACTTCTCGTTGCTGAATATATATGTTTTGAATTTTCATTATAAATTGCGTATTAAAACTGTAGGACGGGCGAATAAAAACCCCGGAATACGTTTAAAATAAAAAGAAAAGGAGAAAAATTATGGTAAACAGATTTGTGCTTAACGAAAAGAGTTATCACGGCGCGGGAGCCGTGAAGGAAATCGCTACGGTGATTAAGAGCGGGAATTATAAAAAAGTTCTCGTGTGTTCCGATCCCGATCTCCTGAAATTCGGCGTGACTAAAAAGGTGACCGACGTTCTCGACGAAAACGGAATACCTTATGATATTTACAGCGATATCAAGCCGAATCCCACGATCGAAAACGTTACCCACGGCGTGGAAGCGTTCAAAGCGAGCGGCGCGGACGTTATAGTTGCCGTCGGCGGAGGCTCGTCGATGGATACGGCAAAAGCGATAGGAATAATCGCGACGAACCCCGAATTTTCCGACGTCCGTTCTCTCGAAGGCGTTGCGCCCACGAAACATAAGAGCGCGCCCATTATCGCCGTTCCGACGACTGCGGGAACCGCCGCGGAAGTTACGATAAACTACGTTATAACCGACGTGGAGAAAAAGCGTAAATTCGTCTGCGTGGATACGAACGATATTCCGATCGTTGCGATTGTGGACTCCGAAATGATGAGCACGATGCCGCCGTCACTCGCCGCTGCCACGGGTATGGACGCGCTTACTCACGCAATCGAAGGCTATATTACAAAAGGCGCGTGGGAACTTTCGGATATGTTCCATATCAAGGCTATAGAGATTATTTCGCGCTCGCTCAGATCGGCTGTCAAAGGCGAAAAAGCCGGACGCGAAGGAATGGCTTTGGGGCAGTACGTTGCGGGAATGGGCTTCTCAAACGTAGGGCTCGGCGTCGACCACTCGATGGCGCACACGCTTTCCGCTTATTACGACACGCCGCACGGAAAAGCCTGCGCGATTCTTCTGCCCGCCGTTATGGATTACAACAAAGATTACGTCGGCGAGAAATATCGCGACATAGCGATAGCCATGGGCGTTAAGGGCGTTGAAAAAATGACTAAAGAGGAATACGGCAAAGCCGCCGTCGAAGCGGTAAGACAGTTGTCGCGCGACGTAGGTATTCCCACGTCTTTGGCCGGGATAGTCAAAGAGGAGGATATTCCCGAACTTGCGCGTTCCGCTTACGAGGACGCCTGCCGCCCCGGCAATCCGCGCGAAGTGACCGTAGAGGATATCGAAAATATTTATAAATCGTTGCTTTAAAATTTCGCTGTTTAAGTAACGGTCGGTCGAAAGATTTTATAGACGAATAATTTTATAACCGACCGGGTTCGGGCGACACGGAAACAAACCGATTGCGGCTTGATTCCGTTTCGCCCGCTTTTCTTTTCGTCTTTTTGTCTTTTTTTCGCCCGAAATTACGTTGATTCGCGAAAAATTTTTAACGCGGCGCAAAGTTTTTGGTTAAATCGGTTGACAAGATTAATTCATTATGATAAGATTAAAAGGCTTTAAGCGTTGTCGGGCGAAAAGGCTCGGTTGCGGCGGGCGGCTTTAGTTTTAAGACGGCTTTATTTTTAAGACGGCTTTAATTTTAATAAGCATATAGCGGCGCTATAGCCAAGTGGTAAGGCAAAGGTCTGCAAAACCTTTATGCCCCGGTTCAAATCCGGGTGGCGCCTCCAGCGAAACGGGTTGTAAGTTTTCTTACAGCCCGCTTTTTTTATCAGAAAGCGCATATCTTCGATACGGTTTTATAATTCCCGACGAATGGAATCCCTATGAAACAATAAACTTTGCGCGAGCGGCGCGAAAATCGTTAAAAAAAACTTGACTTGCATAAAATAATGGTGTATAATGTATTTGTAAAAGGTGGAGCGTGGCGTTGCCGATGTCGGAATTTAGCCGCAGGCGGTTGCGTTACGGACACGTTTTACGGTGTATTTCCGCTTTGCGGAATGTATTTGCGTATTAATTTTTATGCGTATCGATTTAATTGAATAATTTAGCAAAACCGTCGCGAGGCGGTGACGCAAAACTATCGGGACTCAACGAGTCAGCCAGTTGCCGGATTATCCTTGTATGGATAGCCCGGCTTTTTTTGTTCAGGCGGAGCATATTGCAGGAGAACGCGATAAGAACGCGGCAAGAAACGCAGTAAGAGCGCAAGAACGACATAACACGACGAAAAGGACGAAAAGGACGAAAAGAATGAACGAACGGATTAAAAACAGAATAAAACTTGTTTCTTCTTTTTTGATGTGCGTGCTTAGTCTGTCCGCCGCAATCACCCTTTCTTTCGCCTGGTTTGCCAAAAACGACACCGTAAACGGCGGCGGAATGTCCGTTGCGATCGAAAACGACGCGAACGTCGTGGGGGCGGAGTATTTTATTGCGGAAAAAAACGGCTCAAACAACGGTTCAACGCAACTGAATTTCAAAAAAATCCCCGCCGATGCCGCGCGAATGGGCGCGTATGATATTCTGGACAAAAAGTATCAACTTCTTGCCAAGGTGTATCTCAAAAGCGATATGGAAACGATCCGCGTGACGGGGAACACTCAGACGACTTATTTTTTGGGCGCGCTGGAGAATAACAAAAGCAAATATCCGTTGCTGCCGCCGAGCAGCGACTATAACGTTCCGCAGGAAAGCACGGCGGGCGGTGTAACGTATACCAACGTTCTTTCGAGCGTGATAAATTTCACGATTTTCCAAGCGGGCGAATTAACGGCGCTGACGAACGGTAGCGGGTATGAACTTGTAAGCGATACTTTGCCCTCGGGGGGCAGAATCGCGAAATTCATAAACGACAGCGCAACGGCAACCGCGCCGAAGCCGACGATTAATCTCGTTCAGACGGAGAATATCGACACGGTTACGACGGGCGGACCGGAAGAGTTCAATGGGCAGCCATGCCGGACGCTCTTCATAATGTTCAGTTACGACGAGGCGATTATGGAAAAAATCTTTTCCGATAATCTCGGCAACAATAAGATATATGTCGAGGATAGCGAAGGCAATCTTATAAACATACCATTCAAGTGCGATTTTACGATTTCTTTTGAAAAATTCGCGGGGTAATTACGCAGGGTAATCGCAAGGCAACGCGTCTGACGAGCCTTTTATAAAAAAACAAAAAACGGACGGAGGTGAGAACGTGAAAAGAATATTCAGAAGTTTAGCGGCTTTATTAATTATCGTCATATCTTTTTCGGCGATATCTTTCGCGTGGCTCGCGAGCGGGAAATACCTTAATTTTCCGTCGTCGTTCGGCGGTTCGGCAACGCCTGCGTATTTTGCGGGCGGCGACGGCTCGAAAGATAATCCATTCAGAATAACCAACGCCGTTCACTTATATAACCTTGCCTGGCTGCAATATCTCGGTTATTTCAATCGGCGCGAGGGTTTCAATAACGATCGCGATCAGACTTATTTTGAACTCGGCAAAGACGTTGATATGCGTGGCACAGCGATTCCGCCGATAGGCACGGAAGAATATCCTTTCATAGGTGAGTTCAAAGGCAACGGTCACAAGGTGACGAATCTGACGATTTCAAACAAAAAGGGTACGGACAACCTTGTTAAAACGCCCACGAACGCGAAGTTTTCAAACAATATACTTCGTTTCGTCGACGATTCAAAGGCGCATGATATCGAAATCGTGGGAATGTTCGGCGTAACCGGCGATTATGACGGTTATTTCAATAAGTATAAGGCAGACGGGCATACCGTTGACGGAACGATTGCGAGCGTAAGCAATTTTTACGTTGATAAAATTCACGTAAGGAGCAATTCGGCAAAAACTCTTGCAGGCTTGGCGGCGGGGTATATCGGCGGAAACTTTTCAAACGTCGGCGTTTATCGTAGCGACATAAAATTTGCCGCAAACGCGCAGGCGAACGGCGTTGCGGGTAATGGTGTTCTCTCAAAATATTCGCTCGTCGGCGCGTATAACGAAGACCTTATAACGTGGGACGACGTCGGTGGTACTACCGGTTGGGGCGGTTCTATCGACATGAAGTCGTTATTCACAAGACTACAGGGGTTTAAAAATAGAGCCGCTTATGTATATCCTAATTTTAACGATGCGGCGAATGGTAGTAATAGAAGATTTTACGATGAGAAAAAAGGGTCTGTCTATTATTATAGTGGTGATGAAACTCTTGTTCGTCTTTACGGTGGAAAGATAGATAAGGGATATGATTACGATAATATAGTCAATGATGGTTTGTTTATTTCAACAGGAGGTAAATATCTAACTATCAACAACCTTAGGACTTATGGTACCGGATCGGTTACAGATATAGGCAATGCTGTGACTTGGTTTTACAATGTGGCAGAAAGAAGTTTATACGCTTATGCAAACGGCAGTCTGGGAACCGGAGATAAAATATACTTAAATATGAACGTAAGCGGCACACTGCAATTATCGACCGTACAGACGCTTCAGTGGGTGAAAGTTGGAAATAATCAGTTTTATACCACGATGCCATATGGTAATTCAACGATAACCTATTATCTTGATTACGTTTCGCAGCGTAACGCTTGGGCAGGGAATAGAACGCCCTCTAATATAACGTTAACTCCTTCAAACAATATTTTGCGTTATTATTCACCTACTTACACATATAGCGGAACAGTGAACAATGGTTCAGAAACCAGGAATTTTGCAACTTATGTTCCCTTGCTTGTGGATAATGATGGTAATGTGATTAAAGAGAATACCGGATATATTGCCAGTGGTTCCACAACAACTTTATCAGGGACAGTGACTGGAGATATTCGTATTAGGAGAGATGATGTAAGAACCGCATTTTCGAATTCGCTTACTAATGGTTCGTCTTACGGAGTCAATAGTTCACTTAAGATATATACCCGAACGGCAAAAAGCGGCGGTTTTGTGTCGTTTACCGATGCGTACGGCTCGTCAACAAGTGGGAAAAAACTCAATTTGGTTAAATATGAAAATGCTAAGGCGAATTTTGACGCCTTGTTTGCAGATTCTGCCACTTACGTCTATGGTATGCACTTCATGAATGCGCCGATAAGCATAAAAAATGTCTATAAGGCGGACTACGCTATGATTAACGGCGAGGAGTATAAAGATGGAAATTATCAGATGGTCGCAAATGCGATTGACTTTAAGGCAAAAAAGAAAGGTCATATCAACTTTTTTTCCGGAACATATTACAACGGCGCCGACAAAAACTTTTTCTCTCTGCACGAGATAAAGCGAAACGGAAATAACATTACAGAGATAAAAAGTATATCTAAAATTTATGCGCACAAGACGAACAGCAAAGCGGATTATATTTATCTTTACGACGATAACACTTATTCCAGTAGTGATTATTCGGAAGCAATTTATGAGCTGGTGTTTGACGTTGACTGGATAACCAATCCTGAAATGAATATGTATTCTGTTTACTATTTCGAAATTCCGGTTAATAAGGGCGAGTTTGCGCTCGGCTCGGCTTCCACCGGCGACGGCGCATACCTTATGTATCTCGATATCGGCGCGAACGGCAACACCGACGGTGACGAGGAAAATTACACAATGGATAAAGTGCGGTTCGTTAACTCCAACATGCCAACGTTAAACGGTGCTGTTGACGTGTCCGCTTACGAACCCGCGTTGATAACGCTCAGCGGCTCTTCAACCGCCGAGGAAATCGCCGTTTTCAAAAGAGACGAACTCGAAACCGACGGTAAGTTAAAACTCGCTTATCGCATTATTAATAACAATGCAAATGCGATAAACGTCAATGAAACAACCACAGGAATGACGCGCAAAGATCCCGATTTGCAACCCTCGAAAGATACCGACACTTAATAAAAAATAGCCCTATAAGCCGATTAACGGCAAAAAAAGAAGGTTATCGCATAAAACGCGATAACCTTTTTCGTTTGTTTCGGCGGGTGATTTCTGCCGATTAATAAAGTTTGATTTTTTCTTCCACGTAAGCGGCAAGTTCCTTAACGGGAATACGAATCTGTTCCATTGTATCTCTGTCGCGGACGGTTACGGTGTCGTTTTCGAGCGTGTCGAAGTCGATTGTCACGCAGAACGGCGTGCCGATTTCGTCCTGACGGCGATATCTCTTGCCGATAGAACCCGCGTCGTCGTAAGTACACATAAAGTGACGGGAAAGTTCGTGATAAATCTCTTTCGCCTTGCCGCCGAGTTCCTTTTTCTGGAGCGGCAACACCGCCACTTTATAAGCCGCGAGAGCAGGGTGGAAGTGCATGACGACTCTCGTTTCGCCGTCGTCGAGTTTTTCCTCGTCGTAGGCTTCCGACAAAACGGCGAGCATAAGTCTGTCCGCGCCGATAGAATATTCCACGACGAACGGAATATATTTTTCGCCCGTGATCGGGTCTACGTAAAGCATGCTCTTGCCCGAGTATTCCTGATGGCGGGAAAGGTCGTAATTCGTTCTGTTGTGAATTCCGTTGAGTTCCGACCAGCCTATGGGGAAGAGATACTGAATATCGCAGGCGCATTTTGCGTAATGCGCGAGTTTTTCGTGATCTTTAAATCTTAAGTGTTCGGGCGCGAAGTTGAGCGAAACAAGGAAGTCGAACGCCGCTTTTTTGAATTTTTCGTAGTATTCGATATCCGTGCCTTCCTTGCAGAACCACTGATGTTCCATCTGCTCGAATTCTATCGTTCTGAAAATGAAGTTGCCGGGTGTGATTTCGTTTCTGAACGCCTTGCCTATCTGCGCGATTCCGAACGGAACTTTCGCTCTCGTGGAACGCTGAACGTTCTGAAAGTTGACGAATTCGCCCTGCGCCGTTTCGGGGCGGAGATAAATTTTATTCTGACTGTCCTCGGTAACGCCTCTCGAAGTTTCAAACATAAGGTTGAAGTTTCTTATCGGCGTCCAGTTGAACTTGCCGCAAACGGGGCATTTTATCTGATGTTCGTCGATATACGCCTGCATTTCGTCCTGCGTCATCGCGTCCACGTCCACCGCGCCTTTGGAGTAGTTTTCGATAAGATTATCCGCGCGCTGACGGTTTCTGCATTCCTTGCAGTCCATTTTCGGATCGGAGAAACTCGCGGTATGCCCCGAAGCCTCCCACACTCTGCTGTTCATAAGTATAGCCGCGTCCACGCCGAACGAGTTTTCGCTCTCCTGAACGAACTTTTTCCACCAGGCGCGTTTGATGTTGTTCTTTATTTCCACGCCTACGGGGCCGTAATCCCACGTGTTGCCCATTCCGCCGTAAATATCGCTGCCGGGGAAAATTATCCCTCTCGATTTGCAAAGATTGACGAGTTTTTCCATCGTAACGGCTCTTTTTTCTTCCATAAGTTTACCTCTTTAACCTCTTTAACCTCTTTAACGCGCGGAACGACAAAAATCCGTCCGCTTAAATACTCACTTATTTTATGCCATACGGGGCTTAAAGTCAAGCGGTTTGAGGGAAATTGGGCGAAAAGAATATAATTGACGAAAAACCGCGCCGAAACCCGTTAAAAACGCTTTTAAAATTCGGGATATTGTGTTAAAATATACGAAACAAAGACTTCGGGACGCGTATTTCCGAAGCCGACGGAGAAAGAAAATGGAAGCGAAAAACTTTATCGAAGAAATCATCAACGGCGAACTCGAAAGCGGCAAAGTCACGACGGTGCATACGAGATTCCCGCCCGAGCCGAACGGTTACCTGCATATAGGTCACGCAAAATCTCTTTGCCTCAACTTCGGCACGGCTCAGAAGTATAACGGACTTTGCAATCTGTTTTTCGACGACACGAACCCTTCCAAGGAGAAAACCGAATACGTCGAGGCGATTAAAGCCGACATCGAATGGCTCGGTTTTAAATGGTACGAAATTCATTACGCGTCCGATTTTTTCGACGTCATTTACGAAAAGGCGGTTAAACTCATCAAGGACGGAAAGGCTTTCGTGTGCGATCTTTCCGCCGAAGAAATAAGCAAAACGCGCGGCACGCTCACCGAACCGGGCATAGAAAGTCCTTACAGAAACAGGACTATCGAAGAAAACCTCGAACTTTTCGAGGGGATGAGAGCGGGCAGGTTTGCCGACGGCGAAAAGGTTTTAAGAGCGAAGATAGACATGGCTTCGCCTAACATCAATATGCGCGACCCCGTTATTTACAGGGTTTTAAGAGCCACTCACCACAGAACGGGCGACAAATGGTGCATTTATCCGATGTACGACTTCGCGCACCCGATCTGCGACTCGATGCAGGGCGTAACTCATTCGCTTTGCACGCTCGAATTCGAGGATCATCGTCCGCTTTATAACTGGGTTGTGGAAAACACGGGCGTGGAACACAAGCCGCGCCAGATAGAATTCGCAAGGCTCAACATAACGAATACCGTCATGAGCAAGCGTTATCTCAAAAAACTCGTCGAGGACCATGCGGTTACGGGCTGGGACGATCCGAGAATGCCCACCCTCACAGGACTTCGGGCGAGAGGAGTTCCCGCCGAAGCGTTGAAAAATTTCTGCGAGGCGATAGGCGTTTGCAAGGCGAATTCCGAGATTGAAGTTACTTATTTCGAGCATTTCATCAGAGATTATCTCAATCTTCACGCCGAAAGGGCGATGGCTGTGTTCGAGCCGATTAAGGTTACGATAACCAACTTCCCCGAAAACAGCGAGCAGGAAGATTTCGAGATTAACCCCAACGACGAAACCGCCGGAACGAGAAAAATAACCGTTTCCAAGCATATTTACATCGATTCCGAAGATTTCGCGCTCGTTCCGCCGCCGAAGTATTTCCGCCTCAAAAAGGACGGCTACGTAAGGCTTAAAAACGCGTATATTATCAAGTGCGACGACGTAAAATTAAGAGAGGACGGAAGCGTTGAAGAACTTTTCTGTTCTTACGTTCCGGAGTCGAGAAGCGGCAACGACACGAGCGGAATAAAGGTGAAAGGCGTTATCCACTGGGTAGACGCGGACACGGCGGTAGACTGTGAGATAAGAAAATACGATTATCTGCTTAAAGACGCCGCGTATCCGGGACAGGATTTCTCCGAGAGAATGAATTACGACAGCGTTCACGTTTATCGCGGAAAAGCCGAGCCGTATCTTGCCGAGGCGAAGGACGGAACGACGTTCCAGCTTATGAGAAAGGGTTATTTCAAGAAGATAACCGAGGGCGGAAAACTCGTTTTGTCGGAAATCGTTTCGCTCAAAGACGGTTACAAGCCGCAGAAATAACTCCGAAAAGGCGAAAAAACCTCAGCCACATGTGATTGTCTCAATCTCTCTCGGCTAAAATCGCATAAATCAGAACGATTCGACGGAAAAAATCGATAAAATTCCGAAATTGTATTGACAACCGCGGAATAATCTATTATAATAAACGTATGAATTAAGATGGGGTCGGTGTTATGTATTTTGTAGTCGACGGACTTTTGATAGGAATATTCTTTCTCGCGCTGTGGTCGAGCATACGGCGCGGGTTTTCCGGGCATTTCGTTTTCGGAATTCTGAGAACGATTATAGGCATCGCCGTCGGCGCGGTCACCGTTTTCGGCGTCTATATGCTTATGAAGCATTTTTCCTGGATAGAATATATGGCTGACGGAGTTATCGCCTTCTTCGGCGAACTCACCACGAGTTTTATCCCCAACGATCTTTACAGAATGGTTATGGGTATCGTCGCGTTTGCGCCGTTCGCCGTTCTTTTCTTCATCGTCGGTTATCTCATCGGCGTGAAAGTCATCTGCGGACTCATCAAACTCATATTCACCCCGATAAAGTTGCTCAGAAACAACGCTAAAGTTTTCAGAATTATCGATAACGTTCTCGGAACGGTTATAAATCTCGCGCTTTATTGCGCTGTGGTATTCGCGATTTTCGGCGTGGTTTACGTGTTCAATTACGATAAGGATAACGTGCCTCAGGCGGAAGTTTCCACGATCGCGATGGCGACTCCCGACGAAGGGGAGGACGCGAAAATTCTCGCCCGCACCATCAACAATATCACGACGCCGATTTTAGGCGGACTTCACGAGAGTTTCTCCGCCGCGCCGATAGGCCACGTTTTCTATGAGAACAACCCGCTTATGTGGTTCAAATCCGAAAACGGCGAAGGGTTTTATACCCTTATCCACAACGCGCTTATCGATAAAAAATAAGGCGTGAACGTAATAGGCTGCGGCTGAACGTGAAAACGAAAACAATTTTAATCTGAAAATGTTGTCGCGAATTTCTATGAGATCCGCGACAATTTTATAAAACGAATAAATATCTGAGAGGAAAAATTTATGGCAAACGAAAGAACTCTTTGCGTAATGCTCGACGTTTCGCGCGACGGCGTTATGAAAGTTGAAGAAGTAAAACGTTACGCTGGTATAATTAAGAAAATGGGTTATAACGCCCTCGGACTTTACATGGAGGACGTTTACGAAATCGCGGACGAGCCTTATTTCGGTCATCTTCGCGGCAGATATTCAAAAAAGGAACTCAAAGATATCAACGATTATTGCAAGAGTATCGGCATAACCGCGATTCCTTATATCCAGACTCTCGCTCATCTCGAGGGCATTTTCAAATGGTCGGAATATCAGAACGTCAGAGATATAGCGAATATTCTTCTCGTCGGCGAAGAGAAAACCTATGAACTTATCGAAAAAATGTTTAAAACTCTCCGCGATTGTTTCGATACCGAAAAAATCAATATCGGTATGGACGAAGCGCCGATGATGGGCAGAGGAGTTTATCTCGACAAGCACGGTTATCCGGACAGCGTTCAGGATCTTTTGTACGAGCATCTCGTAAAAGTCAGCGCGATAGCCGATAAGTACGGTTTTAAGCCCACTATGTGGTCGGATCTCATAATGCACATGGCGCGCGACGGGAAAGAAATCAAAGTCCCCGAAAACGTCACGCTTTGCTATTGGGATTATTATCGCGATTCGAAAAAGGAATACGACCAGAACCTTAAAAAACACCTCGCGGTTACGGACAAAGTCGCTTTTGCGGGCGGCGCGTGGGCGTGGACGGGTTTCGCTCCGATGAACAAATTCAGTTACAGGACTATGAAATACGCCATGCAATGTTGCCGCGAACGCGACATTAAGGACGTTACGATAACAGTGTGGGGCGACGACGGACGCGAATGTTCGTGCTTTGCCGTTCTTCCCGCGTTGTTCTATTGCGCCGAAAAATATCGTTATCAGACGAAGGACAGCAACATAAAAGCCAAGTTTGCCGAACTTTTCGGAATTAAATTCGACGGTTTCGCTTCGCTCGATCTTCCCAACGAAATCAAGGATTGCGACGGTTGCAACAACCCGAGTCGCTGGGGACTTTATAACGATCCGTTCTGCGGCAGATTCGATTATCACATCGAAATCGGCGACGGCGAACAGTTTAAAAGCAACGCGCTTAAACTCAAAAGAGCGGCTAAGTCCGCGGGCGAGTTCGCGTATCTTTTCGATTGCTTATCCGATTTGTGCAAGGTTCTCGAACTCAAATACGACCTCGGTGTGAAAACGCGCGCGGCGTATCTCGCAAAGAATAAGAAAAAACTTAACGAGATTGCGAACGTCGTTTATCCCGAAACCATAAAAAGGCTGAAAAAATTTATCGCTTCCTTTAAGGCGTTGTGGAACAAGGAAAATAAACCTTTCGGGCTGGAACTTCACGAAATGCGCCTCGGCGGGCTTTTGTTAAGGCTGGAAAGTTGCCGCGAAACGCTCGTTTCTTATCTGGACGGGCAAATCGGCAACGTAGAAGAACTCGAGGCTCCCGTCCTGAAATTTATTCCCGACCGCGAAAAAACCGCGAATCTGTGCTGTCAGTCGCATATCAACACGGTAACGGTCGCGAATATGAATATATAACGCGAATATTAATATATAAACTTATATCGGATTACCTTATATTCGACGGTCGGCATTGTATCCGCTTGCCGGGGAGTCGTTCCCGACGAAACCCGATTATTTTCCGACCGCCGAAAGGAGCGTATATGAAAAAAAAGATTTATCTTATAATTCTTACGTTGGTGCTTGCGGTGACTTCAACTCTGTTTGCGGGTTGCGGCGGCGGTTCGGCTTTGCCGAACGTGAATTCCGACGAGGACAGAATAATAACTCAGCAGGTTACCGTTCCGCCGACGGAATACAATGCAAAAAAGGCGGTTTACGCAACTATAGGCCGACTTTCCAAATACAGTACATATAAAGCGACGAGCAACGGAACGTCCGTCGCGGCGGTTTCGGGGCTGTTCGATTACGTTCAGAAAACCGATTGCGTTACGATTAAACACGGCGACGAATTTTACAGCGAGAGCAAGTCTTCTTCAAAACTCGTTTCGGTCAGACACGAGGCTTTTGCGAAGGGCGATAATATCGCTTACAGAAATAACGGCGGAAAAATCTCGAATTCCTCCGCACTCGCCTATAAAGAAGTATACGGGGTAACGCCCGACAAACTTCTCAGCGGACACGTTTTCAACGATGAAACGATTATGTACGCCAAGGCGACCATAACCGAGAACGGCGATTACGAAATAGAAATCGTCCTCGACAAAGACAAGGGAAACGTTCTTTTGCTCAAGCAAATGAAGGAATTCGGCGGGCTGAAAGACTATCCCGTTTTCACCGACGACACTGTTTTCACGCTCACGATAACAGGCGATTACACGCCCGTTAAATTCTCGTATAAAAGCAAATACAACGTCAACGTCGCGATGCTCGGCAGTCTGCCTTGTGAAGAAAACAACGAGGTGACTTTCTCCGATTTCAACAAAGACGTTGCGATTCCGGATACGGAAGCGTTCAACGCCGCCATGTCCGAAACTCCGTCCGAAGTTAAGCCGTCCGAGGAAAAACCGGCAGACGAAAACCGCGAAAAAATAGTTTCGGCTCTGCTTAAAGCCGATCTCGTCCGCGGAATTTCTCTCAGCGGAAGCGTATCCGTCAACGGCGTCGAAATGCCGCTGAAACTCGGCGCGAGAGCCGATCTCGACAAGTTGATGAACGACGAAAATGCGGACCTTCTTTCCCTTGTCGATTTCACGCTTTCGTTCGGTATATACGAAAAATCTCTTTCGGTTACATATCACGACAGAAAAGTTTTCGTCAATCTCGGCGATACGCGCTTTGTAAAAGACGTGTTTGAAGACGACGAAATTTCCGCGGCGATTTCCGCTTTGCAGGGCGTTATCAAGGGCGCGGACGTATCGTCGATGCTTTCCGTAAAAAAGAATGGAGATTTGTACGAAATAAGGCTTAACGACCTTATGGTCGAAGTGACGATAAAAAATCTGCTGAAACAACTCGGGCTTATGGGCGACGGTTCGAAAACCTTTGACCTTTCGCTCGGCTTGTATATCCCGAACGACAGAGTTGGCGTGGTTTCGTTCAATCTCACGACCGACGTTATCGACGTAAAAGCGAAGATGAATTTGTCGGACGAGAAGTTTTCTTTGCCGAACCTTGAAGATTATTATCCCGAACCGCAGATTCTGCGCGCGGGCGCGGACGTCGGTTTGACGATTAATCTGCCCGATTCCGGGAAGCTCGGCGCGACGGCAGAAGCGTTCGTGTCGTATGACCTGACTAAGCAAAATTCCGCCGAGGCGTTCAAAGCGGAAATAAACGTGACTTTGGATGACGAATTCAAGAGATTTCTTGCCGGGAAAAGCAATGCCGACGGCGGCTT
>OGUO01001746.1_pt1 | contig 13983 bp, 9 predicted proteins | sample 1553641 | NCBI WGS metagenome assembly OGUO01 (sample SAMEA2579980, study PRJEB22360) | human gut metagenome | biome: human gut; feature: human-associated habitat; material: faeces | place: Denmark | collected 2008/2010 | reverse complement strand
TCGCTGGTCTGGGGGGTTGGGCGGCCGCAGCCTATGCCACCATCGGCGAGGCCGTCGCCGCCGAGCACCCCGACGCCGCGCTGGTCTGCACCGCGCCGCTGGCCCACGCAGCGGTCATCGGCGAGCTGCTGGACCGCGACCTGCCCGTCTTTACCGAGCTGAATCTGGTCAGCGACGGCTACCGGGAGAATATGGCCAAGGCCGCGGCCAAAAAACTGCCGTTGTTTTTGTCCTCCACGATGCTGTACCGCCGCGAGACGCAGTATATTAAACAGCAGGTCGCGGAATTTGGCAAGCCCGTACACTACATCTACCACATCGGGCAGTATCTGCCCGACTGGCACCCGTGGGAGAATTATAAAAACTTTTTCGTCGGCAACGCCCGCACCGGCGGCGTGCGCGAGATCTTCGGCATCGCCCTGCCGTGGCTGCTGGACGCCTTCGGCGACGTGGAGAGCGTGACCGTGCAGAAGGACACGATCAGCGACTTAGGGCTCCCCTACCCCGACTGCGTGACGCTGCTGCTGCGCCACAAGGGCGGCGTGCAGGGTGTGCTGGCCGCCGACGTCGTCAGCCGCAAGGCCGTGCGCAGCTTTGAGTGCTTCGGGGACGGCATCCACCTGTTCTGGGAGGGCAACCCCAAGGCACTGTACGAGTTCAAGGACGGCGACAAGCGGTTTGTCAACACCTACGCCAGCTTTGAGCACGACAGCCGCTACAGCGACAACGTTGTAGAAAACGCCTATGTGGACGAGCTGACGAACTTTTTTGGCGTGCTGAAGGGCAACGAGCAGCCGAAGTGGAGCTTTGAAAAGGACCTGAAGGCAATTGAGCTGATGGACAGGATCGAAAAAGCGTAACCCTGCAGTGGCCGGGCATGCCCGGCCCCTACATCGCATCTAAATCAAAGCAAAGGGGATCTCCTATGCGTACCATCACCGCGCTGTTCGTGGGGCTGGGCTCCATCGGGACGCGCCATTTAAAAAATCTGACCAACCTCTGTGCGGACCGGGGCTGGACTTTACAGGCCGACGCGCTGCGCAGCGACCTGTCCCGCCCGCTGCGGGACGGCGTGGCCGCGCTGCTGCACGCCCAGTACACCGATCTGGCCGACGCGCCCGCACACTATGACATGGTGTTCATCACGAACCCCACAAGCCTGCACGCCGACGCTCTGACCCGGGTTAGGGGCCGCGGCGGGGCACTTTTCATCGAAAAGCCGATTTTTTCTGCCGACCAGACCGGACTGGATTTGGCCGACTGCCTGCCCGCGGGGCAAAAGGCCTATGTGGCCGCGCCCATGCGGTGGTGCGGCGTCATGCTGGCGCTCAAGGACCGGCTGCCCGGTCTGCACCCCTACTGCGCACGGGTCATCTGCTCAAGCTATCTGCCCGACTGGCGGCCCGGCGTGGACTACCGCACGGTCTACAGCGCCCACAAGGCGATGGGCGGCGGCGTGACGATTGACCTCATCCACGAATGGGACTACCTCGTCGAGCTGTTCGGCGTGCCTGAAAAGCTGTACAATTTCAAGGGCACCTACTCCGACCTCGAAATCGACTCCGACGATTTGTCGGTGTATATCGCCAGATACCCCACATTGCTGGCCGAGGTGCATCTTGATTACTTTGGCCGCGGATACCGGCGAAGCATCGAGCTTTTCTGCCATGACGGCAGCTATCTGGCCGACTTTGGCGCGGGCACGCTGACCCTGCCGGACGGCACCGTGCAGCACTATGAGGAGGACGTCAACCGCCGCTATGAGCGGGAGATGGAATATTTTGTGGACTACGCGTTGACGGGCAGCGGCGAGAGCTGCAACCCGCCCGCGCTGGCACTGAACGTGCTGAAACTTACCTTGGGGGAGAACGTACAATGAAAAGACTGCTCATTACAATTTGCGGCCGTGCCGGCAGCAAGGGCTTTAAAAACAAGAATCTGAAAAATTTCTGCGGCAAACCGCTGGTTTACTATTCGCTGAGCGCCGCGGAGCTGTTCATTAAAAAGCACCCGGAGCTGGAAATCGACGTTGCGCTGAACACCGACAGCGAGGACCTGGCCAGACTGGTGGCCGCCGAGTACCCGGAGGTCATCTACCTGCCCCGCGGGGCCGAGCTGGGCGGGGACCGCGTGCCGAAGGTCGAGGTCTACAAGGACAGCTTTGCCCGCATGGAGGCCAGCACCGGAAAACCGTACGATGCTATGATCGATCTGGACATCACCAGCCCCTTGCGCACCGAGCAGGACATTGAGAACGCCTTTGCCAAAGCGCAGGAGCGCGAGGACCTGCAGATCATTTTCAGCGTCTGCGAGGCCCGCCGCAATCCGTGGTTCAATATGTTCAAGATCGTGGGCGACCACGCCGAAATGGTCATTGAGAGCCAGTTCACGGGCCGTCAGCAGGCACCCGAGGTATACGACGTCAATGCGTCGATTTACGTCATCCGCCGCGCGTTCCTCGTGGACAACCCCGACCCGATTTTGTGGCACTCCAAGTTCGGCGTCAGCGTTATGATGGACACCGGCATCATCGACATCGATTCCGAGCATGACTACCTGCTCATGGAGGCCATCGCGCAGCATCTGTACGCCCATTACCCGGAATTCGACGCTGTGCGGGAGAATATCCGTGGCTGATGCACTGTTTGACCGTGCGCTGGAGCTGGTCATGGACGCGGGCCAGACGCTGTTGGAAAACGGCGGCGAGGTGTTCCGCGCACAGCAGACCATGGAGATCATGGCCGCCAGCCTCGGCGTGCGGGACTTCCATGTCTATGTTCTGACCAACGGCATCTTTGCGTCGGCGCACCTGCCGGGGCGGGATGCCGTCTCGCTGGTGCGGCACGTGCCCACCGTGTCGGTCCATCTGGGCCGCGTCGAGGCCGTGAACGAGCTTTCCCGTGAGCTGGCCGCCGGCAGGCTGGGCGTCGTCGAGGCCGAAGCACGGCTGAACACGGCCCGCACGCTGCCGCGCAGCACACCGCAGCTGGAAATTCTGGCCTGCGTTGTCGGGGCAGCGGGGTTCGCGTACCTGTTCGGCGGCACGCTGGCAGACATGCCGGTGGCCGCGGTGGCGGGCCTGCTGGAGGCGCTCGTCTGCCAGCAGTTTGCGAGGCACGGCATCAACCGGATATTCACCGACATTGTGGCGGCGTTTTGCGGCACGATCTGGGCCATTGCGGTGCAGACCGTCGTGCCCGCCGTCAACGCCAACGCGGCGATCATCGGCGCGCTGATGGTGCTGACCCCCGGCGTTGCCCTGACGATGGGCGTGCGGGATATTCTGAACGGCGACTACCTGTCCGGCTCCATCCGCCTGCTGGATGCCCTGCTGATTGCGGGCAGCATTGCGGGCGGCGTGGTGCTGGGCTGGATCATGGCCCGTGGATTGGGGGTGGCGTGATGCCGGTCTGGACACATTATTTTGCCCATTTTGTGGTGGCCGTCATTGCAACGATCAGCTTTGGCATCACATTCCAGATGCCGCGGCGGCACTACCTGGCCTGCGGCCTGACCGGCGCGGTGGGCTGGATGGTCTACATCTTCGGCGTGGAGCTGTTCGCGTTAAGCCCGGCGATTGCGACGCTGGTCGCCACGCTGCCGCTGACCGGCTGCGCGCGGTTCTTTGCCATCCGCCACAAGGCCCCGGTGACGATTTTTCTGCTGCCGGGCATCTTTCCGCTTGTGCCGGGCGCGGGCATCTACTACACGGCCTACTACTTTTTGCAGGGCGAGCAGGAGCTTTTCGCCAGCAAAGGCGGCGAGACCTTCAAGGTCGCGCTGGCCCTGGCGCTGGGCATTGCGCTGGTGTGCAGTCTGCCGCTGCCGAGCGGGCATGAGGGAAAGCGCAAATCGTAGGGGCGAGCAGTGCTCGCCCGCAGGCAGCCTACCGCTGCCGTTGTCTGGCCGGGTCGATGACGAGCATCGCCCCCTCCATCGTAGGGGCGGATTCCATATCCGCCCGCGGGCGTTACTCATTGCCGCACACAGCCACGGGCGCATATAGAATGCGCCCCTACGGGTTGAAGCTGACAACATACAAAAGCCGCAGATGCGTTTTTGCACCTGCGGCTTATTTTTTTACCACAAATTATACGTCAGAATCGGCACGTTATAGCTTACGCCCTGCAAAAGCATGACTAAGAAGCAGACGCCGCTGACGATGTGCCACGCCAGTGCGGCGGCGCAGACGGCCAGCCGCCAGCGGGGCGCGGCCCCGGTGCGCGTCTGCTGCAAAAAGACGCTGACGGACTCGAGCCAGAACACCCAGAAGCAGATGAACGGCCCCCACCAGAGGTTGGCGTGATAGAGCCGCTCACCGCTTTCGACCAGCAGCAGCGCCTCGGCCAGCGAGACGGCGAAGGTGAAAAGGCTGAACCGGTAGCGGAAGCGCTGCCACGCCGCGCGGCCCAGCAGCAGCCCCACTGCCGCCACAAAGACAAAGGACCGCGCCAGCCCCAGCACACCGGCCTCGTTGAACGGTCCCCACAGCATACGGTGGTGGTCAAACGGGACGGTGAAAATCAGGCGTATGCCGGAGCCTTCCTCGGCAAACAGGACGTTGGCCTGGATAAAGCAGAGCGCTACACCGGGGAAAACGCTGCACCCCATGATGATCTCATTTTTCAGATTTTTGGCGCGGGTGCGCACAAAATCGGCAATCAGCAGCACGAGCAGCGCCGGGGCGAATGCAAAGATCAGGCTGGCCTTGAAGCTGGTCGCCACGGTCAGCAGCACCGTGTAGACCGCGTAGGCACGCAGATCCAGGTCACCGCGCATCGTCGGCCAGACACGGTAAAAGGCCAGCATCGCCAGCAGTGCAAAGGGCGCGAGCATAATATACGTTGTGTTGTGATAAATCGTGCCGCCGACAGTGCCCTGGTACCAGTAGCCGCCGCGGGGCATCCAGACCGCCGTGGCAAGGTTGACCACCAGACTGACCAGCAGCCGCGCCGGGCGCGGGACATCGGGCAGGGCAGTGCGCAGGCCGCAGGCGAACACGGCGACGGCGGCCAGATGGAACGCCGCCAGCAGCACGGCAATGCCGATGCGCCCGGCCAGTGCATACGCCGGGCCGATGAGCAGCGACACGGTGGAGTAGATCATGCCGCGCTGCGCGAAGGCCAGGTGCATACCAAGGTCGGAGGTATAGGGGTCGCTACCGCCGCCGGGGGAACAAAGCTGCTGGTAGTGCAGCCAGACCATGGCCGCAGCAAATGCCGCCAGCGCCGCAAGGCAGACCGCCCACAGCAGGCGGCGGGATTTATTTTGTGCCAAGGGCGGCACCTCCTTGAATTGATAGAGTACGCAGGGGCCGCATAGCTGCGGCCCGCGGCGGGAAGATGGACGGGCTTTTGCGGGAGGGCAGCGGGCCGGGCATGCCCGGCCCCTACGGGGTGGCAGTCCAACAGGCTTTGCACTTCCGCAAGCGGGCACGGCGGCCTGTGGGCAGGCCGCCCTACAGGCCCCGATTTACGTTATGCGTAGGGCAGGGTGCCCCCTAATGAGCGGCCAGCCGGATGCTGTCCGCGAGAATTTCGCCGTCCAGCGTGATCATGGAGCCGTTCTTGTCGAGGTAGACCTCTCTGCGCACTTCCTCGCCGTCGGCGGTTGTGTAATAGAGCACATCATAGAGGAAGGTGCCCGCGGGCAGCCAGACCTCGACATCTGTCAGCACATCCGGGTCTGCCCCGTGGCCAAGGCCGCACCAGGCAATGTCGTAGTGCCTGTCCTGCCCCAGCGTGAACCCGACGCGGTACACCGCCTCGTCGTCGGCGTGGTCCTCGGTGCGCCAGACCTGCAGGGCGTGGGCATCGGCGTCCAGATCGCCGTAGCGCAGGAAGAAGGCGTTCTCCGCGACCTCATGGCCGCCCCAGATCATGTAATCGGTCACCACCGGCGTGTCGCCGCAGTCGGCGGCCAGGCCCGCGGCGACGCCATCGCCAAAGACCGTATAGGCGCGCCCGCCCTGGTCGTAGGCCGAGCGGGTCGCGGCGCGCTGCCAGACCACCGACCCGGCCATGCAGACGGCCAGCAGACCGTAAAGCACCGCGCGGCCCCCGGCCCCCCAGCTCTTGCCGCGCGCCCAACGCAGCAGCATCACCAGCACGGCCAGCGCCATTAAACCGACGCCGAAGCTCTCCACAGTCTGGGGAATGTAGCCGTGCCGCCAGTCCACCTGACCGGGCTGCTGGTACTTGGGCGAAAGCCCGATCAGCAGTGCCGGGGCGGACAGCATGGCAAGGCCGCTTAAAAACAGCAGCAGATTTTGCTTTTTGTTCGGCAGCTTATCCAGCGCCGCCAGCGCGGCCACTGCCGCACCGGCCACCATGACGCCGCACAGCACGTCCACGGGATATATTTTCCCGGGGCGCATCTTACCGAACAGCATCGCGTTCAGCGGGAAGCCCGCCGACATCTGCATGGCCCAGGTGCGCAGGATGGCGGGCAGGTCAAAGTTCGGGGAGATGCCCTCGATCTGGGAGACGCTGCCCGCGAGAATGCCCGCAGCCCGCAGCGTATTCATGAGCCGTGCGCCCATATTGAAGGCCAGCGTCACGCACTCGCCCAGCAGCGCCGGGATACTTAACCGCAGCGCGTCGCGGGCCTTGTCGGTGTAGAGCCACGCCAGACCAAAAATCGGGACGATATAGGTAAAGCCGATCTCAAACGTGGCGCAGCACTGGAACATACAGTAGCCCGCCAGCACGGCCCACCGCTTGTGGCCGGTGTCCTGCCAGCGCAGCACGGCCAGCCCGGCGACGAGCGCGGGCAGCAGCGTGCTTTGCACCAGTGCGCCGTAGGAGTAGAGGCTGTTGCCCGTGGAGTCCTGCCAGACGCTGAACATCATCGGCAGCAGGCAGAGGCAGGCAATGCCCAGCTTTTTGTTGCGGGACGCCTTGCCGACGAGCCACGCCGTCAGCACAATGTCCGCGTAGGTCCACGCAAGAATGTAGAGCCGGTAGCCGACCAGATCCCCCAGGAACCAGCTCGTCAGGCCGCGCACCGGCGGCGACGAGAAGGGCCGGAACCGCCCGTTCTGCAGGCTGAACTGCTCCCACAAATCGCCAAGGTAGTCCAGCACGCTCTGGGCAAACGAGGTGTGCGTAATATAATAGTAGTTCTGCAGGTTGATAAGCTCATCGTCGCCGCCCAGCGGCGCGCAGGTCACAATGCTTAAATACCACCAGCCGAACACGACGGACACCGCGCAGACCAGCGGCCAGAACCATCGCTTTTGCGTTATTTTTTGCAGTTTCATGCGTTACTCCTGCCCCAGCGGGATGTAGCAGAGCAGCCCGCTTCCGCTGTGGATGACATCCTCCGGGCCGCAGCCGGCGGCCTCGGTCAGGGCGGCCAGCGCCGATTGCTGCTCGTCCTCGGGGTAGCCGTCCAGATCCAGATAGATGCCGGTCATACCCTGTGTGCGCAGCTCGGCCACCATGGCGTCCGGCTCCAGTTCGCTCGTCTCGCGGTACCAGAGGTCATTCTTCGTGCCGTAGCCCGCGCCGTAGGTGAATTTCAGCGTCTTGCTGTGCAGCGGGCCGCGCAGCAGCGTGTAATCCCACATGTTGTTCAGCGAGCCGTTCTCAAAGTTCTTCATGTACGGCAGCGTGAAAAGCATCGCGCCGTCCCCTGCCGCAGCCTCGACCTCGTTCATAAAAGCCTCGTCCTGATACCACTTGTCCTGAATCTCCTCGTACGCAGGCCGGAAGAAGCCCTGCTGCTCCCAGTAGCCGTAGCCCAGCAGCAGGATGGCCACAGCCGCCAGCGCCTTGCGGCTGCGCCCGGTGCGCCGGGTCAGCTGTTTTTCAAGAGCCAGGCCGACAGCCAGCAGCGCGAAGAACGCAATGTACGGGCTGATGCGGTTGTACCCGCGGATGAACCGCACAAAGATGCCGATGATGCCGCCGAAACCGGCAATCGTCGCCAGCAGCAGCGCCATGACGTTGAGGCGGCTCAGCAGCCAGAGACGGTCCTCCAGCTCGGGGCGTTCGGTGCGGCCCGCCTTCCAGTCCCGGCTGCGCAGCAGCATGAGCAGCAGTGCGAGGAAGCCGAAAATGCCCACAATGCCGAGGTAGCCGTAGGCGTTCTCGTTGTACATCGGGCCTTCGTCAGTGGCCAGAACGTGGAAGTAGCGGCCCATCCAGTTGGCGAGCTTCTGCAGGCCGAAGCCGTTGGGCGACAGCAGCAGGCTGCTGATGCGCAGGCTGTAGATGTCCGCGCCGACGGGGCTGCGGTAGACGCCGTTGGTCAGCGTGCTGCCCTGTCCGTTCAGGATGCCCAGCACCATCGGGAAGAAGTCGGGGATCATCCAGGCGACGATCTCGGCAATCGTGACAACGCAGGACGTGCCCGCGCGCCACCTGCGGTCCCGCAAAATCAGGCAGAGCGCCGTGACGCAGAGGAAGAAGCAGGTGAAATACGGGTAGTAGGCCGCGCCGTTGTTGGCGATCCCCCACGCCATGGCCAGCGCCAGCCAGTTGCGCTTGTTTTTGAAGAAGCCCCTGCCCGGGCGGTTGAACTGTTCATCCTCGGCGCACCAGAGACAGAGCAGCACCGAGAACGGCACAAACTCGCAGGCGGCCAGCATCATGTGCCCGGCCATGCGCTGCTGGACGTAGGGCGTCAGGCCAAACGTCAGACCGAACGCAAAGCTCAGCCAGCGGCGCAGCCCGACCATGCGGAACACCGCGTACCCCGCCAGCGCGTTGGCAAACGGGATAACGAGGACATACAGGTTGAACACCGTGCCGGTGTCCTTGGTGAACAGGCCGACGAACCAGACAAAGATGTCGTAGATCAGATCATAGTTCGGGTCGTATCTGCCCGCGACCTCATAGAACGGCCAGCCGAGGGAGCCGGACAGCTCACCGTAGCTGCGCTGCACCTGACCGACCCAGTAGATGCCGTCGCCGCCGTAGAACTGGCTGTCGTGCCGGTACATCTGCATGCCGAGCAGCCCCGCCTCGACCGCCGAGGCGATCTTCGCCGCGCAGCTCGCCTTCGCCCCGTCACAGAGCATGCCGGAGTTGATGGCGAGCGCGTTGACGACCGTGTGGGCGATCTCATCATAGCGCCCGCCGTACAGATAGCAGATGCCGGCCCCGGCCCCTGCGCCCGCGCTGGTCGCACCGCAGTAGGCGGAAAGGCTGCCGATGCCCGTTTTCAGATGGATGGTGACAAGATTCGACACGACGAGCGCGCGGTAGAGCTGCTCCTCGCTCGCTTTCAGCTCGCGCGCGTAGACAATGACGGGCAGCGAAGCCGTCATGCCCTGATTGCCGCTGCCAGAGTTGATGACGACAGGCTTTTCGCAGCCGTTCATGCGCGCGTCCGAGCCCGCGGCAGCCCAGGCCTTGGCGCGGTTCTGCACGCTGTCGCCATAGGAATCGAGCAAGATTTTTCCGATGGCCGCGCCGTACTGCCCTGTCAATCCTGCCTCAGCGATGGCCGTGTTATATTCGATCTGGCGCGCGATGGGCGCGCGGACGTCGTCTAAATCGACCTCGTCGGCAAAGGCGATAATGTCCTCGACCGTCAGGCTCCTGCGGCTCTCGGGCGGCTGGGCCGCCTCCTCGGAAAAGGGCTTGTTGAGCAGCACTTCGCCGTTTTTCTCGATGCGCACGACGTTTGTGTGGCTGCCGACGATCTGGACGAAGGCCGTGTCCCCGCCTGCGAAAACACGCACCTGAATGTCGAATGGGCAGCGCAGCGGCGATTTGCTCACCGTGATCTCCGCCGCGGAAAGGTACTCGTCCAGCAGCGGAAGCTGCTTCTCCGTCACATTCGCCAATACCTCTAACTGCGCGTCGGCGTCGCCGACGCGTACACCCGCCGCGACCGCGACGGGAAGGCCCTTTCGCCCGCCGGTGTGCGGCACGATGACGCTCTTGACGTTTTTGATGATATTGCCGCTCACGGTCAGCTCGATGCGCTCGGGAAGTGTCCCGAGCGTTTGGCGCGCAAGCGCACCCGCGTAGGCGACGGCGATGGGCTCAGTGCAGCCCATCGCGGGTACAAGCTCCTCATGCAAAATCTGAACGTAGGTCTCATACAGCGCAGTATTCATTTTTGCTCTCCCATCTCTCATTGCGGGCGTGCGGTCTCTCCTCCGCTCGTTACCCGCTTCTCTCTCCGCCCATTGTATCGGAAATGCGGTTACAATGCAATGGACTTTCCACGTTTCACGCACAAAAAGGCGATATCCGGTCGGATACCGCCTTTTTGATGCTATTCCGCTCTTACAAACCGTAAATTTCGCCGTACTTTTCCTCAAGGTACTGCGTGTAGACCGTCGGGTCAAACTTCTCGCCGAGCGCCTGCTCCAAGAGCGCGCCGGGCTTTTTGAGGCAGCCGTACTGCCAGATGTGCTCGCGGTTCCACGCGTTGATGGGCACGAAATTGCCGGTCTTGAGGCACTTGTCCACATCGACCGTCTCTCTCATCTTGCGAAGCAGCTGCGCGCCGTAGGCGCTGCCGAGCGCATAGGACGGGAAGTAGCCGATGGTGCCGCCCGACCAATGGCTGTCCTGCAAAACGCCGTGCTTGTCGTCCGGCACGTCGACGCCGAGGTATTCCTTGTAAAGGCGGTTCCACTCGCCCGGCAGGTCGTGCACCTTGAGTTCGCCGTGCATCACACGCTTTTCGAGCTCGTAGCGCACCATGACGTGCAGGCTGTAGGTGACCTCGTCGGCCTCGGTGCGGATGAGGGACGGCTCCGCCTTATTGATGGCGCGGTAGAATTCCTCCGCCGTGTGGCCGCTCAGCTCGGGGAACAACTCGCAGAGCTTCGGGAAGACGAAGGCCGTGAAGGCGCGGGAGCGGCCGAGCAGATTTTCATAGAAACGGCTCTGGCTCTCGTGGATGCCCATGGAGACACCTCCGTCGAGCACCGTATAGGCGAGATCATCCGCGCTGCCGGTGTCATAGAGCGCGTGGCCGCCCTCGTGGATAACGGAGAACATCGAGGAGGCAAAATTCTCCTCCAAATAGTGCGTCGTGATGCGCTCGTCAAAGTGCGAACCGAGCGACGTCGTAAACGGATGCTCGGTCGTGGACAGGCCGACATGGTCCAAATCGAGGCCCATCGTGCGCATCAGGTAGTCGGAAAGCTGCGCCTGCTTCTCCTCGGGAAAATGGCCGTGCAGCATCGCGTCATCGAGCTGCGGCTGCGCCTTGATCTTCTTCAGGAGCGGCACGATGTGCTCGCGCAGCGTCGCGAAAAATTCGTCGCACTGCGCCATCGTCAGCCCGTCCTCATACTCGCTGAGCCAGTAGTCGTAGGGATCCTTTTCCGGCGTGCAGTAGTGTGCGAAGCGGATGTTCGTCTCGAAGATCTTCTCAAGCACCGGCTCGAAAAGCGCAAAATCGCTCGTCTCCTTCGCGCGGTGCCAGACGTCATCCGCCTCGACCAAAAGCTGCTGGTAGGCGACGTACTCGTCCATCGGGATCTTCTGCATATTGCGGATGTCCTTGATGAGCAAAAACACCATGCGCTGCTGCTTTTCGTCGAGTTCAGACTTGTGCGCGTCGAGGAATTCGAGCAGCGCGACGGTCTCCTCGCCAGTCGTGAGCTTGTAGTGCTCCTCGCTCAAAATACTCATGGTCTGGCCGCGGTTCGCCGCCGTGCCCTTGGGCGCGGTGGTCGCGCCGTCGTAAAAGAGCAGGCCCATGGCGTGGCCGTAGGCCGCGAGCTTGGCCTGCAAAGCCATCAGGGACTTGATCGCTTCATCGAGAGTCATGATGATCTCCTCACTTTCTCTTTTTCTGTGAAAATATCATAGCATGAAAGGGGCTTGCTGCGCAAGGGGGACGCTGAGGTTCTCCCCCTGTGGCCGCGCAGAAGAGGGGGGCATTCTCTCGCGTGAGAGAATGCCCCCTTGTACCCCCCAAGCGAACGCGAGGGGAGTTCCCCTCGACCCCCGACATTGGCAGTTTGCAGTTTGAAGATCTGCGCAGCCTGCGGAATCGAATGCCTGCCAAGTGTGGGTGCTATACGATTTGAGTTGCTTCTATTACCCGCTGCCGCTCTGCCTGTATGAGCGAAAAATTCATCATTTCACTATTTTTTCTCTCACGGTTTCGCAAGCATCTGCACTGACGACCCCCTGTTCTTTCAGCAGTGCCAGCACTGAAGCAAGCGCATCCTGCGGATCACACCAGACATCCGGAGCATAGCCCCTGTGATCGACATTTTCTCCGTCCCCATAGAGGAAAAGCGTTGACCCAAAGCGCACACCGATGCCGGTATATGGCAATGTAAAGGTGCTGATATTTCCGCAGAGCTGGTATCCCGCCGTGTTGCTGCCGACAATGAGCACATTGTCAAGCGTTTTCAAAAGCTGTACCGCGCCCTCGCCGGACGAGCCGCAATGATCGTCAACCAACACGATGATCGGAATATCATTTTCATACCAGGTCCCGTGGACTTCACGGGCAAAGCAAGTTCCCTCATCTTCCGGCAGCAGACTCTCGCTGTTTTCCGCAGCAAAAAGGGCGCTGTTTTTCTGCGCATACAGCATGGAGGTCTCAATACTGTTCTGCGTTCCGAGGAAACTCTGTATCCACTTTCTCGGCCAACTGTCCGAGCCGCCAACATTGCCGCGCAGGTCATAGATCACCGCTTTGCTCCCGCGTGCTTTTGCCCCTTCCCGAGCATAGCGTGCAAGCATATTATCATATGTGCCGGAAACAAGGCTGCGGAGGGAAACATAGGTAAGACCGTCTTCCTGTATCAGGCGGTAATCCAGCGTGCCGAGGTCAACATCAAGCGGCTGACTCTCCGTCCAGTCAAGGCGATAGATTTTCGCTTTTCCAGAAGAATTTTTCAGTGTGACACTGCTCTGCACGGCGTCCTTCCGCAGCGCAAAAAGCGTCGGCTGATAAACAATGCGTCCGTCTTGCAGAAGCGTCGGCTGCACGCTGACATGTTCATCGGAGAAGCTACTCAATGTCCACCTCTCCCCGTCATTCACCATATAATAGCTGCCGTTGACATCCTTTGAAAAATAGAAGCCGTCGGCAAAGAAGTATTCATATCGCACCTGCGCTTCGATCTCTTCCGCCGCCGGTTCATAAATCATGGCATGCGCGTCGTGCGCAAGCATGAATGCGAGAGATTCCTGCAGTTTTTCTCCCAGCGCAGAAACTTTAATCTCATCATCCTGTGAGGAAAGCCATTGTGTCACAGCGTCCTCCGCTGCGTCAAACTTTTCCTGCCCAAAGTATTCGTAAGCGCCGTAAGCGCTTTGCAGCGTGCGGAACAGCAGGGAAACATCAGACTGCGCCTGTTCCTTCGACACCGTCTCCATCGCGGCATGACCTCGTAAAAGGCTCTCCACCTCGCTCTCGCTCAGCAGCCCTGCCGAGGCGGGGTCATCCGAAATCGCATCGGCAAAATCAGCCGCAGAGGGAACGTGCTCCAGTTCTGCGCGGTGAGTTTGTGAAGTCTCCACCATCAAAGAAGAAAGTTCTTCTCCTTCCGGAGCGTAGGAAAAGTCCAACGTCTGCGGTGCGCCGCAGGCTGACAAAAGCAGCAGCAAAACTATTGTGCTGCATATAGCAAATCTTTTTTTCACAAATTATCCCCCTATGGAAAGTGTGAAGGTATCATAGCAAATTAAAAACCTGTTTTCAATCATTGACAGGGAACGTTCTTATAAAAAACAGGACACCCAGTTCGGATGTCCCGTATCTATTTGGCCTACCGAAGCAAAAAACAACGCTTTTGCGCCGTACAAGCGTTTTGCGCAGCAAAACCTTGGCGGAGGGCGAATTCACTTCGCCCGAGCATTTTAATTTCCTGCCGGAATCCAAAAAATCGGCGCTTTTGCGCCGTACAAGCGTTTTGCGCAGCAAAACCTTGGCGGAGGGCGAATTCACTTCGCCCGAGCATTTTAATTTCCTGCCGGAATCCAAAAAATCGGCGCTTTTGCGCCGTACAAGCGTTTTGCGCAGCAAAACCTTGGCGGAGGGCGAATT
>OGUO01001744.1_pt1 | contig 13984 bp, 13 predicted proteins | sample 1553641 | NCBI WGS metagenome assembly OGUO01 (sample SAMEA2579980, study PRJEB22360) | human gut metagenome | biome: human gut; feature: human-associated habitat; material: faeces | place: Denmark | collected 2008/2010 | reverse complement strand
AACGGGCGTCTTTAAAAGATAAATTCAACGTGTACTTTTGCTCTAAAAGAGTGGTTGAAGCCGAAATATCCGGCGAAATACTTAATAAATTGATGAGTAAAAATAAAAATAACGAGTGCTTTAAGACTTTTTGTGCATACACAAAAGCCCCATATCTACTTTTTTCCATAAATTTGTATCTTACAGGTTTAAACTGAGTTATAAAAATGTTTAGTAATCTGTTACGGGAGACAGTATCTGGTACATACTGTCTCCTTTTTGTGTTTTCATGATATCTAAGTCATCATACCTCCTCTCTTTTTTGTTTAACATAAATGATATTTCCTTGGCTTCGTTCCAATTTTACATCCGACGTAAAACTGATCAACTCCAATAATTGCTCCAAACTGATTTTCCGGTCTATGACCAAAGAAAAACGCTTATCTTTCAACTGTTCATTTTGATACCGGACGGTAAAATCATACCAATGCAACAACTTATTAAAGATTTCCTCTAACGCGGCATCTTTGAAAATATATTCTCCTTTTACCCAAGATGTATATAAATCCGTGTCTACAACCCGTATCCCGGACTTACGGCTTTCCTTATTATAACAGAACTGCTCGGAGGGGACAATCCGGAATTCTTCGCCACCATTCGCTTTTACAGCCACAGAACCTCCTACCAGTGTGACACGAGCCATTTGCTCGGACTGATAAGCCGAGACATTGAAAGAGGTTCCCAAAACCTGGACTGCGACCTCATCCGTCCTCACCACAAAAGGACAGTCCGGATTCTTAGCCACATCGAAGAACGCCTCTCCTTTCAACCGGACCTCGCGCATTTCTCCTGCAAAGCGAGTCGGATAAGATAACTCCGATTCAGCATTCAGCCAAACGTGTGTTCCATCTGCCAACTCCAGTTCGTAAGCATTCCCTTTCGGTATCACCAAGTGATTCCAAGACAGCTTTTCTTCATCTGAAGAAGTCCCGGCGCGTGTCACGGATGCCGATGTGATCATATTAAATAAAGTTCCGGTTAATGAGCAGACTATTGGAACTGCAAAGAATCTGAAACTCGTCTGTGTCACAGCCACAGGCACGAACAACCTGGATAAGGAATATCTTGATTCAAAAGGAATTGCCTGGAGAAATGTTGCCGGCTACTCTACAGAGACTGTCGCCCAACACACATTTGCAATGCTTCTCTTTCTATTAGAAAAGCTGCGCTATTATGATGATTATGTGAAAGAAGAGCGCTATGTAAATGATGTCTCTTTCACTCATTTTGCAGAACATTTCACAGAAATCCATGGAAAAACCTGGGGGATCATCGGACTTGGAGCGATTGGCAGACGTGTTGCTGAGATTGCACGTGCATTTGGAGCGAAAGTCATTTACTACTCCGCCTCCGGTGCTCCGGCGCAGGAAGGTTATGAACAGGTTGACTTTGAGACATTGCTTACGCAATCTGATATTATTTCCGTCCACGCTCCACTCAACGAGCATACAGAAGGACTGATCAACAGCAAAGCGTTTGAAAAAATGAAATCTTCCTGTATTTTCCTGAATCTCGGAAGAGGACCGATTGTTGATGAGCAGGCATTATATAATGCACTGGTCAGAAATCAGATTGCCGCAGCAGGATTAGACGTCCTTTGTAAGGAACCGATGTCCGCAGATAATCCATTGCTCAAGATCAAAGACAGTAAACGCCTGCTGATCACACCACACATTGCCTGGGCGAGCGTGGAAGCGAGAACTCATCTGATGGAAATTATCCATGGACAAGTCAAGGACTTTTTTGCTTAAGATTAATATTTTGTTTATCCCTACAATTTTTCTGCAATTTGCAATCAATATTTTTCTGTAAAGTTTAAAGAAAATAATTGTAAACTCCAGGTAAAGTGTTTTATAATAGCCATGTACGTAATTTTTTGCAAGACGTAACATGTCAACTTAATAACTTAAGAAAAAGGAAAAAAGAAAATGGGAATTACAATGGTTTTGTCCTTGCTCAGCGGAGTTGCCCTCTTCCTGTACGGAATGGCACTCATGGGAGACAGTCTTAAGAAGGTTGCCGGTAACAAACTGGAACTTATCTTATACAAGCTCACAAACTCCCCAATCAAAGGATTGCTGCTGGGTACAGTCGTAACAGCGATCATTCAGTCGTCATCAGCTACAACTGTTATGGTCGTAGGATTCGTAAACTCCGGTATGATGAAAGTTGCTCAGGCAATCGGAATCATTATGGGTGCCAACATTGGAACAAGTATCACAGGCTGGATTTTATGTCTTTCTTACATTGATGGCTCCAGTGGCATTGCGCAGCTTCTGTCCACCGCAACAATCTCTGCGATCGTTGCGATCATCGGTATCATCTTCCGTACATTCGTAAAGAAGAAACCTTATTCCGATATCGGTGACATTATGCTTGGTTTTGCGATCCTGATGTTCGGAATGCAGACAATGAGTGGTGCAGTTTCACCTCTGAAAGAGAACCCACATTTTGTCAGCCTTCTGACAATGTTTAAGAATCCATTTATGGGTATCCTTGTTGGTATCGCATTTACTGCAGTGCTTCAGAGTGCATCTGCTTCTGTCGGTATCCTTCAGGCATTATCAATCACAGGCTCTATTACATTTGCTGCCGCACTGCCTATTACAATGGGTATCGGTGTCGGAGCTGCCTGTCCTGTACTGCTTTCTTCTATCGGTACGAACAAGAACGGAAAGCGTACAGCACTTATTTACCTGCTGAATGACTTATTCGGAATGATCTTTTGGTCTATCGTATTTTACTCAGTAAATGCCGCTGTCCACTTTACATTTATGGACATGGTCATGAGTCCTGTCAACATTGCTTTATTGAACTCGGTATTCCGTATCGCTACGATCCTGATCCTTGCTCCATTTATTAGCAAGATCGAGAAGCTTGTCTTCTTCCTGATCAAGGATACAGACGAAGACAACGAAGAGCAGGCGGATTTTGATCTGCTTGAGGAACGTTTTCTGGATTACCCGCCGCTGGCGATCAGTCAGAGCCAGATGGCTGTTAACGGTATGGCGAAGAATGCCCGCAAGAATCTCATGCGCGCTTTCGAACTTCTGACAGACTTTAGCGACAGCAAGTTCAATAAGATCCAGGAAAAGGAAAACATGATCGACAAGTACGAGGATAAACTTGGTACTTATCTGATGCAGTTAAGTATGCATGATATGACACCTGAGCAGGCGAAACAGACCTCCAAGTTCCTTCATACGATCAGTGACTTCGAGCGACTTGGTGACCACGCAGTCAACATTTCCAGAGTTGCCCAGGAACTTCATGAAAAGTCCCGTACATTCTCTGAATCTGCTACTTATGAGCTGAATGTGCTTGAGAAGGCATTGGTTGAGATTGTTGATCTTACAGTAAATTCTTTTGTAGATGAAGATCTTGAGACTGCTGCAAAGGTTGAACCTCTGCGCGAACTGATTGGTATTCTCTGTAATGATCTGAAACTTCGCCACATTAAGAGACTTAGAAATGGTCAGTGTAATCTGAATACCGGATTTGCTTTTAATGACCTGCTTACAAACTACGAGCGTATCGCAGCGCACTGTTCTAACGTTGCTGTAGCGATTCTCGAGCTTGATTCTTCTAACTTTGATATTCATGAATATACAAAGAGTGTCCGCAAGCTGAAGGATGAAACTTATCTTACAGCCTTTGAGGAATATGAGAAGAAATATGATATCAACGGATATCAGCCGGAAGCTGAAGCAGATAAGAAATTCTCTACAAAAGCGAAGGATAGCGAGAAGAATAAGGACAACGAGAAATCTTCCGGAAAGAAGAAAGACAAAGACAAGAAAAAAGATAAAAAGAAATAAATTCCTTTCTATTTTATTTAAAAAAGGAACAGCTCTTTGTGAGCTGTTCCTTTTTTGTATATATTCACCTTACGTGCAATACCGAAATGTCTTATCCGTAAGAATTCTTGCAAAGATCAACCCTAACGGAAGAGCTGCAACAATCAGTATTGCCGCCGCAAACCAGGAAGCTGATGCAGAAAGATTCATTGTTCCCAGATTATAAAATCCACGGTACAGATACAATCCCGGAACCATGATTACAATCGACGGAACCGTGACAGAGATTCTCGGATATCCGACCTGATTTTTAATCATAGTTGCAAGCAGTCCGGCTGTCAACGCTCCGACAAATGCTGCTGCCGCCGGAGGCAGTGCCGTCAGATCGACCAGTTCCAACCGCAGTGTATTGGCAATCGCACCGATTCCTGCCGCCACTGCCGCAAGGCGTGTAGGGCTGTTGAACATAATCGAGAATCCAAACACACCACAAAAGCTTGCAAGCAGACGGAAAACAATCCATTCTGCCTGCGTCAGGTCAAGCTTCAGAAAATCCACCGGCTGTAATCCTAAGATCAACGCCATGATCCACGCGGACATTGTAGCTACCAAAACAATGATCAGTGCATACATGAGTCGTTCCATTCCGGAACGCATATCCAATTTTGCAAGGTCAATTCCACTTGTGATAAAAGGGAAACCTGGAATAATAAATAGCATTGCACAAATATATCCCGCCTCATGCTGGATTGGAATCGCCCACAAAATCTCAGCTGCTTTCAAGAGTCCCGCATAAACCAGACAGGCTGCCGAAACAGATGAGGCTATACACAAAAATAATGTGAAATGATGTTTACTCAATTTGCACCTGATAAAATTTCCAATCCCTGCACCGACAAATGCACAGAACATTTCAATCAATCCACCGCCAAGCAGAAATGTAAATCCACCGCATGCCAATGCTGCTGCCATTCCCAATGCAATTGGAGAATATAGTCCGTGAATCTCTTCAATCTGATCCAGCAGCTTATGCAGTTGTTCACCAGACATATCCTGTCCGCCCTGTTCGAACTCACGGATAAAGTGTTCCAGTCTGTTTAACTTAGATGTATTCACGCCTGTATTCGTCAGACACAAAGACTGCGTGAATCCATCATCACCATCAAAACAGGTATACTCAATCGACATCAGACCAATATCCGCTGTACACGTTATCCCCATCTCTTCTGCTAGTGCGTTCATAGAACTTCTCACTCTCCAAGCTCCGGTTCCACAGGAGAGAAGCATAATCCCCACTCTTCCGACAATTGATGCTTTCTCCGTCAAACTTGCTTGTGTTACCGGTATTTCTTCTCCACCTTTATCTGTGTATTCATGCCAGAGAATATCCATATGATTTTTTCTTATTTTCTGTGTCTGCATCTCATTCACTTCCTCTTTATTCCAGGTCAAGGCTTTCCGCTCCGGCCTTTTTCATCATCTTCTCTCTGCATGAAAGAACAATCCCATCAATCTCATCCAGATGATGAAGCATTCGTTTCTCAAATCCATGAATTGGAAGTAAAACTCCTATCTCGTCAAATCCTTTCTGACGCTTCTCACCGGTATCCTGCCCATAATAAACTTCCACTCTCGGAGCCTGTTTCTGAATCTTCTGGAAAGTATCCCAGACAACTGCATAGGCCTGTGCTTCTGTCAGTCCAAGCTTTCTGGTATCCGGTAATGCATATAACGCCATCACGCCACGCTTCTTGTTCTCTTTTTTCTCCTGAATCTGCATGCCCTCTGTATAGGAACGAACTATGTCATATCCGTCAGCAAGATACAGTTTTGATCTAGGTGCACATTGATGTTGCCTGTACGTCTCATGGAACTTTTCATATTCATGAGCTGTTACTTCCCTTTTCTTACTCTCCAGAAGCTTTCCCTCTACATCAGTCAGGAGAACCGGATTCTCTCCTGATTTTCCATGAAATTTCTTTGGAATCAGATATGCGTCCCGAAGCAGATCAAACATACTTCCTCCGCACAATTCAAGTAGCAACGCGCTGACATCTCCATTTTTATACGCCTGGAGCAAGACCTCTGCAAAATGTCTGTCGCCATCGTCATTTATCTCCTGATAGTTTTCCAAATGCTCATAAAACACTTCATTTAACCGGTCACAAGCCTCCTGTGAACCGAGAACCTTAGATATAACCGCTTCTACAGCTTCTTCACGTGGTAATACTGTCTGCATACTTACACTTCCTTTATTATTTCTTTGTTTGTCTTTTGCTTGTTAAACAGAACAAAATCCCACTTATTAATATAGAAAGCGCCGGTTTCAAAGTCAAACCGGCGCATACTGTTTTATTCACATATCTGATATATATTTTCTACATAGGAATAGATTGGATCCGCAATATCCTCTTAAACAATACCTTATTTCAGAACTAACATTTTTTTGAACATATCCGCCGCAATGCTTGGTGGAAATGTATGATTCTCAACCAGACAGATTTCTCTCTCCGGAATATTCTCCTTTAGTGGAATCTGACAGACCTTTCCTTCCTCGATCACTGGTCTTACGAACAGCTCCGGAAGGAATCCAATGCCCAGTCCATTCATAATAAGCGGCAACACCTGATCGATCGTCTCAACTTCCGTATCCGGAGATAGAACCAGATCATTCTCCAGGAAAAATTTGGAATAGAACTCATAGGTTGTGCTTCCCTGCCCAAGAGAAATCAACGGATTCTCAATTAAGTCTTTCAGCCTCATTGGTTTTTCTTTCCCCTGAAAAGAATGATCTCCCACTGCAATTTCCTTAAAAGACATTAAAGAAGTACTTTTCAACGGTTTCTTTGCCTGAAGCGGCGTAGTCACAACTGCAAAGTCCGCCAGTCCGTTCTTGACGGACTCAACTGCCTCCGGCGTGGAATGATTCAAAAGTCTCAGCCGAACACCCGGATATTGCTTATGAAAGCGCCCCAGTATAGGAAGAAGTAAAAGATGAAGTGCAATCTCACTCGCACTGATCGTGATACTTCCGCTCTCCATGCTTCGCTCCATTGCAAGTTCCGCTTCAGCCGCATGAAGATGCTGATATGCAACAGAAACATGCTGATACAGCTTCTCTCCTTCCGCTGTAAGCGTAACTCCTCGATTAGATCTGACAAACAATTTACACCCAAGCTGATTCTCCAGATTATTCATAAAATGAGTAATATTCGGCTGGTTGCTCATCAATACTTTCGCCGCTTTAGAAAAGCTCTTATACATTGCTACATAATAAAAAATCCGGTAATAATCATAAGTAATTTCCATAAGTCCCCCCCTAAACTGACACTAATCTGTTACTCTCCACCTGCAGAGGTGGGAGTCAAACCACATCTGATAAATCATATAAAAAACGTATATCTGTCATAACAAATATGTATTTTTATTTCTTTGTTATTTATTATATACTGAATGACGAAAAAATCAAACACATTCATTTACGAGGGGCGATATCATGATCAAGCAAAATATTAAATTTCTCACAACCGGACAATTTCTCACTTTTTCACACACTTGTAAAAATCTTTCTTCGGATGTGCGCATCCAGGATCTTGAGAACCACAATCGCGTAGATATCAACGGAAAAGATCTTTCTGAACTCGCCACGATCCAGCTTGGTCTTCCGTTTCTCCTCGTTATTCATGGAGAAGATGAAAAAATAGCCAGAAGAATGTTGAAGAAGTATTGTGCATAAAAATTGAGTTGCCGTTTACACTCTGTATAAGCAGCAACTCAACTCTTATTACTCTCCCCAGACTTCTTCTGCAATTTCTTTCACAAGCTTTAACTTTGCCCATTGTTCCTCTTCTGTCAGTTTGTTTCCGATTTCACAGGAAGCGAACCCACACTGTGGACTGAGATAAAGTCTGTCTAATGGGATATATTTTGTAGCTTCATGAATTCTCTTGATTACAACTTCTTTCTCCTCGAGCTGAGGTGTCTTCGTTGTAATTAACCCTAATACCACTTTTTTATCCGGAGACACCTTTGCAAGCGGAGCGAATCCGCCGGATCTTGCATCATCATATTCAAGGAATAATGCATCCACATTTTCTTTTGCAAAGACATAATCTGCTACAGAATCATACGGTCCGCTTGTAAAAAATGTTGAATGATAATTTCCTCTACAGATGTGGGAAGTGATTACCATATCCTCCGGTTTTCCTTCCAGTGCAAGGTTATTCACTTCAAGAAGCTCTTTTTTCACATCTTCAATATCCGTTCCAAGAAGTTTGTATCTCTGCTTTGCCGCATCTCCGACAATTGCTCCCCAGGTACAGTCGTCAAGCTGAAGATTTCTGCATCCTGCTTCATAGAACTGACGGATCACTTCCTGATAAGCTGTTCCAATGTCGTGGATCAGTTCTTTGTTTGTCTCATAATATTTTCTCGTATTTTTGTAGTTGACCGGAATAATCATCTGCTGGAACATCTGCGCCGGCGCCGGAATTGTATATTTTGCAACTGTGTTCTCATCCTCAAACTGTTTCAGGAATTTGAAATGTTCTACAAACGGATGCGCCTTTGCCTTTATCTTTCCTGTCAGATAAGTATCTTCCAGTGATGCCAGCTCTCCATCAAACTGTACCCCGCTGCCGGTCTGTTCATGACCGACACCTTCAAATCCCCACATAAAATCCAGATGCCAGTAAGTTCTTCTGAACTCTCCGTCTGTGATCACATGAAATCCAAGCTCTTTCTGCTTTGCTACAACTTCTGTAACCGCTTTATCAATGATCTGATTCTTTTCTGCTTCGCTGATCTTTCCTTCCTGATAATCTGCATTCGCTTTCTTAACCTCTTCCGGTCTCAAAAAACTTCCCACAAAATCATATCTGCATGGTGTCTGATATTTGCTCATAAATTAATTCTCCTTTTATTTTTGTAAGTGATGTTTTATCTGCAATCATCTTATCATTCCATGCTTATTTTGAAAAATATATAAATTTATGCATTTGTCATAGTTTGAAGCTATGGTGAGTAACCCTCTATTATATTTATGGACTATCACTCCACCCAGAAAACATAATCATCTTTTCTGGGTTTCGCCTCTTCTATTTCTTCATCCGGATATCCAAGTATACAGTGTCCGATACCTTCATACTCTCCTGTCACTCCAAGATCAGACAGAATCTGCTTTCCTTCTTCACTCTCAAACTCTTCCTTTGCACGATGAATCCAACAACTTCCAATTCCTTCTGTATGTGCTGCCAGCATCAGATTACCCATTACAAGACTTCCATCATACACATGTGTTGGCCAGTCTTTCTCTGCCAGTACAACCAATACCACAGGTGCTCCATAGAACGGATCAAATCCTTCGTCCCATCCACCAATCTTACGATTCATCTCTGAAAGTTTATCCCGTAATTCTTTATTTGTCACTGCCAGAATAATAGATGCCTGATGTCCTCTTCCATTTGCTGCATAAGTCCCTGCCTCTACAATTCGCTCTATTATGTCTCTTGGAATCATGTCAGTTTTATACTTGCGAACACTTCGTCTGTTGATCATTGCTTCTCTTGTTGTCTCTACTTGTTTCATTTTGGATTCCCTCCCTGTTGATTTCTTTCATTGATGTATTGTTTCTAATAAGAATACTACACCTATTATACATTATCAAGAATTGTATTTAACAAAAAGGGCGAAGCTTACACCTCATCGGTACAAATCTTCGCCATTTCTTTCACTTTTTCAACTATATTTCTTTCACCCTTGATCAAATCACAAGAATCTCATCCTGCACCGGTCCATACACTTTCGTTTCTCCCTCCGAAGTAATATGCACATCATATTCCAGTCTCACACCATACTTATCTGTATACAGTCCCGGTTCTATGGAAAACATCGTACCAGGGAGCAGACAGCGGTCATCATGTGTTTCATAATCATCCAGATTGGCACCAATTCCATGACATCTGTGACCGATATTATGTCCTGTCCGGTGCATCAGATACTGTGCGCATCCAAGCTGTTCGAACCGTTCTTTCAGCCTTCGATCCACTTCATATCCTCTGACTGTTTCTCCTGCATCTAATCTTGCCTGAATAAACTGTCTTGCCTCTTTACGCGCATCATATACAATCTGAAACCATTTTTTGTACTCCGGATCAATCTTTTCTCCGACATTCATGCACCAGGATACATCATAATATACCGCATCTTCCTCAGGGAGACGGCCGGCGATATCTATGATCAGACGGCTGCCTTCACAAATCTGCTTCGAACCATTTTCCTTCGGTTCATATCCCGGATCACAAGCATGCTCATCAATACCGAAAAACGGTGGTGAATCCATGTAGATATCCTCCTGCCCTGTCAGTTCCTGCATTTTCAGAAGCATCGCATACTCATCAATATAATTACCCACATCTATATTTTCTCTGATCCATGCAAACGTATCAGTAAGAATCTTGTGAATAATAATTCCCGCCTGTCTATGAGTCTCTATCTGATGTTCCGATAATACCGCGCCAAAATGCTGCATCAGATCTGCGCTTGTAACCGGCTTGATCCCATAAGTTCTAAGATACTCGATCAGGCCGGCATCCATAGAGCTGATCGTCGGAACATTTCCGCCTGGAGAGTACTGGCAGGCAATCTTCATGCCCGGCTTCAACAGCTCTGACAGCACTTTTTTCTGTCCTTCGATTCCATGATATAACATTTTCTCTCCCGGAAGGTGATCAAGCAGAAGCGGTTCAATTGCCGAAAGAACCTTGGTGGGTTCTCCCTGCGACGGAATCAGATAGAACAACCTTCTTGTACAGAAACGATTTCCAAGCTCAAGAAACTCTTTTGTGATAAAATCATGTCCCTGGAAATCTGTAAATAACCATCCGTCAAGTTTTGCTTCCTGCAATAACTTCTGTATCTTTGCAATATCCAACTTAATAATTCTCCTTTTTGATTATCAGGCATACATACTATGGCATTGACTTCCTATACTCATTGATTCCTTATGCTCCAAGAATTCTCTTGTAAGCCTTCTTCACCGGCACATACAGAATCGCAATTCCTACTACTGTAAATCCTGCATTGATGATCGTAGCCGGGATAGATGTGATCTCTGCCGCCAACGCTGCGCTCCAGGAACTGCCGAGAACGACCAGTTCAACGGTTGACCAGATAAAGTCTACGATAATGTTCGTAACTCCATAGATAGCCGCACAGAGGACCGCATAACCATATTCCTTCTTCGCATCTCCCTGCGCTTTTTTCTTCAGAGCCTGAAAGATCACGCCCACAAACAGACATTTGATGATCGTGCTGACGAACACATTCGGGATTGCCTGAATATAACCGTTCAATACATCAAATACGACAAGTCCGAGAACTCCTGCCACAGTTGACAGCTTAGGTCCAAGCATTAATACTGCAAGCATTACGAAAATGTGTCCGAAATGCAGAAATGGTGTTCCGACAGCCGCCGGAAGCGGAATACGGAAAGACTGGATTCCCAGATAAATAATAGCTGCAAAAAATGCAGTCATTACGATTTTCTTTGTGCTGATACTTTCGTTTTTCATATTTTGTAAATCTCCTGTTTGTTATCTCTTATGTTGAAGTCATGACCTGACAGCCAATGTTAGACTTGTAAATGAATTTCCCCAACATACCGCCTTATTATATCAGTACTCTGGTCTGTTAGATATATCCAGTTTTAATTTATTTGTACAAGCCAGTTTTATGGTTATATAACAAAGAATCCACATTCCTATTTTTTCTGTTTGCAGATGCTCTCCGCCAGGAAAAGCACCGCATAAAAAAGAAAACGTCCCCTGGGGGAATCCCCAGAGAACGTTTTCTTCCAACTTATATTCTTAATATCATCCATATATGGATGACAAAAGTATTACAGAAGTCCTCCGATAGAAAGGAACAGTGGAGCGAATACAAGTGATACAACTGTCATAAGTTTGATCAGGATGTTGATGGACGGACCTGATGTATCCTTGAACGGATCTCCTACAGTATCTCCAACAACGGCTGCCTTATGAGCCTCACTACCTTTTCCGCCGTGGTTTCCTTCTTCGATATACTTCTTAGCGTTATCCCATGCACCACCTGCATTTGACATGAAGATCGCCATAAGAACTCCTGTTACGAGGGATCCTGAAAGAAGTCCGCCAAGAGCGTCAACTCCAAGAAGAACACCTACTACTACAGGAACGATAACTGCCATCAGACCTGGAAGAAGCATCTCGTGAAGTGCTGCTGTTGTAGAAATAGCAACGCATGACTTGTAGTCAGGTTTCTCTTCACCTTTCATGATGCCTGGTTTCTCACGGAACTGACGTCTAACTTCCTCGATCATTGAATATGCAGCCTTAGATACAGACTCCATAGTGAATGCTGAGAAGAGGAATGTAAGCATACCACCGATAAAGATACCGATGATTACTTTGTAGTCAAGAAGGTTGATGGATTTCAGACCTACTGTCTCTGCATAAGATACGAACAGCGCAAGAGCTGTAAGTGCTGCAGAACCGATAGCAAATCCTTTACCCATAGCTGCTGTTGTATTACCAACTGCATCAAGTTTATCTGTAATGTTACGAACTGAATGATCTAATCCTGCCATTTCTGCAATACCACCGGCATTGTCTGCGATTGGACCGTAAGCATCTACGGCTACCGTAATACCTGTTGTGGAGAGCATACCTACTGCTGCCAAAGCAATTCCGTAAAGACCGCTGAAAGAATATGCCCCAATGATTCCGATAGCGATTAAAATAATCGGAACGGCTGTGGACTGCATACCTACGGCAATACCACTGATAACTGTTGTTGCAGGACCAGTCTCAGACTGCTGTGCGATTTTTTTAACAAAACGGTAATCTCCAGACGTATAAATCTCTGTGATTACACCGATTAAAAGACCAACAACAAGACCAAAGATAATCGCGATAGCTTCTTTGAATCCGTTGAAGAACATTTTGCTTAAAATTAAAGAACCAATCATTACCACGATTGCTGCAGAATAACTTCCGTATTTCAATGCCTTGTGCGGGCTGGAATTCTCATCACCCTTTACGAAGAAACATCCAATAACAGATGCTAATACACCAAGTGCTGCAATAACTAATGGGAAAATAGCTCCGCTCTCTTTTGCGTAAACAACACCAAGAGTGATGGCAGATACTAAAGACCCTACATAAGACTCAAATAAATCAGCACCCATTCCGGCAACATCACCTACGTTGTCACCTACGTTATCAGCGATAACAGCTGGGTTACGAGGATCATCTTCCGGGATACCTGCTTCTACTTTACCTACGAGATCCGCTCCAACGTCGGCAGCCTTTGTATAGATACCGCCACCTACACGGGCAAACAATGCGATAGAAGAAGCTCCTAAAGAGAAACCAGAAAGAACATCCGGATTTTTTGTCAGGATATATACAACACCTGCTCCAAAAAGTCCAAAACCTACTACACACATACCCATAACGGCACCACCGGAAAATGCGATAGATAAAGCTTTATTCATTCCGCTATCTTTTGCCGCTGCGGCTGTTCTTACATTCGCCTTAGTCGCAACGTTCATTCCGATATAACCGGCTGCAGTGGAAAATAATGCTCCGACTAAGAAACATACTGCAGTTACCCAGTTACCGATACCAATACCAATCAGTACAAATAATACAGCAACAAAAACGACAAGAATCTTATATTCTGCAGTAAGGAAAGCTCTTGCTCCCTCATGAATAAATGCTGCAATCTCCTTCATTCTATCTGTTCCTGCATCCTGTTTTCCTACTTTTTTTGTAAGATAAAACGCAAAAAGCAATGCGCAGATTCCAAGAACCGGTGCAAAATAAATCAAACGTTCCATACTCATCCTCCTATAACTTATTTTTCTTCATGAAATGTTAATATCATTATCCAAAAAATGCTTTTGTTTGTAAATGTTTTTTATTGTTATAAACAAGAATATTGACGGTTTTTCTTGTTTTTTGGTTACTTTTTTAAAAGTTCCACACATATTTTTCTACCTTTTATGTATTTTTTCTCAAAAAGTATCTTTTTTAGCAATTAAAATTTACCTTTATCTTTTCATTTGAAATCATATTTTTTCTTTATATATATTTTCATAAATACAA
>OGUO01001732.1_pt1 | contig 14069 bp, 13 predicted proteins | sample 1553641 | NCBI WGS metagenome assembly OGUO01 (sample SAMEA2579980, study PRJEB22360) | human gut metagenome | biome: human gut; feature: human-associated habitat; material: faeces | place: Denmark | collected 2008/2010 | reverse complement strand
CCGGAGTACCAGCGGGCGCTGGATATTCTGGAGGGACGCGGCACGGCCTATCGCCCTGACGGGTATGGTAATGTGACCACCGGAAGCTGCGGCGACAGCGGTTGTTTGCGCCTGTGCGGCGCCACGCTGTGCTGCAATGCCCTTGGCGTTCCGGTCTGTTTTTGCTGAGTACACAAGAGGGGGAGAGTCCCCGTTTACTAAAACAAAGGAGTTGATCCCGTGGTCAAGAGTATGACCGGTTACGGCCGCGCCCGCGAGATGCGAAGCGGCAGAGATATCACCGTGGAGGTGCGGTCCGTCAACAACCGCTATCTGGACTGCACTGTGAAGCTGCCCCGCGCCTATATTTTTGCGGAGGACGCCATCAAGACACGCGTACAGAAGGCGATCTCCCGCGGCAAGGTGGATGTGTTCGTCACCATCGACACCTCTGCGGCGGATGTGGCGGTGGTGCAGGTGAACGAAGGGCTGGCGAAAGGGTACTATGACGCGCTGATGCACCTGAAGAACAGCTTTGCGCTGCCCGGCGATGTGACGCCGGAGGTGCTGGCCAGGTTCCCTGATGTGCTGACGGTCACCAAGGCGGAGGAGGATGTGGAGGCTATCGCCGCCGACATCTGCACCGTGCTGGATGATGCGTTGGCGGCCTATAACACCATGCGTGCCGTGGAGGGTGAAAAGCTGGCGTTGGATGTTTCCTCCCGGGTGGATACCATTGAGGAGACCGTGAGCAAGGTGGAGGCGCAGTCGCCCCAGACGGTAGCGGCCTATCGCCAGCGGCTGGAAGCCAAGATGCAGGAGGTACTGCAGTCCACCACCATCGACGAGAGCCGTATCCTTACCGAGGCGGCTATCTTCGCTGATAAGGTGGCTGTGGATGAAGAAACGGTGCGCCTGCGGAGCCATATCGCCCAGTTGCGGGACATGCTGCAAAGCGGCGAGCCCGTGGGCCGAAAGCTGGATTTCCTGATCCAGGAGGTCAACCGCGAGTGCAACACCATCGGCTCCAAGTGCAACGATCTGACTGTGGCACGGGATGTGGTGAACATGAAGGCCGAGGTAGAGAAGATCCGCGAGCAGGTACAGAATATGGAGTAAGGAGGCCGGTATGCAGTTTATCAACATCGGCTTCGGCAACCTGGTGTCCGTCCAGCGGCTCATCGCCGTGGTCAGCCCGGACTCCGCCCCGGTAAAGCGCCTGGTGCAGGAATCCCGTGACCGTGGGATGCTCATTGATGCTACCTACGGCCGCAAGACGGCCTCGGTGCTCATTATGGACAGCGACCATGTGGTGCTGTCAGCCCTGGCGGCGGAGCGTCTGGCGCCGCGCCTGGGATTGTCGGTAGAAGAATTGACAGAGGAGGATGAATGACCCTTGCATAAGATAGGAAAGACCTTTATTGTCTCCGGGCCCTCCGGTGTGGGTAAAAGCACCGTGCTGCACGCCCTGTTCCAGGGCCGTGATGACCTGTATTTCTCCGTATCCGCCACTACCCGCGCGCCCCGCGAGGGTGAGCAGGACGGCGTGGACTATCACTTCATTCAGGCAGATGCCTTCCGCGACATGATCGCCGCCGATGCCTTTCTGGAGTATGCCGAGTATGTGGGCAACTTCTATGGTACGCCCAAGATGTACGTGGACGATGCCATGGCCCGGGGCAAGGACGTGATATTGGATATCGAGCGCCAGGGCGCCGTGCAGGTGTGTGCCAAGCGGCCGGAGACGGTGCGTATTTTCATCGCTCCGCCCAGCTGGGATGAACTGGAGCGCCGCCTGACTGCCAGGGGGACCGATACGCCGGAAAAAATACAGAAGCGTCTGATCCGCGCCCAGGTGGAACTGGAGATGGCCGGCGACTATGACTATTTTGTGGTCAACGATACGGTAGAGAATGCCGTGAATGAGCTGCGGGCCATTATGTGCGCCGAGCACTGTAAACCAGCTGAGCGTATGTGCGCTATCCTCAGCGAAAAGTAAGTGTGTGAACCGACGCGGCCTGTCCGCGTATTTGGGCCGCCCCGCCTGGGCGCAGCCATACAAAACGAAAGGAATTGATCGTTATGTCTATGCTTTATCCCGCTATGAACAAGCTGACCGAGTACATCCCCAATCGCTACATGATGGTGAACGTGGTGGCACGCCGCGCCCGTCAGATCGCCGCCGAGGCCGAGGTCACCGGCGAGCCTCTGCCGGAGAAACCCGTGACGATGGCCATCGGCGAGGTGGCCGAGGGCAAGTACGTCAGCGACCCCGTTATCGAGGAAGACGAGGCCTGAGGTGGCGGTGATCGCCAAGGTGGCCGTACAGGCGGCTACCTACGCCATTGACAAGGCCTATGATTACCTGCTGCCGGAGGAAGTCGGCGGACAGGCGGGCTGCCGGGTGCTGGTGCCCTTCGGCCGCGGCAACCGGCTCACAGAGGCGATGATCCTCTCCCTGCATCAGGCGGTGCCGGACAAGCCGCTGAAGGCGGTCCGATCCCTGCTGGATGAAGAGCCGGTCATCACGGAAAGGGAGCTGCGGCTGGCGCTGTGGATGACACGCCGGTACTTCTGCACATTTTATGACGCGCTGCGTACCGTGCTGCCTGCCGCCGTATGGTACCATTACCGGGAGACTTGGTCCCTGGCACAGCCGCCGCTGGTGCCCACACGACAGGAGGCAGCGGTATGCCACCTTTTGCAGGATGGCCCGCTGACCACGGATAAGCTGCGTCAGGCGCTGGGCGACGATGTTGAGCCGCTGCTGCGCCGCATGGCCAAATCGGGTGCACTGCACTGCAAAAAGGAGCAGAGCCGCAAGGTACGCGACAAGGTGGTACTGTTCGCCCGTCTCGCTGTTCCTGCTGAAGAGGCGTTGGCTCTGGCCGGTAAGTCCCAGCGGCGGCGCGAGGCAGTGACGTTTCTGGCTCAAAACGGGGAGACAGCACTGCACGATGTGACGTATTTCACCGGCGTATCCCGCCAGACACTGAACGCCCTGGAGAAGCTGGGGGCGGTGGCATACCGGGAGCAGGAAGAATACCGAATATCTGAAAAACAGTATACTGTAAAGGCGGATAGCTTGACGTTGAATTCCCAACAGCAGCACGTCTGTGACACGCTGCTGGCCCAGGTGCGGACGGAGACGCCCGGCGTCACGCTGCTGCGCGGCGTAACCGGCAGCGGCAAGACGGTGGTGTATATCCGGCTGGCGCAGGAGCTGCTGAAAATAGGCAGATCTGTGATGATCCTGGTGCCGGAGATCGCCCTGACGCCCCAGATGATGGCGCGGTTCACCGCATATTTCGGCCGCGAGGTGGCGCTGCTGCACAGCGGCCTGCGGATGACGGAACGCTATGATCAGTTCAAGCGGCTGCGCCGGGGCGAGGCCCATATCGTGCTGGGTACCCGGTCGGCGGTGTTTGCACCGCTGGAAAATTTGGGCCTCATCATCATGGATGAGGAGCAGGAGGGGTCCTATCAATCGGAAAACGCCCCTTGCTATCATGCGCGGGATGTGGCAAAATACCGTTGCGCTGCCGAGGGTGCGCGGCTGCTGCTGGGCTCGGCTACGCCCACGGTGGAGACGTTTTACCACGCGCAGCAGGGTGAGTACGATCTGCTGGAGTTGACGGAGCGCTACAACTGCCGCGCTCTGCCCGAGGTCCGCATCGCCGATCTGCGGCAGGAGCTGCGTGCCGGAAACAGCACCGTTATCAGCCGCCCACTGCAGGAGGAACTGGCAAAAAACATCGCTGCGGGGGAGCAGAGCATCCTATTCCTGAACCGCAGGGGCAGCAGCCGCCAGCTGCTGTGTCCCCAGTGCGGCTATGTGCCGGAGTGCCCGCGGTGCAGCGTATACCTGACATACCACAGCGCCAATGACCGGCTGATGTGCCACTATTGCGGCTATTCACACGCTGCGCCGACGGTGTGCCCGGAGTGCGGCGGCACACTGAAGCATATCGGCTTTGGTACCCAGCGGGTAGAGGAGGAGCTGCATGAGCTGTTCCCGGGAGTCGAGGTGCTGCGGATGGATGCGGACACCGTATCCGTGGGACATGAGGCACTGCTGAAGGAATTTGAGGAGAGGCAGATCCCCATTCTGCTGGGCACCCAGATGGTGGCCAAGGGGCTGGATTTTGCCAATGTGACGCTGGTGGGTGTGCTCAGCGCCGACCTGTCCCTATATGTGGATCACTACCGGGCGGCGGAGAGGACCTTCAATCTGTTGACACAGGTGGTTGGCCGTGCGGGCCGAGGCGACAAGGCCGGGCGGGCTGTGATACAGACCTACACACCGGAGAATGATGTGATACAGGCGGCGGCCGCCCAGGACTATCAAGGATTTTACGATGCCGAGATCGCGCTGCGCCGTCTGCGGCAGGACCCGCCCTTTGCAGATCAGTTCACCGTTACGGTGACGGGACCGGAGGAGACGCCGGTACGTCGGGCTATCGAACTGCTGCGGCAGGGGATCGGAAATGCGGCGGAGAAGCCGCCCTATGATGCGCTGGGGATACAGGTCATCGGGCCTGCGCCGGCGCCGGTGGTGAAGGTCAACGGCGTATACCGTTACCGCCTGCTGGTGCTGGGGCAGAATATCGCGCCGATGCGGGAGCTGCTGGCGGGGTTCATGCGAGCCTTTGTGCAGCGGCCCGAAAACCGAAGACTGCATATTTATACGGACTGCGATAAAATGGATTAGATCCAGGAAATACGAGGTAAGATTATGGCTTTACGAAAGATCGCGTTGGAGGGCGAGGCGTGCCTGAGCAAGGTGTGCCGCCCGGTTACAGATTTTAACAGCCGGCTGCATACGCTGCTGGACGACCTGGCAGATACACTGGCCGACTCCGGCGGCGTGGGTCTGGCTGCGCCCCAGGTGGGCGTACTGCGCCGGGTGTGCGTGGTGCTGGACGAGGAGGATCAGCTGATCGAGCTGGTGAACCCGGAGATCATCTACACCGAGGGAGAACAGACCGGGCTGGAGGGCTGCTTGAGCGTTCCCGGGAAATACGGCGTGGTAACGCGGCCTGAGGTGGTGCGTGTCCGTGCCCAGGACCGGGACGGTCAGTGGTTCGAGGTCGAAGACGAGGGCCTGACGGCCCGATGCTTCTGCCATGAGATCGAGCACCTGGATGGTCATCTGTTCGTGGAGCATACCGACCGGCTCATGGAGGGTGAGGAGCTGCAAAAGTGGCTGGAGGCGCACGCCGACGAGTACGAGATCGAGGAAGAAGAGGACAAGTAATGCGTATTCTGTTTATGGGAACGCCGGATTTTGCCGTGGCGTCCCTCAAACGGCTGGTGGCCGACGGACACGACATCTGCGGCGTGTTCACCCAGCCGGACAAGCCGAAGAACCGCGGCATGAAATTGATCGCGCCGCCGGTGAAGGAATATGCTCTGACGCAGGGACTGCACGTATATCAGCCGTTGAAAATGAAGGACGGTACGGCGTTGGAGCTGGTGCGGTCTCTTGCTCCCGAGCTGATCGTGGTGGCAGCCTACGGCCGTATCCTGCCGGAGGACATCCTGAACACGCCAAAGTACGGTGCCATCAACGTACACTCCTCCATCCTGCCGAAGTACCGGGGCGCGGCGCCCATCAACTGGGCGATCCTCAACGGCGACACGATGACAGGCGTGTCCATTATGTATATGGCGCCGGAGCTGGATGCGGGAGATGTGATACTGTGCCGCGAGACGGCTATCGATCCGGACGAGGACGCGGTGGCGCTGACGGCGCGGCTGGCGGAGCTTGGCGCGGAAGCGCTGCATGAGGCCATCGGGCAGATCGAACGCGGCACCGTTACCCGGACGGCGCAGGATCACGCGGCGCACACCTACGCGCCCATGCTGGATAAAAGCCTCTCGCCGATGGATTTCTCCCGGTCGGCGCAGCAGCTGCACGATCAGGTGCGGGGCCTGGTGCCCTGGCCCAGTGCGTCCATGGTGCTGGCAGGCAAGCCGGTCAAGGTCCACCGCACCGCGGTAGGCGGAGAGACCTCCGCCCCGGCGGGCAGCGTGGTGGAGGCGGACAAAAACGGCCTGGCCATTGCCTGCGGCGACGGCAGGCTGCTGCGTGTTCTTGAATTGCAGGGCGAGGGCGGCAAGCGCATGGCAGCGGCGGATTATCTGCGGGGCCATCCGGTCCCGCTGGGCCTGTGACGCCCCGTGACGCGCGGGACGCGGCGCTGGAGGCGCTGCTGCAGATGGAGCGCCGGGGCGCATGGTCTGACGGCAGCCTGAAGCGTATCGCGGCCCAGTCCGGGCTGGAGGCCCGGGACGCGGCGCTGTGTACCCGGATGACCTACGGCGTGGTGCAGAACCGGACACTGCTGGACTACTATATCGACCATTGGTGTACACAGAAGGCCGCCCGGCTGGAACCGGTGGTGGCCTGCCTGCTGCGTTTGGGTATATATCAGATACTGTTCATGGACAAGGTGCCCGATCGGGCTGCTGTTCACGAGACAGTAGAGCTGACAAAACGCCGGGGCAAGACCCGTGCCGCGGGCATGATCAATGCGGTGCTGCGGAAATGTGCGTCAAGCAAAAACACTTTACCGCCATTGCCGCAGAATAGTTTTGTTTCCAAAGCAGCGGTGCAGTACAGCCATCCCAGGTGGTTGGTGGAGCGCTTGACGGCTTTGGTCGGCGAGCAGGAGGCCGAGGCGTTCCTGCGGTTGGATAACGAGCCTGTTCCCACGGTGATACAGGCCAATCCGCTGAAGACCACGCCGGCGGAGCTGGAAAATGCGCTGCGATCGGACGGTGTCCGTCTGGTGCCGCACCCTTGGCTGGAGGGCTGCTTTGAAGTCACCGGTACCGGCGATTTGGAGCGCCTGTCCGCCTTCGCATCGGGACGCTGCACGGTGCAGGATGCCGCGGCGCGTTTGGCGGCCATTGCCGCCGGACCGAAGCCCGGCGACCGGGTGCTGGATGTGTGCGCCGCCCCTGGCGGCAAATCCTTCGCCATGGCTATGCAGATGGAGAACCGGGGCGATATCCTCTCCTGTGACATTCACCCCCACAAGCTGAAGCTCATCGAAAACGGTGCGGCACGGCTGGGAATCACTATCATCCGCACAGCGCTGGCCGATGGGCGGGAGCGTCACGCCGGCTGGGTGGAGCAGGCCGATGTGGTTCTGGCCGATGTGCCGTGCTCCGGCTTGGGCATTATCCGGAAGAAACCGGATATCCGCTGGAAGGATCCGGCGCAGCTGGCACAGCTGCCCGCCATCCAGCTGTCGATATTGAACAACGTGTCCGCCTACGTCCGTCCCGGCGGCGTGCTGGTGTATGCCACCTGCACCGTCCTGCCGGAGGAAAACGGCGGCGTGGTGTCGGCCTTTTTGGACGTACACCCGGACTTTGCGAAAGAGGAATTTACCCTGCCCGGCATCGGAAGCTGTCCCGGTGATGTGACACTGTGGCCCCAGCGGACCGGCACCGATGGATTTTACATCTGCCGTATGCGCCGCAGGGGATAACGTCAAGGAGCGAACCGCATGACCGACATCAAATCCATGACCGAGCGTCAGCTGGCTGACTTTTTTAAGAATATGGGACAGCCGGCTTTCCGTGCCAAGCAGGTATTCACCTGGCTGCACCGTGGCGTGCGCTCCTTTGACGAGATGACCGACTTGTCCAAGCCGCTGCGTGCCCGGTTGGCCGAGACGTGCTTCATTACAGCGCCGACCGTGGCCCGGAAGCAGACCTCGAAGCTGGACGGGACCGTTAAATATTTGTGGAAGCTGGCCGACGGCAACTGCATCGAGACAGTCCTCATGCAGTACCACCACGGCAACACCGTGTGTATCTCCTCTCAGGTGGGCTGCCGTATGGGCTGCGCCTTCTGCGCCAGCACCATCGCCGGCAAGGTCCGGGACCTGCGGCCCTCTGAGCTGCTGGACCAGGTGTTGTTTACCCAGCTGGACAGCGGCCTGCCTGTCTCCAACATCGTACTCATGGGTATCGGCGAGCCGTTGGACAACATGGACAATGTGCTGCGCTTTTTGGAGCTGGTCAACAGCCCCCACGGGATGAACATCGGTATGCGGCATATCAGCCTGTCCACCTGCGGCGTAGTGCCGGGGATCGACGCGCTGGCGGATCGGCAGCTTCAATTAACGCTGTCTGTCTCCCTTCACGCGCCGGACAGCGAGACCCGCAGCCGCATTATGCCGGTGAACCGGGCGTATGATGTAGAGACACTGTTCGCCGCCTGCCACAGATACTTCCAAAAGACCGGGCGGCGCATCAGCTTTGAGTATGCCATGATCGACGGCGTCAACGACCACGACTGGCAGGCGGAGCTGATCGCGAAAAAGCTGAAGGGTATGCCGGGCCACGTGAACCTGATACCCCTGAACGACGTGGTGGAGAGCCCGTATAAGCCCAGCAGACGCATCGGCGCTTTCCAGCAAAAGCTGGAGAGTTTGGGTGTTACCGCCACGGTCCGCAGAAGCCTGGGCGGCGATATCGACGCCTCCTGCGGCCAGCTGCGGCGGAAGGAAATGCAGGAACGCGGCCAACTGTGAGACATGGACTCTTTATGGAATAAAGGATGTGAGCGACTATGAAAATGTGGGGGATCACCAATACCGGGTTGGTGCGGAGCGAGAATCAGGACGCCTACGCCGTGTTCGAGGCCGGCGCATTCCACGCGGCCGTGGTGTGCGACGGTATGGGCGGTACCAACGGCGGACAGGTGGCCAGTGCCATCGCCGTAGCCCGGTTCGAAAAGGAGTTGCGCGACAGCCTGCGGGACGATATGGACATCCCGCAGCTGCGGCAGGCAATGCTCAGCGCTATCGCCTGCGCCAATGACGCCATCCGGCAGGAGGCGGCGCGGAACGCGGAGTACCAGCACATGGGCACCACGCTGGTGTGCGCCGTGACCCGGTCCGACATGGCCGTCATCGGCAACATCGGCGACAGCCGTGCCTATCACATCACGCCGGAGGGTATTTTCCAGATCTCCCGTGACCACTCGGTGGTGGAGAATATGGTGGCCAAGGGCGATCTGACGCCGCTGGAGGCCCGAACGCACCCCAATCGCAATCTCATTACCCGGGCGCTGGGCCCGGACATCCACGCCAAGGCGGATACCTTTGAGCTGCCCTGGCACAAGGACGAGTTCCTGCTGCTCTGTTCCGACGGACTGGTGAACACCGTCTCGGATCAGGAGATGCTGTTTGAGGTCCTCCACGACGGGGACGTAAATGAATGTCTTGACCATTTGCTGCAAATATCGCTTCAGCGGGGCGCACCGGACAACATAACGGCAGTGCTGCTGCTGAACGGGGAAGGGAGATGACCACATGGATCAGTATATCGGAAAAATGCTGGACGATCGCTATGAAATACTGGAACTGATCGGCTCCGGCGGTATGGCCAATGTCTATAAGGCCCGGTGCCACCGGCTGAATCGCCTTGTGGCCATCAAGATACTGAAAAGCGACCTGGCGGACAACGCGGATTTCCGCCGCCGGTTCCACGATGAGTCCCAGGCGGTAGCGCAGCTGAGCCACGCCAACATCGTGTCGGTGTATGACGTGTCCACCAATCCGGACCGGGAATACATCGTCATGGAGCTGATCGACGGCATCACGCTGAAGCAGTATATGGAGCGCCGTGGCCGCATGGACTGGCGGGAGTCGCTGCATTTCATCACCCAGATCATGCGGGGCCTGAGCCACGCCCACAGCCGCGGCATCATCCACCGTGATATCAAGCCCCAGAACATCATGGTCCTGCGGGACGGCAGCGTGAAGGTGGCTGATTTCGGCATTGCCTGCCTTGCCAACCAGGGGCAGACACTGACCCAGGAGGCGCTTGGTTCCGTGCACTACATCTCGCCGGAGCAGGCCCGGGGCGACCGTATCGACGCGCGCTCGGATATCTATTCCGCCGGCGTTGTGCTGTATGAGATGCTCACCGGACGCCTGCCCTTTGAGGGCGACAGCGCCGTATCCGTGGCCATCCAGCACCTGAGCTCCGTGCCCCTGGCGCCCCGGGATATCGATCCCAGTATCCCCGAGCCGCTGGAGCTGATCTGCATGAAGGCTATGAACAGCGACCCCAACAAGCGCTACGCCTCGGCGGATGCTATGATCGAGGATCTGGAGAAGTTCCGCCGGGACCCCTCCGTGGATATGGACTATATCCGGCAGGAGCTGACTGCCCCTGCCGCGGATACCGAGCCCACCATGCCCCTGCCCACAGCCCAGGTGGCCTCCGCCGTAAAAAAGCACACTGGCGAGCTGCGCCGGGAGCGCGAGGCGGAAGAGGAGCCGCCCCGCCGGGATAAGAAGTCTATTGCCATCATCGCCGGGATCTTTGCTGCGGCGGTGCTGCTGGTGGTGCTGCTGTTCAAGCTGATACTGGGTGATTTCGGTCCTGCCGGCAGCAACAAGAGCTACCCCGTGCCCGATATCCGCGGCAAGACCGTGGAGGAGGCCCAGGAGATGGAGGGCGTAAAGGATATCTTCCTGATCGAGGTACAGGGTACCCGCACCACAGAGGAATACCAGCCGGGGCAGATCGTCGAGCAGGATCCCGCTGCCGGCCGCACCCGAAAGAGCAATCTGGTCATTCAGGTCTATGTGGCCGCTGAGCCGGAGAAGGTGCCGATGAAGGACCTGGTGGGCATGGAGTACCGGCAGGCGCGCGTGCTTCTGACCGATATGGGCCTGGATCTGAAGATCACCACGGAAACCGTGTCCTCCGACAAATACGGCGCGGACGCCGTGATCGAGACAGTCCCTGCCGCCGACGAACCGCTGGTGGCCGGACAGACGGTGATCCTGCGGGTCAGCACCGGGCCGGAAACGGTGACGGTGCCTTCCTTCACCGGTCAGGATATCGCCAACGCAGTGCAGAATGCTCAGGACCTGGGCCTTACTGTGGGTGAGATCACCTATGACACATTCAGCTTTGCGCCCCAGGGCCAGGTGATCGAGCAGAGCATCAAGCCCACCAGCGAGGTTACCGGCGGTACAAAGATCAGCTTTACCGTCAGCGGGCAGAAGAACAGCGACGACGCCACAGCGGCCCGGGTGGTGGAGTTTACCATGCCCAGCGATATGGAGGGTATGATCAAGGTGGAGTTCGAGCAGGACAGCGTGACCCTGGACAGCCAGTACATCAACGCCTCCATGGGGACGGTGACATATACCTTCACCGGCAAGACTGGGACCAGTTCTAACGTCTGTGCCGTCTTTACCAGCATGAACACCGGGGCCACTAAGGTCTCCGCCATTCAGGAGATACGCTTTTGAGTCGGGGCCGCATTGAGAAGGCCCTCAGTGGTTTCTACTATGTAAATACCGGAGCCGAGACGCTGCAATGCCGCGCCCGCGGAAAGTTCCGCCGTGAGGGCATGAGCCCGCTGGTGGGCGACTGGGTCCAGGTCCGTGACCTGGGCGGGGGCGAGGGCTTTGTGGAGGCTGTGGAGCCGCGCCGCAATGTGTTTTCCCGTCCCGCCGCCGCCAATGTCGATCAGCTGGTCATCCTTGCTTCCGCCGCCATCCCTGTGACGGAGCCGTATCTCATTGACCGCATTTCCGCCATCGCCGCCCTGAAGGGCTGTCAGGTGCTGCTGTGTCTGAACAAGTGCGATCTGAACACGGCGGACGAGCTGTATGACATCTACAGTCACTCCGCCCTGCCGGTGCTGCGTATCAGCGCCGAGACAGGGGAGGGACTGGCGGCGCTTCGCGCCGCCATCGCCGGAAAGCTGAATGCCTTTACCGGGAACTCCGGCGTGGGGAAGTCCAGCATTCTCAACGCCCTGGACCCCCGTTTTTCCCTGGCGGTGGGGGAGGTCAGCAAGGCCCTGGGCCGGGGGCGGCACACCACCCGCCATGTGGAGCTGTTCTCCCTGGGACAGGACACCTATGTCATCGACACCCCGGGCTTTGCGTCCTTTGATACCCAGGAGCTGGACCTGGAGCTGAAGGAGCACCTGCCGGAGACCTTCCCGGAGTTTGCCCCTTATGTAGGCGGCTGCCGCTTTGTGGGGTGCAGCCACACCAAGGAGAAGGGCTGCGCCGTGCTGGAGGCCGTCCATCAAGGGAAGATCCCTCGCAGCCGCCACGCCAGCTATCTGCGGCTGTATAACGAGCTGAAGGACCTGAAGGCCTGGGACAAGAAATAAAAAAATTCCTCTGCATGCTTGCAGAGGAATTTTTTTTGTCTTACAGGCTGCCCTCTCGGGTATAGTGCTCGTACCGCTCCTGCAGCCAGGCTTTCAGCTGCTCCACGCCCTGGTCGTCCCAGGGGAAGTCCTGCTGCTGCACGTCCTTGGCCACCTCGAAGCAGTACACGGTGTAGACCGCCGTGTGCAGAAGGCCGTTGTCCTTGTCCATTTCAAAGCGATAGCGGAAGTCGTCGATGTTCCCGGTATACACGAAGGCCCGCTTGAACCACCGGGGCGTCAGCTGGGAAAAGTTCGGATGCATCTGAATCACTCCTTATAAAGTCTTTCACACCAGGTCGTATAGCTGCCGCAGATCCCGAATCTCGTAGTCGATCCGCAGGTCCTCCGGCCGGGCGGCTTCCTTGGGGTTGTACCAGCAGCAGGGGAGGCCGTAGTTATTGGCTCCCCGGATGTCGCTGGACAGGGAGTCCCCCACCAGCAGGCAGTTCTCCCGGGTGATGCCATCAATGCGGGAGAAAACGTAGTCGAAGTATGCGGCACTGGGCTTGCTGGCCCCGGCCTCCTCCGAAATAAAGGCCCCGGTGATATAGGGCGCGATAGCGCTGCCCGCCAGCCGGGACCGCTGCACCGCCGCCACGGCGTTGGTGACGATGTACAGTCGGTGCTCCCGGGACAGGCCCCGGCAGACCTCCAGGGCGTGGGGCAGCAGTAGAGTATTCTGCCCCAGCACCTGCAGGTGCAGTTCGTTGCACCGGGCCGCATCCCGATCCAGGCCCATTTCCTTCAGAAAACGCCGGAACCGCTCCACCACCAGAAAGTCCTTGGTGCACTCGCCCCGGTCAAAGGCCGCCCACATGGCGTTGTTGCACCGCTTATAGCACTGAAAGCTCTCCTCCGTGTCCGGGATGTCATATCGGGCGCACACCTCATGAAAAGCGTGCCGGTTTCCCGCGTCAAAATCAAACAATGTGTTGTCTGCGTCCAGCAGCAGATAGGGGTATTTCATGTCGTTGCTCCTGTTATTATATGGTAATAGGGAGTATATCATAACTGCGGCAAGGATGCAATAGCGGATTCATAACCCCACCTTCTGGCAGGGATAAAAAAGTTGAAAAATGCGGGAAAAAGGTGTTGACAAATGGGGAATGGGGTGGTATTCTAACAAAGCTGTCGGCGAGAGCCGCGGCGGGGACACAGAGAGCTGAAAAAAATCAAGACTTCCCGAAAAAAGTTCTTGACAAAGCGAGCTCAATGTGGTATCCTAAATAAGTCGTCTGCAAAGACGGTGAACGACAAACGGTTTCGAAAAATGTGAAGAATGTCGAAAAAAGTTCTTGACAAACGAAACTGCTTGTGGTAAAATGCCAACTGTTCCGCAAGTGCGGAGCGTGTATCTTGTAAATTAAACAATGAACGAACAAAGCACCAGACGGGAGCACATGAAGATGTGCAACTGAAAAGCTCGGACGCTGGGGTTTAGTCAATTACCCGGCGTTTGAGCAGAGTTTATGAAGCTATGGAAAATAGCTCTGTAAAATGATTAGCTCAGCGGAGACGCCGTGTTGATACGATTTATAGAGAGTTTGATCCTGGCTCAGGACGAACGCTGGCGGCGTGCTTAACACATGCAAGTCGAACGAGAATCTGCGGAAAGAGGATTCGTCCAATTGAAGCAGAGGACAGTGGCGGACGGGTGAGTAACGCGTGAGGAACCTGCCTTTCAGAGGGGGACAACAGTTGGAAACGACTGCTAATACCGCATGACACATAGGTGTCGCATGGCACTTATGTCAAAGATTTATCGCTGAAAGATGGCCTCGCGTCTGATTAGCTAGTTGGTGAGGTAACGGCCCACCAAGGCGACGATCAGTAGCCGGACTGAGAGGTTGAACGGCCACATTGGGACTGAGATACG